>ERZ1284729.231-NODE-231-length-10266-cov-14.066007_pt1 | contig 10266 bp, 8 predicted proteins | sample MGYA00454602_ERZ1284729 | MGnify/ENA primary metagenome ERZ1284729 (study PRJEB36292, sample SAMEA5787381) | metagenome | biome: Arctic soil; feature: perennial spring outflow channel; material: sediment | place: Canada | collected 2017-07-08 | depth 0.05 m ... | reverse complement strand
TTTCATTCAATATTTATAAAAAAGTTTTGTCGAAAGCTATCGGAAGCAAATCCAATACCGAATCGGTTTTAATAATTTCGCCTTCTTCACCCATAAAATAAACTTCAATCTTGTCTTTTTGTTTAATTTCGTATTCTGATAAAGTTTGTCTGCAGGCACCACAAGGCGCCACAGGTTCTTTAAGGATTTGAGATGAAGAGCTTGCCGAAATGGCCAGCTTTAATATTTTTTTATGGGGAAATTCTGAAGAAACTTTCCAAATGGCGACACGCTCGGCGCACATTCCGGAAGGATAGGCCGCATTTTCCTGGTTGTTTCCCGTGATCATTGTTCCATCTTCCAAAAGCATGGCGGCGCCAACTTTAAACTTAGAATAAGGCGCGTAGGCGTTTTGTTTGGCTGCAATGGCTTTATTCATCAAACCTTTTACTTCGGCCGGCAATTCATCAATAGAATCAAAAATAGTAATCTGTGTTTTTAGTTCAATTTTCTTCATCAAAAATTTTAGATCAGACTTTTGGTTAGTTGCTTAGTATGAATTTCCAAAATCAAAAGCCAAGGAGAACCGAAGGGTGTTTTCCAGCGGATTTTTAATTTCTGAAGCATTAAATAAATAGGAAATATCGAGTTTGGAACTTTTAAATTTAAATCCGGTACCAACTGTAAAATATTTACGTGATCCTTTTAAATCACTTTCATTAAAATATCCTGCCCTTAAAGCAAAAGCATCGTCGTACATATATTCCGCACCCAAGCCCCAGGTTACTTCTTTTAGTTCTTCGCTAAATCCGCCAGGCGCATCATTAAATGATTTAAAAATACCGTCAAAAAAACTTACATCTTCCTGAATATATGGCGGCCCTCCATCCTCTGCCAGAGAAACACTTGGTGTTGGAACCAATAATTTATTAAACTCCAAATTGATGCTAACATTATTGCTTCTATCTAAAATAAAATCAAATCCGCCCCCAAGTTTTAAATTTGTCGGGATAAAGTTTTCTTGTCCGTCATTAGAATAAGATACCTTCGGACCAATGTTAGAAACGTTGAAACCACCTCTCCAAATACCGTTAATATTGCCATAACGCTGTTCATTGGATTCATAATACCCTGAAACATCAACGGCAAAAGTATTGACCGGGTTTATGGTTGAATTTGCTGATTCAATACCCAAATCGGAACGAATATAGCGTAAAGTTACGCCCATCGAGTAAGTTTCACTCAGTTTTAATGCATAAGAGCCATCAAATGAAAACTCATTCAGATTTTCAGTGCCTTCAGGCGTTCCATTGATATCTGTCAAATCAATTTGGCCTAAATTAAAGTATTTTAAGCTTGCTGCCCAAGCACTTCGGTCGTCTATTTTTTTAGCAATCGAAAAACCGCCTAAAAAAACGTCGTTTGTCAATTCCCGCAACCAAGGCGTATATACAATGCCCACCATAAATTGCGAATCCATAAACGCAAATTTTGAAGCATTCCAATGTTGTGAATAGGCATCGGGGGAAGTGGCAACGCCAACGTCTCCCATTCCGCCTGCACGTGCATCAGGAGCTATCAATAAAAATGGAGCGGCTGTTGTGATTGGATTTAGATTTTCCTGTGCATTCATTTTTACGACTACCATAAAAACAATTAATGTCAACCCTATTATCTTTTTCATTAATTATATTTTTTTAAAGAAACAAATATCTTATTTTTTATTGAAGTATCCTGATTTTTCAATCTTTTCTGAATAATGCTCTAGAAATATTGCTTAATATTAAAAACACAAGGTTAGGCAAATCTAAAAATATTTAAACAGCCACACCTAAAAACCACTGATTACTTCACAGAAAAAACGTTATTTTAAATATATTATTGTGGGCTTCGCCTACTTTTAAAACATACTTGGTTTAAGAACATCTTTCATTAAATAATTCATTAAGCCGAAACTTTGTTTTTATAAATGTTTTTAATTTTGTAATAGATTAATATTAAATTAATTAAATCAACAGATCAAAGTTTCTTCGGTTAAATTTATTATAATGTTTCATATATAAATAAGGTTTTTATGCTATCTATTATAATGCTTATTATAAAAAAATATACGAGTTCCTATAAAATATAGTATTTTTGTATAAAATAAATATGAAAAAGATTACGCTGCATGGGTTACTTCATTAAAAAAATAGCTGTATCATTGAAATAAATTACAACATTTCGCATACTAAAAATTGAAAACTGCCGTTAGTAAAAGCGTAGTAAATATTTATTAATATTATTTCTTGCAAAAAAATTAATTTAATGTAAATTGCGGGAAAAATTTAACCCTAACTAATTTTAAATGAACTTAAAAAATCTAAATAACATTTCTAAGTTAATCCTATTAACTATTACTGTTGTTTTCTTTGTGAGTTGCCATAATAGAAATCCAAGAAATAATGTATCTCTTACCGGTTGGAGCTCAAAAGACAAGAAAGCTGGTGGTTTTGCGGGAGACACAAAATATAAAGGACAGGAAGCGCCTCCGGGAATGGTTTTGATTGAAGGCGGTACTTTTACCATGGGACACGTACAGGATGACGTGATGTTTGATTGGAATACAACACCAGTTCAACAACAGGTTCGTTCATTTTATATGGATGAAACTGAAGTAACCAACTCCGAATATATTTTTTATTTAGATTGGATGGAAAAAGTTTTCCCTCCAAATGACCCAAACTACAAGCATATTTATGAATCTGCAGTTCCAGACACTTTAGTTTGGCGTGATGTATTGGGATTTAATGAATTATTGACTGAAAATTATTTGAGACATCCTGGTTATGCTGATTATCCGGTAATTGGCGTAAGTTGGATTCAGGCCACACAATATTGTTCATGGAGAACCGACAGGGTGAATGAAAAAATATTGATGGACAAGGGTATTCTAAAACCTCTTTTCAGATTGGATTCATTAGAAGTTAGAGGTGAAAATCATTTTAGTACAGATACCTATTTAAATAATCCATACAACCTTTTTGACGGAGATTCTTCCATCTATAAAAAAGGGTTGCCAAGTAATAAGCAACTTAAAAAAGGAGAAGCTAAACCATCTAGAGGTTCATTTACAGGCAGACAAGTCAAAATTTCTGATGGAATATTAAGTTCTAAATTCAGACTCCCAACAGAGGTTGAGTGGGAATTTGCGGCAAAGGCGGTTGTTGAAGACCGCGAATATAACAATACCCGTGGAAGAAAAAAATATGCCTGGAGTGGAAAATATACCCGTAATAAATCAAAAAAATATAAAGGCGACCAATTGGCCAACTTTAAACAAGGAAAAGGAGATTACAGCGGTGTTCCGGGATGGAGTAACGATGGCGCTGCCATCACTATTCAAGTTAAATCTTATGAGCCAAATGCTTTCGGCTTGTATGATATGTCAGGTAACGTCGCTGAATGGGTGGCAGATGTTTACCGACCAATTATAGATAACGAAGCGAATGACTTCAACTATTTCAGGGGTAATATTTTTACAAAAAAAATGATTGATGCTGAAGGACATGTTGTAATTGCTGATGATCTGAGTGTTGAATACGACACTTTAGAAAATGGCAAAATAGTGCCTAAATCTTTGCCTGGAAGTGTTAATTATATACCTGTCACCAAAAGAGATGCCTATATGAGAATTAATTACGAGAAGGCTTATAATGTAGACGTAAAAGACGGTGATTTGGCTTCAACAAAAATGTACAGTAAAGACGAAGACGAATTGGAAACCAAACCTCGTATGTACAATTCACCAGTAAAACCTAGGGTAATTGGTGAAAGTGGCTTGTTGATGCAAGAATATGATGTTGAAAAAAGAACCACTTTGATTAGCGACATAACGCGTGTTTACAAAGGCGGTTCATGGAAAGATATGGAATATTGGTTAGATCCTTCGCAACGCAGGTATTTGCCGGAATATATGGCAACCAACTATATAGGTTTTAGATGCGCTTCGGACAGGATTGGGCCTATGACCTATAAAAAAAGAAAACCAACAACAACAAAAGTCAGGTATTAAAAATATTTTTAAAATAAACCCAAACCTCACTGAAATTTCAGTGAGGTTTTTTTATATTTAAATCATGAATATTAAAGAATTATACCAGTTATATAACCAAACTTATTTGGTAGATACCGACACGCGAAGAATAAGAAAAGGAAGCATTTTTTTTGCGCTGAAAGGCGATAATTTCAATGGCAATGAATTTGCGGCAGAATCGTTAAAAAGTGGCTCAAATTATGCAGTAATTGATGAAGAAAAATACCAAACTAACCCCAAAACCATCTTAGTTGAAAATGCTTTGGAAACACTTCAAAAGCTGGCTAATTTTCACAGAAAACAACTTGCCATTCCTATTATTTCTTTAACGGGAAGCAACGGTAAAACCACCACCAAAGAATTGATTAACGCTGTTTTATCCAAAAAATACGCAACTGTCGCCACCGCAGGCAATTTAAACAATCATATCGGCGTGCCGCTTACCTTATTATCAATGACACCAAAAACAGAATTGGGCATTGTTGAAATGGGGGCAAATCATATAAAGGAAATTGAATTTTTATGTAAAATAGCTGAGCCAACTTATGGCTTAATCACCAATTTTGGAAAAGCTCATTTGGAAGGGTTTGGCGATTTTGAAGGGGTTATCAAAGCCAAATCAGAATTATATGATTTTTTAAGACTGAATAACGGAACTGTTTTTATAAATACAGACGATGCACTTCAGGTAAAACAATCGGCAGGCATAAATGCTATTGAATATAGCAACAATTCCATTAAATTTATGGAAGCCAATCCGTTTGTAAAAGTGCAATTTAAAAATATCCTGATTGAAAGCAACCTCATCGGAAAATACAATTATAACAATATTGCGGTTGCCGTTGCCGTAGGTGATTATTTCGACATTCCGGAAACCGACATCAAAATGGCCATTGAAAACTATATTCCGGTAAATAACCGTTCCCAACTTATTCAAAAAGGCAGCAATCAAATAATTTTGGATGCCTATAATGCAAATCCGAGCAGCATGCAGGCGGCGCTTGAAAACTTTGCCCAACTAAAGGCTGAAAATAAAATGGTTTTTTTAGGCGATATGTTTGAACTGGGAAAGGACAGCAAAGTAGAGCATGAAAAAATAGCCGATTTGGTGGCCTCCTATCACTTTTCGAAAGTTGTCCTAATAGGAAAAGCATTTTCTGCAACTAGTGCAAAAAATGCTTTTGTTTCTGAAAGTTTTGAATCTTTCAAAAATTCAACTAATTATTCAAACATTAACAATGCCACGATTCTTATAAAAGGATCTCGTGGTATGGCTTTAGAAAGATTGTTAGACCTTCTCTAATTTTATTTTTTCTATGTGGTATTCAATTAATCCATCAATTGGCCTTCTCACAATATTCCCTATTTCAACCATATAATATCTTGCTACATCATTGATGATATCCTGGGAAAAGAAAGCAATTGACCCCACAAAATGTATAGGGACATGAGCCGATTCCGGATAAGGCAATATCCTGTTTTTAAAAAATTCCTGGATGCCCTTTTGCAAGACTTTATTAAAATAAGGCGTGCGTTCGTTTTTAAAAATAAATTCGGCGAAATGCGCCAAATAGGCATTCGGATTTTCTTCTTTATAAATATTTCTTTTGATGACATCGGCATCCAAATCAAATTGCGCTTCAAATAGTGTTGCGACCGATTTTGGCATTTTATGGTAATAATAATCTCGTATTAATTTTTTTCCGAAATAATTTCCACTGGCTTCGTCCATTAAAATATAGCCCAGCGAAGGAACCCTGACATCTACATTTTTTCCATCAAAATAACAGCTGTTTGATCCGGTTCCCAAAATACAAACTATCCCGGGTTTTTCGGTTACGGCATAAACGGCCGCATAGGTGTCTTCTTTTACAACAATTTCAGCATTTTTAAAAAATGATTCAAATATAGACTTCAAAAGCGATGTCAATCTCTCTGTTCCACATCCGGCACCATAAAAATAAACCTCAGTCACTTTGTCTTTGTAACTGGTGATATCTTCATTGGTCTGAATCCTGGTTTTCAATAAATCAGCAGACAATATCTCCGGATTTAATCCTTCGGTTCTTGTTTTAAATATCTGATTTCCGGATTTATCCAGTAAAATCCAGTCGGCCTTTGTTGAACCTCCGTCTGCTATTAGAATCATTTTTTGTTTTTTTAAACTATTATTTCTTATTTAACTGAATGAATGTATTCAGCCAAATCAACCAGTTTTGTTGAGTAGCCAAATTCGTTGTCATACCAAGCCACTAATTTAAAGAAATTATCGTTTAAAGCAATACTTGCTTCAGCATCAAAAACACTTGTTCTTGGTTCAGACACAAAATCTTGTGAAACTACCGCTTCATCAGTATATCCTAAAATACCTTTTAATTCGTTTTCAGATGCAGATTTTAAAGCTGCTTTCACTTCTTCCATAGTCGCTGATTTTTCAGTTCTTACGGTTAAATCAACAACAGATACATCCGCAGTTGGTATTCTGAAAGACATTCCTGTCAATTTCCCGTTCAATTCAGGGATTACTTTTCCAACCGCTTTTGCGGCTCCTGTTGATGAAGGAATGATATTAATTAAAGCGCTTCTTCCGCCTCTCCAGTCTTTTTTTGAAGGACCGTCAACAGTTAATTGCGTTGCGGTTGTTGCGTGTATGGTAGTCATTAATCCTTCAACAATTCCAAAATTATCATTGATTACTTTGGCCAAAGGCGCCAAACAGTTGGTGGTACAAGATGCGTTTGAAACGATGGTATTTGCAGCCGTTATTTTTTTATGGTTTACACCCATCACAAACATTGGTGCATCCGCAGATGGTGCTGAAATCGCTACTTTTTTAGCGCCTGCTGTAATGTGTTTTTGAGCGCCTTCCAAACTGGTAAAAATTCCTGTACAGTCTAATACAATCTCTGCTCCCACTTCACCCCATTTTAAATCTTCAGGATTGCGTTCGGCTGAAATTCTGATTTCCTTTCCGTTAACAACCAAATTTCCGTTTTTCACTTTCACATCACCATCAAATCTTCCGTGAACTGAATCATATTTTAATAAATAAGCCAAATGATCCACATCTAACAGATCATTTATTCCCACCACTTCTACATTCGGTCTGTTTACTGCTACCCTAAAAGCAATTCTTCCTATCCTACCAAATCCGTTAATTCCTATTTTAATCGTTGACATAATCTATTGTTTTTAATTTATTATATTATTTTTTATATTGATGTTATTTCTGCTACTTTAAGCAACTCTTTGTTAATGTCGTTATTCATTTTTATGGCTTTATCCAAATCGACTTTAGACACTTGGTTGTTTGTAATCCCTACCATAATGCCCGTAGATTTATCCAGTAAAGCTTCAACGGCCGCAACACCCAGTCTGCTTGCCAAAACCCTGTCGAAACAGCTTGGAGAACCTCCACGTTGCATATGTCCTAATACCGACACTCTAATGTCGTAATAAGGAAAATTTTCATTGATATAATCAGCCAGTTCGAATACACTTTTACCAATTTTATCTCCTTCGGAAACCACCACAATACTGCTTGTTTTTCCTTTTTCTTTACTTTTTTGAAGAGACTCCACCAACCTGTCCAATCCCAAATCCTTTTCTGGAATCAAAATTTCTTCTGCACCTGCGCCTATTCCCGAATTTAAAGCAATAAAGCCTGCGTCACGTCCCATTACTTCAATAAAAAACAATCTGTTGTGTGAACTTGCGGTATCTCGAATTTTATCAATCGCTTCCACCACTGTGTTTAGCGCGGTATCGTAACCTATTGTACTGTCTGTTCCGTAAATATCATTGTCAATAGTACCGGGAATTCCGACAATTGGAAAATTAAACTCTTCAATAAACCTTAAACCACCCGTAAAAGTTCCATCACCGCCAATAACTATTAGTGCACCAATACCAGCCTCTTTTAAACTGGCATGAGCCTTTGCCCTTCCTTCTACCGTTCTAAATTCATTGGAACGAGCAGATTTTAAAATAGTGCCTCCTTTGTTGATAATATTGCTGACATGGCGTGCCGAAAGCAATTCAAAATCACCTTCAATCAAACCTTGGTAACCTCTGTAAACGCCAACGCACTCAATTCTATAATAAGTGCAGGCTCTCACAACGGCCCTAATCGCGGCATTCATTCCAGGCGCATCTCCTCCCGACGTTAAAACTGCTATCTTTTTTATTGGTTCATTCATGGGTAAAAAAATATGATACAAAGTTACTTTTAAAAGCATTTTCCGCCTACGAAACCGCATAATATTCACTAAAACGATTTCGTTGCATAAAGCAAGATAAGGAGTTTAAAATAAACTCCTTATCTTGCTCAAATTGTTATTGATTTTGCGTTAAAAATTATTTGTTAAATGTTGCTGTTAGCTATTTTTAATTTTTAAAAAATCAAAGAATTAATCAATCAAAATTTTATATTGCCAAGGTTTAAAAGTCAATGGTTTTTCTTTGGAAAACGTTAACTTCTCGTTGGTTAAAAAATCAACTGATTCTCCTTCTTTTTCTGAAGTAAAAGTAACTTCCTTATTCGACAGATTGGCCATAAAAGTTAGTTTATTCCCTTCCTTTTCTCTTGAAAAAATTAAAACATTTTTATTGTCCGAAGAATTAATTTTTTGATAAGAAGCTGCATTTTTACCGCCGTTTAATGCTTTATTATTATTTTTTAGCTCCCCTAATTTCGCCATTAAAGGCCAAACTTTTCCCTTCACTTTTGAAATGGTGTCTTTCTCAAAAAATCTTAAGCGCTTGTTCATATCATATTCCTGTCCGCTATAAATCAAGGGCATCCCCGGTGCGCAATAAGACAAAGCCAACATCACTTCTGATGCGTCTCCCATGCGTTCTTTTACCGTTCCGCTCCAGGAATTTTCATCGTGATTTGTTATGAAATTCATTAAGATATCGTCTTTTTCATACAAGGTATCAATTTGGATCATTCTTTCATCCCAGTTTTTTACTGTTTCTTTACCTTGTGCAAGGGCATTCATTCTATGATGCGTATCCCAGCTGTAACCCATATCAAAAGCATTTTCAAGCAGGTTTGGTTCCCAGCCTTCTGCCAACATAAAAACTGGTTTTAGCTTTTTTAATTCAGTTACCGTATTTTCCCAGAAATCAAGCGGCACCATTCCGGCAACATCGCATCTAAATCCGTCAACGTTAGCTTCTTTTAACCAATATTTCATGTCTTCCAACATTTCAGCACGCATTTCCAGATTGTCATAATTTAAATCTGCCACATCGGTCCAATCTGTTCCAACGGTATGCGTAATTTCTCCTTTTTCATTTTTTGTGTAATATTCAGGATGGCTTTTTAACCACACGTGGTCCCAGCCTGTGTGGTTTGCAACCCAATCCAAAATAACATACATTCCATTGTCGTGAGCTGTTTTTACCAAATTTTTGACATCATCTAAATTTCCAAATTCGGGATTCACTTTTGTATAGTCAGAAATGGCGTAATAACTTCCCAAACTGCCTTTACTTTTTGTTGTTGAAATTGGATAGATTGGCATTACCCAAATAATTTTTACGCCCAATTCCTTTAACTTAGGAATGTCTTCCGTAAATTTTTCGAAAGTTCCTTCAGGGGAATATTGACGGATGTTGGCCTCATAAATTATGGCATTTTCCAAAGCCTGATTTGAAATTGGTGCAATGGAATCTTGGTTGTTTTCATTTAGTTTAACTTCTTTGGTTTCTGTTTTACAAGAAGCCAAAAGAATTAGTGATACAATAAAAAGTGCTTTTTTCATTACTATATATTTTTTATTTGTTGGTTTTTAAACTTATGGCAAATCCTCCACCGGGAGCCAATTTTAATTTCAAAATTGTTTGATTTGTTATTTCAATTTTTCTGATATTGATGGCAGTCGGATTCTCATTCCAATGTGCGTTTTCGCCATCTTCATAAATAATGGCTTCATAGGTTACATCGGGACTTAAAAAATCAAAATTGATGTCCATTTCTCTTTCATTTTCATCGGTAATTCCACCTACAAACCAATTGTCTGTATTTCGCTCTTTTCTGGCAATGGTCACAAAATCGCCAATTTCGCCATTCAACACTTTTGTAGTTTGCCAATCGACACCAACATCTTTAATAAACTGAAAGGCTGGATTTCCTTCATAATTTTCAATCAAATCGGCTGCCATTTGAATCGGACTGTAAATTACCACATACAAAGCCAATTGTT
>ERZ1284729.230-NODE-230-length-10282-cov-7.508849_pt1 | contig 10282 bp, 10 predicted proteins | sample MGYA00454602_ERZ1284729 | MGnify/ENA primary metagenome ERZ1284729 (study PRJEB36292, sample SAMEA5787381) | metagenome | biome: Arctic soil; feature: perennial spring outflow channel; material: sediment | place: Canada | collected 2017-07-08 | depth 0.05 m ... | reverse complement strand
GCTCGTATCATGGCTGCACCAATGTCCTTACGGTTACGGTCTGAACTGGCGCAGTCCTATGGAATTATCCATCCGGTTAATTAACTGGATCTGGGCGATTGATCTGACCCTGGAGTCCCAGATCTTTACGGGAGCATTCCGCTATAAGCTGCCACACAGTATCTATCTGCATCTGCATGAGGTAACCAGAAAATATTCACGGGGGTCATCAGCTAATAACCATCTTATTGGTGAGGCCGCCGGGGTGTTCATTACGACCAGTTATTTTCCCGACTTGACCAACGCCAGCAGATGGCAAGCTGCAAGTTTTGATATTCTCTGCCGTGAAATTGACCGGCAAACCTCCGCCGATGGCAGTAACAAGGAACTGGCGCTGGAATATCAATTCTTTGTCCTCCAGTTTTTTCTGCTATGTGGTTTAGTGGGTAGATGGTGCGGCAAGGAGTTTCCTCCGCAATATTGGCGTAACATAGAGCAGCAGCTTCATTTCATCGGCCGCTTATCCGAAGGCGGCGGCAGGCCGGTCTTTTATGGGGACGCCGATGATGGCTACGTCCTCAATCTGGGCGATTCTCATATTGATCCGCAACCATTATTAGCTGCTGGGGCCGTGCTTTTTAATAACAAGCAGTGCAAGAGCTGGGCTTCGCATTATAGCGAATCGCTGCGCTGGCTCTTTGGGGCGAGGGGTCGGGCCCAATTTAACGCCGTTGCGACCAATCAGGACCACAGCCTCCTTGCTTCTCATGCCTTTAAGGACAGCGGTTTGTACTTACTGCAGAGCGGCCGGCGCAATACGAATGAGCGGATAAGCGTTCTCTTTGATTGCGGCAAGTTAGGCTTCGGGTCGCTTGCTGCCCATGGCCACGCCGACGCCCTTAGTTTTACCCTCAAGGCCTTTGGAGAAGATATTTTTATTGATCCCGGCACCTATGACTATTTTACTTATCCGCAATGGCGGCAATATTTCAAAAGCACGCTGGCTCACAACACTATAGAAGTTGATGGGCAGGATCAGTCAATTATACGCGGTCTTTTTTTATGGGGTCAACAAGCAACCGCCACATGCCTGGACTGGCAACCTTCTGTTAATGGCGGCATCGTCACAGGGGAACATAACGGCTATAGCCGATTAGCAGACCCCCTGCTGCATCGCCGGACCCTTGAACTTAACAGGGCCCAAAAAATGCTTCATATCACCGATGAACTGGTAACCACCGGGGCGCATACCGTCCGTCTGGCCTTTCATTGCGCTCCGACCTGTACCCTTGAACAACTCGGCCAAACCTGTTTTCGTATAACCGGCCGGAATGGCCATGTCACTCTACACCTGGATGATATCCTGGCCGCTGACATCTTTGACGGCAGCCTTACTCCACCCCTGGGTTGGGCCAGCAGCGGATATCACCGCAAACAACCCTGCCCTGCCTTGGTAGCCAAGGCTGAGATCAACCGAGAAACTACCCTGTCCTGTTCCCTTTCTTTTAAACAAGAGTAAGCAGGATCATTGCTGATATGCATCTCCATGCCCGCCTTTTTATCAACCTGGAGGAATTGACCCCATACGCTGAGCGCTGGAATCAGCTTCTGCAGCTTTCTCAGGGCAATACCATTTTTTTGACCTGGGAATGGCTCTATGCCTGGCAGACATACGTGGCCGGGGACAATCCTCTATTTATCATAGCCGTCTTTGACAATGAGGAACAACTGCAGGCCTTTTTACCCCTTTACCAGACCAGCTTTAAATTCTGTAAATACATTTCTTATACATGTCTACGGCCAATGGGAGACTGTCATTGCGGTGCTGAGTATCCTGATCTTATCTCAGCACCAGAGGTTATAGAAGAGGCTTTATCCTGCATCGGAACCTGCCTGCAGACACATCGACAAAAATGGGACTGCCTGTATTTGCGCTATGTTGCCGGCTGGGATGATGCCAAGCTCCGGCTGACCCGATTATATACTGGTCAACGCGCGTTTTTTCGCCAGCAGGCAACTGTTTTCAGTAGCATTACTCTGCCTGCAAATATAGAGACTTTTAACAGGGAAACCTCTGCCCTTTATCCTCTTATTCATCGACAAAAAAAGAAACTTGACCGTACAGGTTCAGTGTCAATCAGCCTCTGCCAACAGGAGCATGATCTTCCCCTCTATCTGGACAGCCTCTTTCTTCTTCATAAAAAAAGGTGGGAGTCAGTTGGTCAAAAGGGAAGTTTCATCCGCCGGCCGCTGATGCAGAAATTTTATCGGGGATTTGCCGCCACCGCCCTGCGCAAGGGATGGCTGAAGATCTTTGCCCTGCAGCTTGACGGCAAGATTATGGCCATCCAGATCGGCTATCTGTATGCCGGCATCTTTTATCAGTTACAGGAAGGATTTGATCCGGCCGGTCCGGGCGGACTTGGCAATGTCCTGCGGCATGCAGTAATAGAATGGTGCATCAGCAATAAGGTCCAGGCTTATGATTATTTAAGTGGTGCGGAGGAGCACAAATTGAAATGGGGGGCCAGGCAACGGGTAGGATACCATTTATTCACCGGCTCCCGAAAACCGAAAAATTTATTGTTGGCTTTAGCTGACATCTGGCCGTCCGGACGCTTTATCACTGAAGGTCCACCCGCCGGACACGGTCGTTCTCATGATTGAAGTTATTCAAGCCTGATTGAATCAAGATAAAGGGTCACAGGTTGCTGTTCCTTTATCACAAAAAAGCTCAGACCATTGACGCGGCTGAGATCCAATGACCGGGTCTGGGGCCCCGCCAATATTTCAACAAGGGGAATCTGGATCCGGGTCCACCCTGTCGGTAGTAAAAACACCTGCCTAAAACGATCACTGTAAGGTTGGCCTCCTTGTTCATGCCATTTATCATGAATGGAGAAGTGCAGAGATACCGGATGGCGTTCAGGATTATAAACAGCAAAATGAAGCTGATTATAAGCTCGCCAGTCCGCGGGGAAATACTTAAGCGTCATCCCCGACCAGAAACCCGGCCACAGAGAAAGTCGCAAGCTATGGCGGCCACTGAAAGCCTGCTCACTGGTCTGTCGACCTTGTCCTGTCTTGCCTTCGAAGCGGCTGTGCTCAAACGGGGTTTCAAAGTCAGCCAGACAAGGAAACTGGTATCTGGCCAGTAATTCATCTGTCAAGGCTCGACAGACCGGCCACAGGACAAAAGCGGCGAGCAGGAAGGAAGTCATAGAAAGCAGCCGCTTTCTCTGTCCAGACAGCCGGGAGTGAGTGGCCATAAACAGTAATGAGCCGGCAAAATCGCCAATAATATCGGTAAACGCCAGCGGCTTATCAGCTATATAATTTTGCAGGGTTTCGATAAGAACTACAAAAAATAATGTTGTGCTCAGTAGAATCAGTGATTGTCGACGAAAGGAATATGTCTGAATGCGAGGAAAACAGATATAAAAAAGGTAACTACCGAGAAAAAACAGGAAAAGATGACCACTCTCCCATAGATAAAAAAGAGAACGACTACCGGCAGGCAAAACACTTCCTGGAACTAGCAAGGCAATAAGAGCCAGTGCCGTAATAATGGCAACAACAAAAATTTTTAATTTTGGAAGGGAGTTTGCCAAAGATGCCACACTGCCGATGCAGGAAGCCTATCAGCGCTAATCTGTAAAATTACGCCTGACAGGCACAATTGAGGACTCTTTTTTAGAATCAAGCATTTTACGCAATAATTGCAATTCAGCCCGAGCCTGACGTAACTCATCCAGCAGCTTAACATTGCTGGGCAATGCTGAGACTGCACATTGCGCTTCCAGACCAGCCACTTCCTGCTGGGCGCGATACAACTCTATGGCTAATAACTTGATTGACATGACCACATTATATGGCAAAAAGGAGAGGGACGGCAGTTAATTCTTGCTGCTGGTGGACTCATTCGCTGTCATTATGTCTTTATTGAAGAAATCACAATATTCCTGAACTAATTTCTTGCGTTCAGCAGGCGACATCTTGAAATAAAAAGGACTCAACATAAGGATGCTAACGGCTTCCTGGATGGTCATACTGTTTTTTCCTTATTTCCCAATAAAAGACTTATATAGCTAATATTATTTCATCTCATCTATATTTATCATAAAAAAAGTCTCCATGTAAAGATCATCCTTAGACTGGAAGCATCTCCAAAGAAGAAAGGGTTGAGCATGAACAGCAGCAACCCTTGTCGTAAACGCCTTATCTGCAACCTGCAGAAGATCAGCAGCCGCCGATTCCTCAGCCGCCAGCCTTGACAGGAGCCGCGACATTAGAGCTTTCCGACCCGGCAATAGCCGAACGGGAGACTTTGACCCGGACGTCCTGAGCGATTTCAAGAGTAACAACAGTATCGGTCAAGCCGGTGATGGTGCCGTGAATACCGCCTTTGGTGACAACCTTGTTACCATTTTTCAGATCATTTAGAAATTGCTGATGCTGTTTGGCCTGTTTTTGTTGCGGCCTGATAAGCAGGAAATAAAAAACAACAAAAATAAGAATAAGTGGAATAAAAGAGACAAAACCACCGCCGGCTCCGGTTGTTGGCATAATAAAATCCTCCAAAATGTATGGGTAAACAACTTATCAGCTTTTTATCAGAGTCATTCCCTGATAAAAAAAATTATGTTAATCATTCGCATGCGAGCTTGCCATAAAAATCGTTGCGAAAAGCGGTAAATTGATCACGTTCAATAGCGGCCCGCATCTCTGCCATTAAATTGATATAATAGTGGAGATTATGGATGGTATTTAGTTGATAACTGAGGATCTCCCGGCATTGAAAGAGATGACGGAGATAGGCCCTGGAATAATTCCGGCAAGTATAACACTGACAATTAATATCTAAAGGCATCTTGTCATCACGATAACGGGCATTTTTGATAGTAATCTTCCCCTTAGAAGTAAACATCGTGCCATTGCGGGCATTACGGGTCGGCATTACGCAATCAAACATATCTACACCCCGATAGACCCCCTCCACTAGATCTTCCGGAGTACCGACTCCCATCAGATATTTGGGATACTCTGCCGGCAGATAGGGGATGACGGCCTCGGTCATTTCCTGCATGAGATTCTTGTCTTCACCAACACTTAGCCCGCCGATGGCGTAGCCATCAAAACCGATATCAACCAGGGCTTGCGCATGATCCTGACGCAGATCACTGAACATGCCACCCTGTACAATTCCAAAGAGCAGTTGCCCGGTATCTGTCTTGGCCTCCCGGCAGCGCCTGGCCCAGCGGCTGGTGAGGTCGGTGGCCTTGATAGTTTCCTCTCTTGTGGCCGGATAAGGGATGCAGGTATCCAGGCACATCATGATATCTGAGCCCAGCGCTTCCTGGACATGCACCGCATCTTCAGGGCCGAGAAAGAGTTTGGCGCCATCCAGGTGAGAGCGGAAGGCAGCGCCCGCCTCAGTAATTTTGGCCAGCTCCTTGAGACTGAAGATCTGGAAACCGCCGCTGTCGGTGAGGATGGGCCGATCCCAGTTCATAAAGCCATGCAGACCGCCAAAATCCTTGATCAGCTCATGGCCTGGCCGGATATAAAGATGATAGGTATTACCAAGAATAATCTGGGCATTCATTGCTTTCAGATCCTCAGGGGTTACTGCCTTGACAGTGGCCTGGGTGCCGACTGGCATAAAGATCGGGGTCTGGAAAGTGCCGTGCTGGGTGTGCACCTCGCCCCGGCGGGCGGCACAGCAGGAAGAACTGCAGTGCAGGGTAAAGGGTGATTTATTTTGCATGAAGAGGTCAAGTTTTTGGGAGATGAGGCATTATAAAAATACCGGTAAGCTTGTGATGACAGATCGTTTTCAGCCGCATTTTAATCAGCCTGGCTTGCTTAGCTGTTTATTGCACAAGGGAACCCAACGGATCGGCTTTGAGTAAACAAGAATGGCCTACTATATTCCTACTCACTTAATTTTACAATCATCATATCTTGTGTTTTCTCCGACCTGAGCATTAGTTTATTGGCAGCGAACAAAATTTTGAACTTTATCGCAAAACCATATGGATGCTGGGATTACTAAAAAAGATAATTAATTGACATAGAAATAAAAATAAAGTAGTACAAATTATTGTAATTGGTTATTGTAATTTTTAATTATGTTATATAGTAATTATATACCTATAAAAAAGTATTTAATTTGACCATCCCTACCATTTTATGGCCAAGATGGTCTAGAGGCGATCAGGGATCTCAAGAAGATTCTGAAATCGTTATATTAACAAAAGAAGGAGAAAAAAAATGATTAAACAATTTTCGATGCTGGCCCTTGCCGGCCTGCTGGCCCTGCCGGCTTTAGTATCAGCTGGTGTTGGTCCTCAATCTAGTGATCTTGATCGCAAGATCCAGGATTTGAGCGCCCAGCTTGACCAGTTAAAAGCCCAGATGGCTGCCCAGGCTGAAGGCAATGCCGCCACCGCCGCCAAAGTCGGCGCGCTTGACGGTACTGTTACCAGCTTCAGTGATCGTGCTGAAGATTGGGATCTGGCCGCTCGCTTTAAATTGAATGGCGACTTCCGCTCCCGTATGGATTTTTACAATGCTGAGACCATTAACAATAACGAACTGGATAACGATACCGCTTTTACCAATCGTTTTCGTCTGAACATGCGTGTTGGTGTAACAGAGAATGTTGAATTCAAAGGCCGTTTAGCCATGTACAAGGCCTGGGGTATGGAGTCGGCATGGAATGATGATTCCAATACTGCTTTCCCCCAGTTTGACGGCAACTCCACCCGGACCCCATCTGACAATGCCCTGCGCGTTGACCGGGCCTTTGTCAACTTCAACAATATCGGCGGAGCACCCATATGGTTCTCCATTGGTCGGCGTCCGACTACCGACGGTAACCCTTCCAATATCCGGATGAATCTGGACGAACGCAGCGGCACCCCGCTGACCATGGACTATGCCTTTGACGGTATCTCTATGGGTTATGCCTATAAATGGGCCGGCGATATTGGCAATGGCCGGGTCCGGGTCTGTTATGGCCGTGGTTTTGAGGATGGTCTGCAGTATGACGGCGAGCCCATGGATGATACGGACTTTGTTGGTGTGAGCTGGGATATCCTGCAGAAGGATGACCGCTTCCTCTATGCCCAGTCCTTCCTGGCTGCCAATGTTTTTAATTACCCCAATTTCCAGGATCCAATCATTAATCAGCTTGCTGCTTTGTCACCAAATGACGGCAGGCCCGGCAACCAGCCGGCACAAGAAGAGCTTGGAATGTTCGGCTATGGTCCTAGAGAAAATGTGGGTAACATCCAGCATTCCGGTCTCACCTATATGGACAAGATCGCCGGCCTGAATTACTTCGCAACCGGCGGCTGGAGCCGTACCGATCCCAACGAAAAGGGCATGTTCAATGACTTTGTCGGGATGATGATGGGGACAACCGGTCCTAACCAGGACAGTGAAAACGGCTACCATGCCCATGTTGGTCTCCGTTATGATATTGATCCCATCGGTCTCAAACTGGGAACTGAATGGAACTACGGTTCTGAGTACTGGATTGGCTTCACCCCAGGTCATGATGATCTGTATCAGTCCAAGATTGCTACTCGCGGTAATGTTTATGAAGTCTATGGTATCTATGACCTGCCGATGGGCGAGGCCATTTCTAAATACGCCAAGACCTTCATGCGTCTCGGCTATCAGCGCTATGAATATGACTATGCCGGCTCCAATGACTGGAACATGGCCCCCTATGATCTGGATGATGCAACCGACCGGATGAAATTGGGATTCCTGCAGGATACTATCGAATCTGCTGATCAGGTTTACCTGACCCTTGAGGCTACATTCTAGGGTATAAGGCACCTTAACAATAACGGTTTGACCAAAATAAACATATCTTGATCAAACCGTTATTTTTTCAATTGGGGGAAGGTTCCTGTCTTTGGGAGTCTTCCCCTTTTTTTTATCGCAAAATTGGCCGCAATAATTTGTATATTGCCTGAATTGATTCCATGCCCAGACCAAATCCTCTCCTCATCGCCTCCACTGCCCATTCCATTCAAGCGACCTTTGACCGCCATCATGGCGACAGCCCCGCTCCTTTTAACTCACTCAATGTTAGTTTCGCTGTGGGGGATAAAAAAGAATACGTGGCCAGCAATCGCCGGATAATTAAACAAACCCTGGGCATCAGCTCTCTGGTGTCGGCCAGACAGGTGCATGGCGATCTGATTTTGGCAGTTAAAGAAGTGCCCGCGAATGATGTCGAACAAGATGGTTTTGACGCCTTGGTGACCGACAGAAAAGGCGTAGGGTTGATGATTCAGCATGCTGACTGTCAGGCTATTCTGCTCCATGATCCTGTACAATCAGCCATTGCGGCAATCCATTGCGGCTGGCGGGGCAGCGTCATCGGCATCATAGAAAAGACTGTCCGGGCAATGAGTGCCTGCTATAGTTGCCGACCTGAAGACATTACCGCCGCTATCAGTCCATACCTTGGCCCCTGCTGCGCGGAATTTATCAATCACCGACTGGAGCTGCCGGCTTCCTTCCTCTCCTTTCAAGAGCGGGACAACTTTTTTGACTTCTGGCAAATATCTCGCTGGCAACTTATAGCGGCTGGCCTACTGGCAGCCAATATTCAGACCGCCGGCATCTGCACCTCCTGCAGCCCGGATTTTTTTTCCTACCGGCGCACCGTTCGCCGAGGCTCAGGCATAACTGGTCGGAACTGCACTATTATTGCTTTGCCTTAACAAAATGACCAGGGATTACGCTACTGGTTAATCCGAACGTCCTTACATCACCACATTACCCGGTTCCGGCCATCCTCTTTGGCCCGGTACATGGCAGAATCAGCCGTCGCAATCATCTGTTCTTTTGTCATCGTCTTGGTTCCTGACTCATAACTGGCCAGACCTACACTGACGGTAATTCTGATCGCATGGCCGCCACTGATAATTTCCATCTTTTCAATTTGCCGCCGTAATCGCTCGCCGAAAACTTTACAACTGGCCAGCTCCGTCATCGGAAGAACTACGGCAAACTCCTCACCGCCATAACGAACAGCGATATCAGACATGCGCATGGTTGTTTGTATTGTCTTCGCCAGTCTGCATAGAACTTCATCGCCGCTGGGATGGCCGTAGAGATCATTAATCCTTTTGAAATTATCAATATCAAAGAGGATCAGTGCTAACGGCAGATGATATCGTGTCGCCCGGCTCACCTCTTGCTCCAGCAGTTCCTGAAAATAGCGATAGTTATAAAGACCAGTCAGGCCGTCACGAAAGGCCATATCTCTTAACCTGGCATTGGCCGCCTGTAATGCAAGCGCCAATGCTTCCGCCTTCTTCCTGGCCTGTTTCGCCTGCATCACCAGCTGTTCGTAGGAGAGATTGATCCGCCGCAGCTCTTCATTCGCTTCCTGCAGCAACAGCGAAAAAGGTTTCATCTCGCCGGGATCGATCTCAAAAAAGGAGAGGATCTCGATACTCTTTTCCGCCACAGCATCAACTAAAGCATCTATAGCCTCTGCCTGCACCTTAAAGACTGGACAAATGGCATACTTAAGGCTCTGCACGTTTTCGACACTATTGGAGCCATCATAAATCGCGGCCAACAAGGTTGACCAGTGGAGATATCTCTGCGTTTCCCTGACTTCTACAGGGCAATGGCTGCTATGATGATAACGGATCACGGTCGAGATTGACTGCGGTACTGCCCATTGCGCCAGAAAATCAGCGCCGATCTGCTGGTGATCAACACCAAAAATCTGCCGCTCGATGTCAAGAATCGACGACTCAGCCAGCCTCTTTTCATCTAAGACCCTCTGATACTCTTCTGGACGGCTCAGATAAATAACCAGCACGCCGACATCCTGGAGCAGCGCTGAGACAAACAAATCTTCGTTTTTATAATGGAGCAAGGACGCGAGCAGTTCGGCGCCTACCGCACTGGTGACCGCTCTTCGCCAAAAATGGGCAAAATTGAAGCCACCAATCTCCGAACCGGTCATTTCCTTGGCAATGACAAAGGAGAGGGCAATATTATTGGTAACATTAAGACCCAGAACCGATAGGGCCTTTTAAATATTATGCACCTTATTGGCCATACCATAAAACGAAGAATTGGCGACCTGCAAAATCTTGGTCGTCAAAGCTGGATCGACCTGAATAATCCTGGCCATATCCTGAAAAGAGGTATTATCCTGTTTCACGGCCTCAAGAATTCGCAAGGCAATAGCCGGCGGCGAGGGCAGCTTAATATTTTTTATGGTCACGTCATGCATTGTTGCTCCAGACTGCCATAG
>ERZ1284729.229-NODE-229-length-10299-cov-7.643401_pt1 | contig 10299 bp, 6 predicted proteins | sample MGYA00454602_ERZ1284729 | MGnify/ENA primary metagenome ERZ1284729 (study PRJEB36292, sample SAMEA5787381) | metagenome | biome: Arctic soil; feature: perennial spring outflow channel; material: sediment | place: Canada | collected 2017-07-08 | depth 0.05 m ... | reverse complement strand
AGCGCACGCTAAGACCGCCATCAACGTTGATGACTTGGCCAGTGACATAGCTGGCGTCCGCGATTAAATAATAAACAGCCTTGGCGATATCGTCAGGGTCACCTGCATGTTTGAGTATGGTGTGGGAGATAATGCGTTGGCGTGATACTTCATCGAGTTCCGGGGTGTCCTCCGGCCAGATAATCGGGCCGGGTGCGACTGCATTAACCCGTACTTCGGGGCCTAATTCACGAGCCAGAGAGCGCGTCAGGCCAACTAGTCCAGCTTTGGCAATGCTGTATACCACAAAATTTTTCATTGGGCGCTCGGCATGGATATCGGCTATATTGACGATACAGCCGTGCCTGCGGCGTAGTTCAGGTGCTGCGGCTTGTGCCAGAAATAACGGTGCTTTCAAATTGGTGCCGATTAAGTCTAGCCAGTTGCTTTCAGTAATGCTGCCGACCGGCGAGGCGTAAAAACTAGAAGCGTTATTGATGAGCGCATCAATTCGGCCGAAACTTGAGAGTGTCGTCTGTATGATGTTAGGAAAACTGTCGCATTCGAGCAGGTCGGCTTGAATCAATGTGACGGAGTTGGCGCGTATGGCATTGAGCTCTGCTTGCAGCGCGCGTGCTTCGTCAACCGATGTGCGGTAATGCACCATTAAATTAGCGCCCGCGTTATGCAGCCGTCGACAAATTGCCGCTCCGACCCTTTTCGCACCGCCGGTGATTAATACTGTTTTGCCTTGCATCATATTTCCTTTATGCTTATGCCATTTTACCATTTACCAATACGATGTCTCTACCTGTACCTACTTCCGCGGCTTTAGCAATAAACAAGCAACTTATTGAGTTGATTGCGAATGAAATATTAACGCAAGGCTGGATATCTTTTGCACGTTATATGGAGCTCGCACTCTATGCGCCAAGCTTAGGGTATTACAGCGCAGGAGCAACAAAATTCGGCGCGGCCGGGGACTTTGTGACGGCACCTGAAATCTCTAAATTGTTTGGTCGTAGCCTAGCACACCAAGTCGCGCAGGTGTTAAAGATGACGGATGGTGATGTGCTTGAAGTCGGTGCGGGTAGTGGGCGCTTGGCATGTGACTTGATGGTTGAGTTGGCACAATTAGACAGTATGCCGCAGCAATATTATATTCTGGAGGTTAGTGCTGACTTGCGTGAACGTCAGCGGCAGTTAATAGCAAGTGAGCTGCCTGAGTGGGTGGGTCGTGTTACATGGCTGGAAAGCTTGCCATCCGCATTTGAGGGTTGCATCGTAGGGAATGAAGTACTGGATGCGATGCCCGTTAAAGTCGTGCATTGGATTGATGGGGAGGTTGTTGAGCGAGTTGTCGTTTGGGAAAAACAGCAGTTTGCGTGGCGCGATCAACAGATGGCAACAGGGCTGTTGCGTGCGCAAGCTGAGGCGATAAAGGTACCAGATGATTATGTCAGTGAAATCAGTCTCGCGGCGCAAGGATTCATCAGCAGTTTGGGGCACAGTCTGGTGGCTGGCGCTATTATCATGATTGATTACGGGTTCGGTGAGAGTGAGTACTACCATCCCCAGCGTGATCAGGGGACGATAATGTGTCATTATCGTCAGCATGCGCATGATGATCCTTTCTATTTGCCAGGCTTGCAGGATATTACCGCACATGTTGATTTTACTGCGATGGCAGTAGCGGGTATTGATGCCGGTTTGAATTTGGCCGGTTACACCAGTCAGGCGCAGTTTCTGATTAATTGTGGGATTACTGATTTATTGGCGCAAACACCAGCAACTGATACGGCTGCGTATATTCCGCAAGTCACAGCTGTGCAAAAATTGCTAAGTCCGGCGGAGATGGGTGAATTGTTTAAAGTGATTGCATGGACGCGTGGTTTGGATACGCCCTTATTAGGGTTTGTTCAAGGTGACCAGCGTCGGCGCTTGTGAGTTGTTGCCGGATGCTGTCCCGTTTGTTTTATTCGATTATGTTGGTGTTAGCATTGCCATACCTGCTGTTGCATCTGATCTGGCGTGGCTGGCGTCAGCGCGGCTATTGGCAGCATTGGGGTGAACGTTTTGGATTCTATGCACAGCATACTGACAAACCAGTAATCTGGCTGCATGCTGTGTCCGTGGGCGAAACCCGCGCTGCTGTGCCTTTGGTGCAGTCATTGCAGGAGCGCTACCCACATCATCAAATTTTATTAACACATACGACACCAACAGGTCGCGAAACCAGTGATCAGCTTTTCGGCGACTCGGTGTGGCGAGTGTATCTGCCCTATGATTATGGCTTCATAGTACGACGTTTTGTAAGGCAGTTTCGTCCTGCTCTGGGTATGTTGATGGAAACTGAAATCTGGCCCAATCTGATACGTGCTTGCCAGCGCGAGCATGTGCCAGTGATGTTGGTTAATGCACGTATGTCGCTACGATCAGCGCGGCGCTACCATTGGTTTGCGACATTAACCCAACAAACTTTGTCGCGGTTGACCGCTATTGCCGCGCAAACACTTGATGACGCAGAGCGTTTGGGTAATTTGGGGGGAGGTAATATAAGCGTTATGGGTAATCTGAAATTCGACAGTATGCCTCCGCAAGCATTGTTAGAGCTGGGGCATCAGTGGCGTATGAATATTGGTGAGCAACGTCCTGTATGGCTTGCCGCCAGCACAAGGGAGGGGGAAGAGGCCTTGGTGCTGGATACGTGGCAACAGATGCAACCTCATGCTGCATTGCTGATTATTGTGCCGCGCCATCCACAACGTTTCGACGAAGTGGCTGCTTTGCTGGAAAAGCGTGGTATCAGATATCAACGTCGTAGTGGTGGGCAGCCGGTTAATTTGGCGACACAAGTATGGTTGGGTGACAGTATGGGAGAGTTATTTGCTTATTATCGGGCTGCTGACGTCGCATTGATAGGCGGTAGTTTGTTGCCGCTTGGTGGGCAAAACCTGATCGAAGCAGCAGCTGTAGGTTGCCCTGCTATTATTGGGCAGTACGTCTGGAATTTTGCAGAAGTCAGTCGTGCAGCTATCGCTGAGGGTGCTGCAGTACAGGTGAATAATGCCGATGAATTGTCACAGGCCGTTGTGCGGATACTTGAAGATCAAACATACCGCGAGCAGATGAGGGTAGCGTCACTTGCATTTAGTAGAGCACACCAAGGGGCGACGGTTCGTGTGTTGGAATTGGTGGCTTCTAATTTGTAACAATACAAAAACATCTAGCGATCGTAAGTGTTTTCATTAATTTATTTCCGCTATGTCCGTTTCACTAAGTGTACCTAGATTAGCTTCTAGTCTTAACTTAGTTAGCCAGTAACCATAACGGCCGGCCGCAAGGTCACGCTGCGTAGCGTAGTATTGCTGTTGTGCATTGAGTACGTCGATATTTGTACGTATGCCAACGGTTACCCCTAGCTTGTTGGATTCAAGTGCAGACAGGCTGGCATTGACGGCTTGTGTGTACGCTTTGACTTGTGCCGCCTGGCTATTGATGCTGTAAGCGGCTTGTCGCGTATACAGATCTATCTGACGACGTATGACGAGCAGGTTCTGTTGAGCGCGGTCTTTGTTTGCTTCCGCTTCGCGTATCCGCGAATTAACTAATTTCCCTTGATAAATCGGAAAATTAAGCGCGAGTCCAATACTGGCATTACTGGTATTTACTAGGCTGTTGCCAAATAGTTGATTGTTGTTGTCACTGTAATTGGCGACAGCATCAAGGGTTGGTAAATGGCCACTGCGAGTGCGGCTGATTTCATTTTCAGCGACATTGTAGTTGGCTTGCTCAATCTTTTAGTAAGTAGGCATGTTCAGATCTACCGATTGCGCCCAAGCATCCACACCGCCCTGCAAATTAAAAATATGATCAAATCCTGAGTGTTCCAGAAAACGAGCAATTTGCATGCTGCGTACGCCATGATGGCAAATTACAACAATTTCAGCGTGTTTATCAAGATCATCTAATTGGGAAGGTACGGTATGCATAGGCATCAATTGTGCACCGCTAATGTGCGCAATTTGAAACTCCCATGGTTCTCGTACATCAAGCAACAACGGTGGCTCACGTGTGTTATCAGTGAGCCATTGCTGGAGATGCCGGCTGTCAATGTCTTGCATAATTAGAATACAAACCGTTCAGGTTGGACGGCGTTTTTGAGTAGCTGAATGCAGGTTTCAAATAATGTCACAGTATTGTATGCACCATCAGCAACGCAAGTAATAAGTTGCGCTGTCATTGCAGGTGCATCACCAGTCACCACAAATAGGCGGCCACCTACTTTGAGATCTTGCATAAAAGCTTCTGGTAGAACGGGTGTTGAGCCGGTAATGACGATGACATCATATTTGCCGTGACGGGACCAGCCTTTGGACGCATCACCGACTTCCAGGCTAGTATTGCGTATGCCATTTGCTTGAAGCTTTGCACTAGCCTGTGTTTTGAATTCGGGTACTATGTCGACGCTGTGTACGTGTTGACCCAACTCAGCGAGTAAGGCAGTTAAGTAACCACTGCCAGTACCAACTTCCAGAATAATGTCGGATTTCTTAATTGCCAGTTCTTGTAAAATGCGCGCTTCAAGTTTTGGCGACATCATTAATTCGCTATGACCCAAAGGGATTTCCATATCTACGAAGGCCAGCGTACGATATGTTTGTGGCACAAAATCTTCACGCTTGATTTTTGTTAGCAGATCCAGAACCTGCTGGTTAAGGACATCCCACGGGCGAATTTGCTGCTCTATCATGTTAAAACGTGCTTGTTCGATATTCATTTCTACACCTAAATCACTAATCTCTTGCGATTATTCCATATTTCCTATAATTTAACACCTCTGCTAGGGGTCTTCATTGTAAAAAAATCAATGAAGTGAGAGATACCCTTCGAACCTGATACGGATTATACCGTCGTAGGGAAGCACTCACGTGCTCCTTACGCTTATTGCTTAAGGAACAAATATGAATGCCAATCCAGAATTTATTGCTGCTAATGCCCATGTAGATGAGGCAGCGATCCATCCATTACCTAATTCGCGCAAAGTGTATGTGCAGGGTTCACGCCCGGACATTCAGGTGCCGATGCGTGAAATCAGTCAAGCTGATACTGCCGCTTCATTTGGTGCAGAGCCTAATCCTCCTATTTATGTGTATGACTGTTCCGGTCCTTATTCTGATCCAGATGTCAAAGTTGATATCCGTCAGGGTTTGAGTTCCGTACGCGCGACCTGGATTGAGGAGCGCGGTGATACCGAAGCGTTGACCGGATTAAGTTCTGAGTATGGTCGTGACCGCTTGCATGATACGCAGTTGCAGACGATGCGCTTTCCAGGATTGGCACGTCAGCCGCGCAAAGCCAAAGCAGGACAGAACGTCACCCAGATGCATTATGCGCGCCAAGGCATCATCACTCCGGAAATGGAGTATGTTGCTATCCGTGAAAATATGCGGCGCGAAGAGTATCTGGCATCGCTGAAGGCATCTGGCCCGACTGGCCAGAAAATGTATGAGTTGTTAGGCCGTCAGCATCGTGGCCAGGCCTACGGTGCCGCCTTGCCTGAGACCATTACCGCTGAGTTTGTACGTGAAGAAATTGCACGTGGGCGCGCCATCATTCCAGCGAACATTAACCATCCTGAAACTGAGCCGATGATTATCGGCCGTAATTTCCTGGTGAAAATCAATGCCAATATCGGCAATTCCGCGTTGGGTTCATCCATCCAGGAAGAAGTTGAAAAAATGACCTGGTCGATCCGCTGGGGTGGCGATACGGTGATGGATTTGTCGACCGGAAAGAACATCCACGAAACCCGTGAATGGATCATCCGTAATTCACCTGTGCCTATCGGTACTGTGCCTATTTATCAGGCGCTGGAAAAAGTGAACGGCAAAGCGGAAGACCTGACCTGGGAAATGTTCCGTGACACGCTGATCGAGCAGGCCGAACAGGGTGTGGATTATTTCACCATTCATGCCGGTATTCGCCTGGCGCATGTGCCGCTGACCGCTAATCGTATGACCGGTATTGTGTCGCGTGGCGGCTCTATCATGGCTAAATGGTGCCTGGCGCATCATAAAGAAAGTTTCCTGTATACGCATTTTGAAGACATCTGCGAAATCATGAAGGCCTATGACGTGAGCTTCAGTCTAGGTGATGGGCTGCGTCCTGGTTCCATCTATGATGCGAACGACGATGCACAACTGGCTGAGCTGAAAACCCTGGGTGAGTTGACCCAGGTGGCGTGGAAGCACGACTGTCAGGTCATGATTGAAGGCCCTGGTCACGTACCTATGCAACTGATCAAGGAAAACATGGATCTGCAGCTGGATTGGTGTGATGAAGCACCGTTCTACACACTGGGACCGCTGACCACCGATATCGCACCAGGTTATGACCACATTACCAGCGCGATTGGCGCTGCGCAGATTGGCTGGTATGGCACAGCAATGCTGTGCTATGTCACCCCGAAAGAGCATCTGGGTTTGCCGGATAAAAATGACGTTAAAGACGGCATTATGGCGTACAAGATTGCGGCGCATGCTGCTGATCTGGCCAAGGGCCATCCCGGTGCACAGATTCGCGATAATGCTTTATCCAAAGCGCGCTTCGAGTTCCGTTGGGATGACCAGTTTAATATTGGTCTTGATCCGGATAAAGCGCGCGAATTTCATGATGAGACCTTGCCTAAAGACTCTGCTAAGGTGGCGCATTTCTGTTCCATGTGCGGGCCGCATTTCTGCTCCATGAAGATTACTCAAGATGTGCGCGAGTATGCTGCACAACAAGGTTTGTCAGATCAGGATGCTTTGGTTAAGGGTATGGAAGTTAAAGCTATAGAGTTCGTAAAACAGGGCGCGGAAATCTATCGTAAGGCATAAACATTGCTTCGTATTTGTATAACTTCGCAGTTGCCACGGAAGTGGTAACTGCGTTTTTTTATATATGTTATCGATACGTTAAGAATGGCGTAATCTTGTTCTGTTAATCTGTATTTATTTTTAGGTGGCTTGTTCATGGATATAATATTGGCATTGAAGGCATTAATTTTAGGGCTTGTTGAAGGCTTAACTGAATTTTTGCCAATTTCCAGCACTGGTCATTTGATTATTATGGGTGACTTGCTCGGCGGTTTCAGTGATGCGCGCGGCAAGGTCTTCGAGATTGTGATTCAGTTGGGTGCAATTCTGGCTGTGGTTTGGGAGTTTCGCGCCAAGCTGGAAGTGGTGACGCGAGGGTTGGTGACACGTGATCCGACTGCATTGCGTTTTGCGGGCAATGTTTTAGTCGCATTCATGCCTGCTGTAGTGCTGGGCTTGCTGTTTCACGATGTCATCAAAACCTATTTGTTTAATCCCTATACAGTAGCTATGGCGCTGATTGTGGGTGGCGTGATTATTTTATGGGTTGAGAAACGTGCCCTCACGCCACGTGTACATACGATAGAGGAGATGCGATGGCAAGATGCGCTGAAAGTTGGCTTTGCTCAATCGGTTGCTATGTTTCCAGGTGTATCGCGCTCGGGTGCGACGATTATTGGCGGCATGATGTTTGGTTTGAATCGTAGTGCGGCAACGGCATTTTCGTTTTTCCTCGCGATTCCTACCATGTTTGCTGCAACTGTTTATGACTTGTATAAAAACTGGGCGCTATTATCAGTCAACGACATACCGCTTTTTGCCATTGGTTTTGTTGCGGCATTTGTCAGTGCCTATCTCGCGGTTGGTGCATTACTCAAGTTCGTTTCAAATCATATTTTTGTCGGCTTTGCCTGGTATCGTATTGTATTCGGTATGTTGGTTTTGCTTAGTGCCTATACTGGGGTAGTGGACTGGTCGGCGAGTTGATTTAATCATGTATGCACACCAATAAAAATGCCCGCTGATAGCGGGCATTTTTATTGGTGTGCCAGTTGTTACACTTCGCAGGTGGTATTGATAAATTCGGCTACTTTGGCAAGTACAACATCTTCCTGGAAAGGCTTGCCCAAATAAGCATTAACACCCAGATTCATGGCATGCTCGCGGTGCTTGTCAGCAGTACGTGAGGTGATCATGATAATAGGAATGTTAACCATTTTTTGATCAGCTCGCATCACTTTGGTCAGTTCGAAACCATCCATACGTGGCATTTCTATATCAAGCAGCATCACGTCAGGGGTTATTGTTTGCAATAGCTGCAGGGCATCAACGCCATCTTTTGCTGTAATTACTTCATAACCTTCACGTGTCAACATGCGACTGGTGATTTTACGTACGGTGAGCGAATCGTCTACTACCATCACAATTTTCGCTGTGTTGTGTTTATCGGTGCTCACTATAGGGCTGTTAACTATATTCTGACGAACCTGGGCACCCTGGCGTTGTGCCAGTTGTACTGGGTTTAGAATGAGGACGATTTGTCCATTACCCAACACAGTCGCACCTGCAATTCCGAGAACACGTGCTAATTGCGGCCCTATGTTTTTAATTACGATTTCTCGATTTCCTGTCATCCGATCAACCAGGATCGCAACACGTTGATTACCGCTCTTCAATAACAGCACAGGACTGTACTGCTGGGCGATTGGTTGAGTATTGATTTCACCAAGTAAGTGCGGCAGGTAGAAGAGCTCATAATGATTTCCTTGCCAATCAATGGAGCCTTGCTTGAGCAATTCATCTAACTGTGCTGTTTTATATTCTTGTACCTGTTCCACCATGGATGAAGATATTGCATACATGTGATCACTTACAGTAACCATTACCGTTTGGGTTACCGCTAGTGTCAATGGCAAATAGACAGAGAATTGCGCGCCTTTACCCACTTCCGATGCAATATCTATACGGCCACCAAGCTGGCTAATCTCATTCTTGACTACGTCCATACCTACGCCACGGCCTGATAATGTGGTGACGTCGGCTGAAGTTGAAAAACCGCTGGCAAAAATTAATTGCATTAATTCTTCGGTAGATATATTTATGTCTTGTGGAATTAATTCCTGGTTAATAGCTCGCGTGCGGATAGCCTGTAAATCGAGTCCACGACCATCATCGCGTAGTGCGATAACAATCTCATTACCCTCTTGGCGAGCATAAAGTACTATTTCACCGTATTCTGATTTGCTGGCAGTAATACGTTCACTCGGCATCTCTATGCCATGAGCTACAGCATTACGTAGCATATGTTCAAGCGGCGCGACCATTTTGTCGAGTACACCCCTATCAAATTCAACCTGCTCACCGACAAGCTGCAAACTTGCCTTCTTGCCAAGATCTTTGGCGGCGAGGCGTACTGTGCGGTGGAGTCGATCAGAAATACTCGATAGTGGCACCATGCGGATATGCATAAGTGCTTGTTGTAAGTCTTTTGCTAAGCGACTTTGTTGAAGTATCGCTGCATCAGTTTCATTTAAGCCGACTGATAAATTCTGCTGTACAGTACCTATATCATTGACACTTTCCGCAATCATGCGCGTAAGTTCCTGCAGTCGTGTGAATCTGTCGAATTCTAGTGGATCAAATTCTACATCCTCATTTTGCATGTGGGATAAGGTTGACTGCATCTGACTTTCAGCTTGAATCTCCAATTCTCGCAATTGTGAGCGGAGTCGACTAATATTCTCATTCAGCTCCAGCGTGCTGGTTTTGATATTTGCAACGCTGCTTTCTAAGCGAGATCGGGTGATATTAATTTCACCGGCCTCATTAACTAGACGGTCAACCGTATCTGCGCGTACACGCAGGGTTTGTGCATTGGCTTCTGTATCCAGCGGGAATTGAATGTCTGACTGCTGCACAGTGGTACGCGTTATCGCATCACTTTCTGCTGCCTTAGTGCCTGCCTCAATTGTTGTGCTCTCTGTTACGACAGGGTTGCGTAATTTTTCTATAATTAAGCTTAGCTGATCTGCTTGTGCTACAAATCGCTCAAACGCTAAAGGCGTAAAATTTTGCTTATGAATGGAATCAACCACATCTGTTTCCAGCAGATGACTGAATTCGCCTAAACGCATTGCACCAGCCATGCGCGCGCTCCCTTTGAGCGTATGTAGCAACCGTTGTAAATTGTCCTGTTCTTCACCCATTGGTGATTGTTGCCAGTTGCGTATTGACTGCTCGATTGCAGGCATCAGGTCTGCGGCTTCTTCAAGAAAAATGGGTAGCAGTTGCTCATCAATATCATCTGAAATTGTGACGTTGCTATGCTGCTGTAGATCATCGCTAGGTAATAATAATGCCTGCAGCGTTGAAGTAAGTTCTGCTGGTTTTGTAACGGCTTCAACAGCTTCAACAGCTTCAACAGCTTCAACAGCTTCAACAGCTTCAACAGCTTCAACAG
>ERZ1284729.228-NODE-228-length-10300-cov-7.036603_pt1 | contig 10300 bp, 9 predicted proteins | sample MGYA00454602_ERZ1284729 | MGnify/ENA primary metagenome ERZ1284729 (study PRJEB36292, sample SAMEA5787381) | metagenome | biome: Arctic soil; feature: perennial spring outflow channel; material: sediment | place: Canada | collected 2017-07-08 | depth 0.05 m ... | reverse complement strand
GTACCGAGTCCAAAGCAACGTCTACCAAAGTTCCGGAGGAAGATCGTAACGGACTCCGCTCTCGGGAAAGACAAGGACAAAAAGGAATTGGGCGACTTTCTTCGGGATATTTGGGGTCGTTGCTGCTTTTTGTCTCAAAGAGGAAAAGCTGCCCTTTCGTCGCTTCACTCATTGATTGGCGTCTTTTTGAAAATCCATATCTCTACTTGCAGGACATAGAAATCCCAATCGTTGAGTTCGAACACAAGGAAGAGTTGTGGAGTCACATCCCTATCTTGTTCGATAAATTGATGGGAAATATTTGAGGCGCCGGAATAGACAAGGCGCGAGACGAACGCATCGTCATGGCGTGGGCCGCTATGACGACCAGGAAAAAACGGAGAATCGGTCTTCGACAAAAAGCGCCATCGAGGAAACTTTAATCGCTACGACCTTTACTGAAAGGCATATCGATAACTGGCCGGTTTGGGAAGAAAAATGGTCCCACGGAACGGCAATGTTGATGGCAGGTATTGCCTATGATCTTGAAGCTCAACTGCATCACTCCGCAACCTCCAACGAAAGCGATACGGTCCAAGGGGCAAAGGATAAATTCTTTCAAACATTATCTAATTTTACTGATCCATTTGTTGGTCCTGAAGAGGCAGAGAGCGATTTTGATGCCGCCAACTTCGATTATTCCGTGACGGCTTGGGAGGGCGCACTCAGTCGACCAGTAATCTCCGACGAACGAGAATTCGGATATCGAAATCTCGAGGACCTGGAGCATGTCATTGAGGGGATAATTGATAATAACGGCATTTTTCGAGGCGAGGTTAAAGCTTTCGGGAAAGTACTTGATGGAGAAGTGATCATTAACCCTCCTTACTCTGTTCCAACTCGTAGCGATTCCCGAATCGGTGCATTTCATTTGCGCCTTGGAGCGTTTGAGGCTGCTCTTGAGAAAACAACTCTGTCTGGTGATGTTCTGGCAAAATTAATTTATCAGGCAGAAAAATATGGCGGATTTTTGATGTTCAGAAATGGATTAAGAGTCATGCCCTACGGTCGTGAGGATAACGATTATTTCGAGATAGAAAAGCGCCGGGGTATGCATGCTGGGAGGTGGTTTTGGTCAAACAGACGACTCTTTGGTCGTGTCGCACTGACCAGACAAGAAAACCCTAATCTACGAGACAAGGCTGGTCGGGAAGGAATCATCAACAACAAAGCCGCAAAAGTGTTTCGAGACATCGTCATAAATATCCTAAGAGAGAGTGCCAAACGCTTCTACGGGTCAGACTCCGATATCCGCAAAGAAGCCATGCCGGAACTTAAGGGCAACTATGCGAAGCAAAAGGCCGAAGAGGCCCAAAAGAAAGTTAGAGCCAGAAAAAAACGGGAATTCAGGAGTTATCTTTCAAAAAACCTTCCGGAAATACTACAGCTTGAACAAGAACTAGCTAATCTCGCACAACAAGCCCAGGACGATAGTCTCCCGACTACGGAAACAGAGCTGTTGGCAATACGAGAACAACTCTCCAAAATAAAGACCAGACGATCCGAGCTTTCCTTAGGGCCACCGCCCAATAATCTAGGTAGCATGGAACAGGATTATCGGGAATTCCGCACCATAGACAGTCATTCAAGCGAACTAATTGTCAGTTTGAGCGATTCAGTCACTCGTGTCCTGGAAAAGATCAAACCCAAGTCATCAAGAGATGCGGCATATTCGGAGATCAACCGGAATGCCGCCTATCTTCAACATCGATTACGTAAATGGTCTGCCGAATCTAAAGATATTCTTGGTTCGGAGATCAAGCGAATCTCTGATTTGGTGGATGAAAGAAATAAGCGCTATCACACGGAAACACTTCCCCTGCTTGAGGATTTGGAACATGAACGAACTACGCTGACAAAGGTTCTTGATCGGCTTGAGCTTGAACGAGAGAAACAGGATCGTGAAAATTCGGAGTTGTTCGAGCCTTATATCTCGACGTTGAAAAGCTTGCAGGATAGCGTCGATATCGAAACCCTCGTCAGCTTTACCATCGATGAATCCTCGGAACTCCGTAAGGAGCTGGATCGCCTAAATGCCTTGGCCCAGTTAGGAATCACGGTCGAAATCATAGGGCATGAAATCGAAGGACTGGAAATGACCATTTCGAAAGGATTGGACAATTTACCGGACACGGCAAAAAACACACCAGTCTTCGAAACCGTTCGCGCAGCTCACCAAGCACTTGTGGACAGACTGCGATTCCTTTCCCCATTAAAACTCTCCGGAGAAAAGGTCAAAGCCTGGATCAGTGGGGAAAAGATTGTTGAATACGTAAAATCTTTCATGGGAGAATCCTTAGAACTTAGAGGGATTGTGTTTGAAGCAAGTCCGGCATTTAGGAAATTTAGTGTATACGAGCAGGCTTCTCGCATTTTTCCTGTATTCATCAATTTGGTTAACAATTCCGCTTACTGGGTCAGTAATTCTCAAAGCAGCTCACGGAAGGTCTTGCTGGATGTGGTTGATGGGAAAGTCGTTATCGCTGATGATGGACCGGGTGTTGAAAAAGACGATTTGAAAAGTCTCTTTACCCTGTTTTTCACCAGAAAGATTCGGGGTGGTCGTGGTGTAGGGCTCTATCTCTGTAGAGCCAATTTGGCGGCTGGCGGCCATACGATCAGTTACGCAACCGAGAACAGCATGAGAAAACTTTCCGGAGCCAACTTCATTATCGATTTCAAGGGGGCCAGCTATGAATAACGCTGTTGCTGAGCCTGATATCCATGATCAACTTATCTGGGAGGCATTCATTGAGCCGATCCGTACCGTAATAGTGGTTGATGACGAATACCCGACTCTTGATAGTCTCACCGATAAAGAAGCCGGAGAGATGAAAAACTGGAGTGATAAGAAACAGGAAAACATTCTCAGTGTCCGCGAAATCCTCGCTTTCGCAAGGGATAAGAAAAGATCTTGGCTTATTGACGTTCATGATGCGAAGGATGTTACTCCCGAGGTGGAGTTAGCCGCAGCTGCTCACCTGCATCATTCCGATTTGTTGGTTTTAGACTACCACCTACAAGGTGATGATGGTGGTGGAGATGTTGCAATTGCTATACTTCGAGCACTTGCTGGCGGCGACCACTTCAACTTGGTAATCGTTCATACCAAGGGCTATGACGGAGCAATTGATAAAGTAATAAGAGAGATCGCATTGAGTCTTACGTGTACAGATCCTTCCTTAGTATTATCGGAGAAAGATTCCTTATCGATTAAGACCGCCCTCTCCCAATGGGAAGAATACGACGAGGAAATTACTTCAAAGCTTGAGGCGGAAATTTCAGCGGATACATATTTGGAGTTGAGAACCAAATACCCAGGGAATTACCAAGCGTTATTTAAGTTGCCTGCGGGACAGATGATTCTTGAGATATTGAAAGGCAAACCTCCCGAACTTGTCATAGTATCAAAGCAACTTGCACTCTGGCTTCTGATCAAAAAACAAGGTGAGTTGGAAAAGCAGTTTTCGGGTATCAAACTTGGAAGTGTGATAGTCGGCAATACTGGCGGAATTAATTGGATAAAAACTGAAAAGCTCTTTGTTACAGTGCTTTCCAAGGGTTACAAGCCGGAACAATTTGAAACGAAACTCATGGCGGCCATTAAAGCCTCATTCCCCTCTCCGCATCGTCTGCTTCTAACAAAAATGAGGACAGAGATCGAAAAACGAGGGTTATCAGCTGAAGCTGAAATTCTTGGAGACCGATACATGCAGGCCGAATGGCTGAATGAGTTCCTCAACCCTGACCCAATTGACCAAAAAGCCGTCCTTTACAATACCATAAACCGTCACTGGGAGGCACTTGGGGATAGATTAAGGTTATCGCTTGATGGATTTGCAAATAGCCTGCATGAACATTTCTCCGCTCTTGGCAGGGACGCCGTTTTAGCCGGATGCGGAATTAACAAGTCTGATATCGGTAGCCAGGAAGCATTAAAACGTTTCAATTGCTTTTCAAGTACCAAACCCATCGACCGGGCGCATTTAACGACAGGTCAAGTGTTTAGGATGGGGAATGGTGCTGGAGGTGAGCATCAATATTGGATATGCCTTTCGCCAGCATGCGATATGGTTCCAGGGCGAGGAAATGACCTTATCGGAAGCGATACTTTGCCGTTTGTTGCAGTTCGGCTATACCCTATTGCCGATGGCCTGGCTCTGAAAAATGCCACAAAAAATATTTTTCTGTTTCTTAATATAGATGAAGCTGTATGCGCATTTAGTATTCATAAGGACGGCATTTCACAGAATCCTGATTGGGGGCAAATGTACGCTCGAAATCAAGGAAAGTTTCACGACACGAATAAACTCCATATTGGTTCAATCATAAAGACACAAGAGGACCTCTCACTGTCCTGGGCTGATGCTTCCGTAGTAACACAATTAAGGTCGGAATATGCGCTCAATTTACTCCAGCGTATTGGCGCTGTCCTTTCGAGACCAGGTTTGGGAATGAATTTTAAGAAGTTAGCTCAGTGACCTTAAGAAAGGGGTCACCCATTAAGTAAAGGCAAGGATCAGGCAAGGGGCATCCATTAACAATAGTCAGTTTGGGGTCGGACCGAAAGCGCCGGGAAAAACCGGCCAATGGTAGGGGTGAAAGTCCTCTACATGGTAAAACGAAAACCAGGCTTGACATTTTGATATTCTCCAAACAACCGAACGTCATGGGCGGGCATTTTCAACCTTACGATTTTTCTGTACATTTCAACTCTTCATTCCTTGCCAACCTTCATTCTACACACATCCAATACACCGTGCATAGAATGACATACTTGTCTGTTTCAATTTAGATCAGAGCAGTTAGTACCAGACTCCTCGGCCACTCCCTTGTTGCTTGAGGTGATTTTGTTTGACCAGAGACAGAAAAAGAAAAAGCCCTGATTTCTCAGGGCTTTCGAACGATATCGCATGATATCGGAAATGCGTTGGTGCCGGAGGTCGGAATCGAACCGACATGGGATTGCTCCCGCGGGATTTTGAGTCCCGTGCGTCTACCAGTTTCACCACTCCGGCAAAAAAAACTTAGTAGCTATAAAGTTACAATTTAATACCTTCCCTCTCCTGGTCTGTCAAGAAAAATGGCTACTTAGCGTTAGGACTTGACTGTTTCCTGAAAAATATTCCGCAGATTATAAAAATAATCTATACCTGACCAGATGGCCATAACCAGGCTGATATAAACCAGCAGCTGGCCGATATTATGAAGATACGGTATCGGCAGGACCCCAAGAGGAAAAATCAGGAAACTAATGCCGAAATACTGAAAATTACTTTTGATCTTGCCGATCTGGCCGGCTGCCACCACCACACCGGTCGAGGCGGCCAGCCCTCTGAAGCCGGTAATAATAATCTCCCGGCAGATAATCAGCAGACAAATCCAGGCCGGAATCCGCCCCATGGGGATCAGCATAATCAGGGCCGTCGCCACCAGCACCTTATCAGCCAGCGGATCCATCAGCTTGCCCAGGGTGGTCTCGCTCTTGTATTTTCTGGCAAAGTACCCATCGACCAGATCAGTCAGGGCGGCAAAGACAAAAACAAAGAAGGTGACCAGACCGATGACAATAGTCTGCTCTATGGAAAACAGCACAATCAGCACCGGAATCATGGCAAAACGCAGTCCCGTCAATATATTGGGTAAAGTCACCAGTTGATCCATTTCCTACTCCCGGCAAACAGCCTTGTTACTCGTTTCATTTTTGTACCATCAGATCGCCCACTTTGATAGCAGAGCCTACAGGGGTCGCCGGCCGGCCTGACAGCTGATATTCTTTATAGTGGCGGAGAACGCGTTTAATATATTGTTCAGTCTCAGGGATTTGCGGAATCCGATTTAGACGTTTAACCAGATTGGGACCGGCATTATAAGCCGCAAGACTCAAAGGGATATTACCGTTAAAGATGTCAAGCATTGTCCGCAAATAGCGGGTGCCACCTTCTATATTGGCCCGGGCATCGAAGGAATTCAAGACGTTTAAATCCCTGGCCGTACCCGGCATGAGCTGCATAAGCCCTTGGGCGCCCTTGGCCGAGCTGGCATAACAATCAAAATCAGACTCCGTTTTGATGATTGCCTTGATCAGATGCGGATCAATATTGTAACGATGACCGCTGCGCTGGATATGCCGATCATAAGCAAGACTGCTTCCTGGTGCAGCACGGCGACCGCCAACCCGCACCTCAGGCCAGGCTCGCCCTGACGGTTTTATAATAGCCGGTTCGCTCAGATAGAGCCGTGATTGGCTGGCGGCAGGGACATTGGTGAAAAATTGCCGCCCTTTGGCATCCACAGAAGTATAAATATCTGCCCGGACCAGCGAGGGACCATAAAGCACTGTTGCCAGCCCAGTCAACACCAACAATCTCCAGGATGTCCTCATGTTCACCTTTTCTGTCTGACAACCCTTATAACGAAATCCTCATTTCAGGACACCCCTAACAATAACAGGTTCAGCCGAGAAGACAAAAATTATTTCTTCCTTTTTTCCCAGTCGGCCAGAAATTGTTCCACTCCCAAAGTCGTTAAGGGATGATTGGCCAGCTGTTCAATTATCTTGAGCGGGATGGTGGCAATATCAGCGCCGATCATTGCCGCATCCATCACGTGGAGAGGATTTCTGATGCTGGCCACAATTACTTCACTTTGGTACTCATAATTACGATAGATGGTCATGATCTCACTGATCAGCTCCATGCCATGCTGGCCGAGATCATCCAATCTGCCGACAAAAGGACTGACATAAGTGGCACCGGCCTTAGCGGCCAGAAGCGCTTGCGCTGCAGAAAAAACCAGGGTTACGTTGGTGTTGATTCCCAAAGAGGTGAGTTCTTTGACGGCCTTCATCCCCTCCATAATCATGGGGATCTTAATCACAATCTTATCACTCATGGCCGCCAGGATCCTGGCCTCTTTGACCATACCTTCTGCATTAAGACTGATCACTTCGGCACTGACCGGGCCATCGACCACCTGACAGATCTCGGCAAGAATCTCCTCAAAAGGTTTGTTTTCTCGGGCGATCAGCGACGGATTAGTGGTAACGCCATCGACCATACCCATGGCCACACCTTTTTTAATCTCATCAATATTGGCGGTATCTATAAAAAATTTCATTTTTTCTCTCCTTTGTCACTAAGAAATCGATTGCAACAGGCCTCGCTGCAAAAATAATAAATCTCATCTTCATGCTGCAACCGTAGAGCCTGCCCTTGGGGAACGAGGGTATGACAAACCGGGTCCTCCACCAGCTTCTCAGCCACCTGAGTGGCGGAACTTTCTTCTGCTTGCTTATTGTCGGCTTTTTTCTTACCAATGCCCAGAAGCAGACGATAGCCGATATAAAACAGAATGATCAGAACTACTAACTTTAAAGGAGTCATACAAGTTTCATTTATTCTGTTAAAAAACCTTTTATATTATAGTCAGTCCCGGACAAATGTCGAAGTATTCCTTCCCACTTAAGCTTGGACCATGCTCATGCCAGTCGGGAGATGTGCTGGGCCGGCAGATCTCCCTTCTCAATGCTGGCGAGAAGTTGCTGATACATCTGCTCTGCCGTCTGACCGCTTACTGGATCGCGGAAGTTGGGTATTAACTGGGCCAGCGGGGCAAGGACAAAAAGACGGCTGGCGATTTGGGGATGCGGCAGAATAAGATCCGGCAGTTGGCACACTAGTTCCCCAAAATAGAGCAGATCCAGGTCCAGCAACCGATCCTGATAGCCCGCTTCATCCGTATTACGCACTCTCCCATACTCTATCTCAACTTGCAATAAGAGATGCAACAGCTCGGCAGGCCCTAGTTCCGTTTCAACCAGGCCCACCGCGTTGGTAAAAAGAGAGGAGCTGACCATGCCGACGGCCTCGGTCACATAGAGGGCTGACAACTGCCGGGGCACTATTTTGGGTTCTAGGCTCAAACGCGCCCAGGCGCCCTGCACAATCTGGGGACCATCACCCAGATTGGAGCCGAAACCAATAACGGCCAGGGTCATTGTTGATCACACAATACTAGAGATCCTGCAGACCCAGGACATCAAACATAGAATAGAGACCGGGTTTCTGACCGACGACCCAGGCGGCGGCAGTGGCCGCTCCCTTGGCAAAATTATCGCGACTGTGGGCCCGATGGGTAATTTCAATACGCTCACCAGGACCGGCAAAATAAATGGTATGCTCGCCGACAATATCACCGCCGCGGATCGTCTGGATGCCGATCTCTTTTTTGCTGCGTTCGCCAATCATGCCATGGCGCGCATAGACACCAACCTCCGCCAGATCACGATTTACTCCGGCAGCCGCCATCTCCGCCAGTTTCAGGGCCGTCCCGCTGGGGGCATCTTTTTTCTTGTTATGATGAGCTTCAACTATCTCAATATCATAGTCATCACCTAAGATCGCCGCTGTTCGGGCCGCCAGTTTAAAGAGGACATTGACGCCCACGGCCATATTGGGGGCTTGGACACAGGGGAAATGCCGGGCCAGGCTGGCCAGTTCCTGCAGATTATCCGTCGTCAGTCCGGTCGTGCCAATGACCATGGCCTTGTTTTTTTGGGCGGCCAGCCGGGCAAATTTCATGGTCGCCTCATGAAAGGTAAAATCGATCAGGACATCACCTTGATCAATTACTGCCTCGAGACCTTCAGCGATAGTAATGCCGGCCGCTCCCCAGCCCGCCATCTCGCCGGGATCCCGGCCAATAGCCGGACTGCCGGCCGCCTCGAAGGCGGCGGCATAATGCAAACCAGGATGTTCCTGCACCATATAGCCGACCCGCTGCCCCATACGACCGGAGGCCCCGGCCACAATAACATTGATCATTATCTTCCTTTTGCTCCAAATATATAAAACTGACTGAACTATAATTATAAAAACTGTACGCCTTAAAGCAGACCGGCCTCTGTCATGGCCGCCGATAATGAGGCCAGAGCGGCGTTATCGATGGCTGACAATGGCAACCGGGGCAGACCATCTTTGATCTTACCCATTAATTCAACACCCTTTTTCGCCGGCACGGGATTAGGCGCACAGAACATGGCCGTCATCAGCGGGAACAGGCGATAATGAATCTCATTGGCCTTGTTCAGGTCCCCGGCCAGAGCGGCCTCCATGAGATCGGCCATGCCGCGGGGTTCAACATTGGAGGTCACGGAAATGACCCCTTTGCCGCCGATTAAAACCGTGGGCATGGCGGTAAAATCATCGCCGGAGAGGACAATAAAGTCAGTCGGACACCGCCTGATTATTTCGCTGATCTGCTGGAGGCTGCCGCAGGCCTCTTTAATGCCGATAATGTTCTGCACTCCAGCCAGACGGGCAACCGTTTCCGGGAGCATATTAATGGCGGTCCGCCCCGGCACATTATACAAAAACATCGGGATATCAACGGCCTCAGCTATGGTCTTAAAATGCAGATACAGACCTTCCTGGCTGGGCTTGTTATAATAAGGCGTCACCGACAGGACCGCATCGGCGCCACTGTCCAGGGCGCTCTGTGACAGCTCGATCGCCTCTTTGGTATTATTGGCCCCGGTGCCGGCAATGACCGGAATCCGGCCGGCAACCGTCTTGACGGTCAGTTCAATAACCCGCTTATGTTCAGCAAAATCCAGGGTGGCCGATTCGCCTGTAGTTCCGCAGGGAATAATGCCATGGGTGCCACCGGCGATCTGAAACTCAATAAGATCGACCAGGCCCTTCTCATCCACTTCCCCATTGATAAACGGGGTCACAATGGCAACGCTGGCGCCGTAATACTTGTTCATGATATAGTCTTCTCCTGATCTGACTTTTCGTGACGAAATAATATTATTTTTTAAACGTTTATATTTTTAAATGATGGCTTAAAGCAAGGCTTCCGCCGTCAGACTGCCTTCATAAATAATGCGGGCCGGCCCCTGGAGAAAAACATTATCGGCCCGTGGTCCTTCCTGCAGATCAAAGAAAATAGTCAGGCGCTCGCCGCCTGAGGTTTTTATGGCCACCGGCGACTGCACTAAACCCGCCAGGGCGGCAAACAGCGCCGAAGCCACCGCGCCCGTGCCGCAGGCCATGGTTTCATCCTCCACGCCGCGCTCATAGGTCCGCACCAGAATGGTATTGTCGGCAATTTTCTGCACGAAATTAACATTGGTGCCGGCTGGCTGGAACAAGGGATGAAAACGGACTATCTGGCCCCATGCCTTGAGCGGCACATCCTCGGCCGCCTCGACCAACAGCACGGCATGGGTCACGCCACTATTGACAAAGGACAGTGG
>ERZ1284729.227-NODE-227-length-10301-cov-15.042748_pt1 | contig 10301 bp, 8 predicted proteins | sample MGYA00454602_ERZ1284729 | MGnify/ENA primary metagenome ERZ1284729 (study PRJEB36292, sample SAMEA5787381) | metagenome | biome: Arctic soil; feature: perennial spring outflow channel; material: sediment | place: Canada | collected 2017-07-08 | depth 0.05 m ... | reverse complement strand
GACATGTTTCAAAATCACGGGGTTTGTGGCATCTCCAAATACGATTGGTTCTCCGGCGTTTTTGGCAGCATGGAAGGAATCCGGTTCAAGATCTATAATTGTATATGGAATTTCAGCGCTTTTGGCGGCTTTGGAAATATTCTTCCCATTGATCCCATATCCAATTATTACGAGGTGGTCTGTAAGTTCTTCTGTAGGAGTTTGTTGATTTTGGTGAACCCTTTTAACATTGTCGAGCCGTTTTCTAACATTGGCCGGAACGGGCAATTTTACGAGGAAATACGTCATCTTCGGGGCCAGGTTCATCAAAAATGGTGTAAGGCCCATCGTAATGATCGAGATTGCTAAAAAGTACTGATATACATTTTCCGGCAGCAAATCATTTTGAACTCCAACGGTAGATAAAAGCAAAGAAAATTCCCCTACCTGGAAAAGGGCAAAAACAGTCATGAATACGGTTCTGGCAGGGTATTTTAAACTAAGTACTGTAATGCCAATTATAACCATCTTCAGAAGGATCACACCTATTACCAGCAGTAATATATACAGAATATTAGTGATGAAAAAATTGAGATTAAGCAGGGAACCTACTGAAATGAAAAAGAAACTTATAAAGATTTCCCTGAAGGGTAACACATTGGCTGTTGCCTGATGACTGTAATCTGATTCAGAAATAATGAGCCCCGCAAAAAATGCTCCTAATGCCAGAGAAAGTCCAACCGAAGAGGTTAGCCAGGCCACTGCAAAACAGAAAACGATTGTGGTTAGGATAAATAGTTCCCGGTTCTTGGTTTTTACAACCATTTTAAAAATTCTGGGCACTATATAGAGTGCCAGTAAAAAAATCACAATTCCAACTCCAATTATTTTTATAAGAAGAATTCCAACCGTTTCCCAAATATTATCCGATTTTCCGGCTAAAAGAGGCGTAAGCAACATCATAGGGACCACAATAATATCCTGGAATATTAGGATTGCAACAGCTACACGTCCATGTGGGGAGGTTACTTCTCCCTTTTCCTGTAAGATCTTCAAGACGATCGCAGTACTGCTCAAGGCAAACAGGAAACCTATAAAAACTGCAGTATTTAAGGGAATTCCAAGAAAAGAGGATACTATAGCAGTGATTAAGATCGTTCCACCCACCTGCATTCCACCACCCAAAAGAATTGTTTTCTTAATTGCAGCCAATCCTTTTAAGGATAGTTCTATTCCAATAATGAAGAGTAGGAATATGATGCCTATTTCAGAAAGCAATTCCACTTCATGTTGGGAACTTATTAAATTAAAAGCATACGGTCCGGCAATAATTCCCGCAAGTAAAAATCCAAGAAGGGAAGGGACCTTAATTTTTTGAAACAATAGAATAATAAAAATAGACAGGCCTAAAATTATTACGATGTCTTGCAGAATAGGTATTTCCATATATAAATTGTTACCGTGGAGCTTATTGGCAGCTTGTCAAGATACGAATAGGATCGTTATTTAAAAACTAAAAATATTGGTTTATTCAATTTTTATAAGTGATTAAAATAGATTTTAATTTTAACTTCCCGGGGGAATCAGGTAAAATAAATAATAGCCAATGTTTTTTAGTGGCTATTATTTAATAGAATAAAATAAGAAGAGTTTTTCAAATCAGTAATGTCCGGTAAAGAGCCAAGATCGTTCCGCCTTTGGCGTAACTGCAAGAACAAAGAACCAAGACTTGATTTTAAATAACTGATAAGCATTTAGTTATGATTTCTATTTTTTCAGAAAACTTTAATTATCGGTATAATTGAAAAATTCAAGAAAGTAAGGTTTGCTTATTTAAAAACCCATTGGAATGCCCGCTGAATATGTCGTTTCAGCTTTCGCAAAAATGTTTACCGGACAACAATGTTTTCAAATTAAAGAATTGAAATTCTTAATTTTTTAACCAGGCCTTTCTCAATTTAACCTTTGAGTCGGTTTCGGGAAGATCGGCTTCTTTAAGTTTGATTTGGCTATCTGTGGGTTGGGTAATCTTTCCAGAAAGTACTAATTCTTGATCAGCTCTTAGAACTGTCATTTTTATATCCTCGCCTTCTGTCCATGATTGGGATTTCATTATCAATTCGTAAACATTTTCAATGGTATATTCAGCCTCATTTACAGATTTAATAACATCTCCATTTTTTATCCCTAATTTTTCAAGAAATGAATTTAAAGCGATATTTTTTCTGAAGAAAAGCGCACCTGTTTCCGGGTCTCCATCTATATATGGAATCTGTCCTTTGATAAAATAGGAGGTGTTAACTTCAGTATTTTCATACCTGACTCCAACCTTTTCCAAAAATTCAGCATACGGAATTGGAGTAGTCCCGCTAACGTAGGTATCAAAAAAATTCTGGATTTCAGGATAGGTTAGGGATACAATTGCGGGGATTAAGGCATCGTCCTCAAAGGGTTTGTTTTTGCCATATTTTTCAGATAATTTTTTCATCATATCCAAAATACCCATATCGCCATTGCTTAGTTCCCTTAACTTTATATCCAGAGCCATCCCAATAAGAGCTCCCTTAAGGTAAACATTGTAATAATCACTTTTATAAGGTTCTTCAAGAATGTTTTCACTCATTACGGTAAACGGAATGCTATCGTTGAAATTTTTTGAACTTTCAATCTTTTTAGACATACGATCGTAAAATTCATCATTGCTGATCAAATTTTGGTTTACCTGAAAAAGGTTTGCGAAATATTCTGTAACTCCTTCATACATCCATAAATGTTTAGACATTTTGGGCTCGTTATAATCGAAATAGTGAATCTCATTCGAATGAATATTTAAAGGGGTGAGAATGTGAAAAAATTCATGAGATACCACATCTGTCATAGTCGTTTTTAAAGCGCCTAAGGGCATTGTCTCCGGAAGAACCACAACTGTTGAAGTATGGTGTTCTAATGCTCCAAAGCCTCTGGCATCCATCTCTTCCAGATCTGAAAGGTATAATAGGATAGCATAGCTGGAAGTGTTATCGATCTCTCCCAAAAATTCCTTTTGAGCCGATATCATTTCCTCAACCCCGGCTTTAATGTCCTTTGTGGTATATACATCATTCGGGGAATACACATTCAGCAAAACCTTCATGCCTTGAATATTAATGGAAGTTGTATCAGGTTTTGCATACATAATTGGATTATCCACAACCTCAAAATATCTTTTGGTGTTATAGGATTCTATGGTAGTTCCGGGAGGACCCTGTTGGGTGGTTGAATGAGACATTTGTAAGCTGGTTCCCGCAATAAGACCGGTTGGCCGGTGGATAACCAATTTATAGGGTTGTTCTGTCAAGTTTTCAAAATACCCAACAAAACCGTGAAGGTTAAGCATGAAGTTTTTATCTTTTTCAATATTTGTTCCGGCCGGTGAGAATACTCCTTCTTCCCCCTCCACATCAAAAGAATCGTTTACCCAATAGGTGATCTTATCCATATTTTCAGCATTATCGATCAACCAGGAATTATCATCTTTTCTTGCAACCAAAAGCTCTTTCCCAAGATAATCAAAAGCCTTCATGTTTTCAATGAATTTCCCGTAATTATCTATAGAATAGGTCCCGGGAACTGTCTTTGGAATATAAAACGTGGTTTGAGCACCTGTTAATTTACCGGGGTCTACCATCACCTTTACTTTATCATTTTGAACGTTTACCAAATCGATATTTACCACTACCGGCTCTGGTGTAATTGTTTCAAGATCCTGGGTGGTTTTACAACTATAGGTGACAGTGAGCACTGCCATGAAATAGATTAATTTTTTCATTTGTAATTATTTGTTGATTATAATATGATATGCCAATTTCAAAACCGGGAATATGTTTTCCTTCCAGTGGTTTTAAACGACCGCAATTTAAGGTTTTGTTCGCTAATTATCTATTGCTAAAAAAAAGACCTGTCCGGGATTTAATACCCAGACAGATCTTTCAAATAATAAACTCCATAGAACTCATTTTCTATGGGATTATTATTCCCTTATGTGCCCTTCTCCCAGGACGTAATATTTGTTGGTAACCAGTTGTTTTAGTCCAAGAGGTCCACGGTGATGAAGTTTATCTGTACTTATTGCGAGCTCTGCTCCCACACCCATTTGTCCACCATCTGTAAACCGGGTGGAGGCGTTGTGATATACTGCTGCATTATCTACCTGTTCCATAAATTCCAGAGCTTCTTCTTTATTTTTTGTAATAATAACTGCGGAATGTCCTCCTGAAAAATGATTGATCTTGTCTATGGCTGCATCTAAACCATCCACAGCGCCAAGAGCTATTTTCATAGCAAGGAATTCTTCGAACCAGGTATCTTTTCCCGGAATTTTGGATTCTTCTTTTAATATCTTGCTTACTTCATCATCCACCACAATTTCAACCTGATGTTCCTTCATTATGTGCTGAAGTTCCTTCAGTTTATTTTCATAATCAGGAAGTTTTTTATCTATTAAGACTTTATCCAATGCATTACAACCGGATATTTTATCAGTTTTTGCGTTTAAAATAACTTTTTTCGCAATTTCAAAATCTGCTTCCGGTGATACATATAGGAAATTATTACCTCTACCGCTAACCAAAACTGCCCCGGTAGCGTGTTCTTTTACAAATGCAATCAATTTTTCACCACCACGAGGAACTATTAAATCCAACTGCACTGGTGGATTTTTTAGAAATTCCTGTGTTTCTTTTCGGTCCAAATTCAATAATTCGACCCAGTTTGTGTCCAGTCCGTTTTCATTTAAAGCTTCATGCCAGCAAGCTACCAGAATTTCATTACTTCGTATCGCTTCTTTTCCTCCTTTAAGAAAGATCTTATTATTTGCTTTAAAAGCGAGTACTACAGCTTCAATTGTCACATCCGGGCGGGATTCGTAAATAATCATTATATTCCCAAAAGGTGCTGTTTTATTGGTGATATCAAGACCATTGTCCAAAACTTTGTGTGAAATGGTTTGCCCAACAGGATCTTCCTGATCCATCACTTCTTTTATAGACAAAATCATCCCGTCTACCTTCTTGTCATTTAGGATTAATCTATCATACATGGCACCTTCAGTTTCACCAAAAGCTTCCAGGTCGGCTTTATTTGCCTTGATTATTTCTTTGCGTCTTAAATCAAGAATTTTCATCATTGATTTCAAAACGTTATTTTTAACTTTTGTCTTTATTAACTTCATTTTGATTTTTTTAAAATTTAATCTCTCATTGAGGGTTTCATTCCCCGAGGTCTTTGATTTATTTTATTTTTTAATCAGGCCGTAAATTTTGTTCCTACTGGCTTTCCTGCAACAATATCAAGGATTACATTTTTTTGTTTTCCATTAGCGATGTAGGTAGGGATATTTTTTGCAGCTGTACTTTTTGCTATTTTAATTTTGGACTCCATACCTCCGCGACCTTCACCTTCACCTTTGCCTGATTCCTGAATATATTTTTCAACATTTTCATCAATTTGAACCTTGTTCAGCTTTTCTGATTTATCATCATCCGGATGACCGGTAAACAGCCCATCGGTATCACTTAAGATTATAAGTGCATCAGCACTTATAAGTTCTGCTACCAGGCTTGCCAGTTCATCATTATCAGAAAACATGGACATGGTTACTGAAACAGCATCATCTTCATTCGCAATTGGAATAATACCTTCAGATAATAAAGATTCATAACAATTTATCATATTTTCCCGGTGGATTCCGGGGGTGAAATCTCTTTTTGTAGCTAAAACCTGGGCACATCGCATTCCGAAATTATGAAAAATGCTATAATAATGCCTCATCATTCTTGGTTGTCCAACAGCAGAATAAACCTGTCTTCTTTTAGCGGGATCTTTTATACTTATTTCCCCAAGGACCTCTTTTCCTGCTATTGCAGAGCCTGAGGAAACCAGTACCACCATAATATCCTCTTCATATAAAGTGGCTATTTGTTCTACCAGATTGCTTAATACCGGTCCTAAAATTCGATTGTCTTTGTTGGTCATTACATTGGTACCAACTTTCACAACTATTCTCCTTTTTTCCATTTCTCTATCTTTGTTAAATAGTGCTTCGGTTATTTCTCTTTTCCAAGTTCCACAGCTCTGTCAAAAGCGGCGTATGCGGCATCTTTTATCAGTTCTTTCACATTATTATCATCCATAGAATCCAGGGCAGCCCTTGTAGTTCCGCCTTTAGACGCAACCCTGTCCATCCAGGATTCCGGAGAAAGATCAGATTGGTTGAAAAGTTCTACCGCACCTTCAAAAGTTTTGGTAACCAGTATTTTGGAATCGTTTTTAGAGAATCCCATTTTTAAGGCAGCTTCCAACATGGATTGCATAAAATAAAATACATACGCCGGTCCACTTCCTGAAATTCCCGTAGAGGCATCAATAAAATTTTCATTTTCAACTTTAATGGATTCTCCTGTAGTATCCAAAAGGTTCCGAACCGTTAATAATTCAATTCTTGAAACTTCATCGGATGCGGTATAGGATGTTACCCCTTTTCCAACCTGTGCTGGTAAATTTGGCATTGCCCGAACTACCTTTTCTAGATCAAGACCTTCCTGAATTGTATTAATGGTAACTCCTGCCATGATGGAAACAAAAACCTGCTCTTTGTTTACCAATGGTTTTAACTCCTTGAACATTTCTTCACAGTGATAGGGTTTTACGGCAAGAAAAACTATATCTGCTGTTGGTAAACACTTTTCAATATCCCCATAAACATCAAAGTATTCTATTTTGCTTAACGACGCTATCAATTCCGGAGACTTATCATATATCATCAAATTGTGCCGGTTTAATAATGTAGATTTTGACATGCCTTCTGCATATGTTAATCCCATGTTCCCTGCTCCAATTACTAATACTCTCATTCTATATTTTTTGATTAATTAAATTTAACCGGCTTTTTTAAACCCGTTTCTTTAATGTTGTTGTTCCAAAAATCATACTATCCCGCTGTTTTTACAAAAAAAATCTTTGAAATGGATCAAAAAACTGGTTATTCGATCCATTTCTTCCTGAAAAAATTGAGGCGGGGGGAATATTTGTTAAAAAAGGAAAATGGGCTTGTAATAAATAATTGCTGTTAACTATTGCTATTGCTATGTAAAGTGGCACTTAAAAAATAAAATATTGGGTGAATTGTTCCCCTACACATTGATATTAGAAAAAAATAAAATGTAATATCTTTATTCAACTTTAAATTTATAGGATAACTTGATATAATGTGACTCCATGGCGAAAACCTGAAATTATGTCAGTTTTTTTCCCTGCTTTTGTGTGGATGCCCCCACTCATAGCAGTTCAAATACTTATCTAGTGTTATCAAAATCTATTAAACCATCGCTCTTTTCAACCATTCTGAAACATTTTTTTTCTGAAGCCGTTGATCACTTAATCCCTCATTGAGGATTGCCCGAAATTAAAAAATATATATTTTACTCCTATTATTATCGGGACATACCTTGATGGCTTGCCCGAGATTTTGATTAATAAAATAAAAAAGAGAATCAGCTTGTTTCCAAATTTAATCCCCTTGAGTTTAATTATGTGATACTTCTGAAATAATTGATTTTCTTTTAAGAAACGGAATGCTAAAATGGAAAATACTGAGTTTTAATTGCTGATAATTCGCCAGGAGATCCTTTAGTCTGTTGAGGAGTTCCTGATGCTGATTTTGGTAAAAAATGTCACAACTTATGTCTTCGCATTCCAACATTCCTTTGAGGTCATTTTTATGATTTCGTAAAGCGAGTTGTACTTCAATCTTTTCAGTTTTTATATCTTCAAATTCTTCGGTATAAGATTTTATCTTTTCAGAAGTATTTGGGTTAATGGTTTGAAAAACTTCGGATGTTAAAAGATGCTTTAAAAACACCAGTTCATCAGTACAGGTTTGAAGAGTTTTATCCCATTCGAGCGTGTCATTTTCAAGTTCTTCAACATTTTTGTCATTTACAGATTTATAGGAATAATGGAGAGTAGCCATGATTATAAGTTTTAATGGTTTAAACGTAGATTACGTATAGATTTTATAGGTATTGTGTTCATTAATCCTTGTTATATTAAATCACAGTTAATAGGTAAAAATAAAGCCGCTATTAGTCGTAGCTTCCTTTTTACTAATTTTCAGCTTAACCCTGCCTGGTGTTTTTCATAATGTATATTTCGTATTGTTTTAAAGGTCAAAATTAAAATTTGTTTATCTGCAGATATTAAGATCCATTGATTGGGGAACATATTTCCATTTAGTTTTCAGTTTAACCCAATAGCCTTTTTTGTTTTTGCAGTTTCAAAGCCCGGGTAACCGTTGTAAAAATATCTTTTTTAAGAGACTGGTATTCAACGGTGAATTTATTTACTTCTTTTAATAACCTCCGGTGCTCTTCCCTGTATTCCTTTTCCTGCTCTGGTTGGTCTATACCGTCTACCAGTATTTGTAAACCATTTCGATGTTTTGTTGTTTCTTTAAGCAAATTTTCGACCTGCTTTTCAGAATCGGTTAATTTATAAATCAAAGCTTTTGCCTCTTCAAGCAAGTGAGATTCCAGAATAGGAACGGTGTATTCCTTTAACATATCCTGAAAGAAGATTTGTTCATCTTTTATAAAGTTTAACTCGGAGATCCATTGTAAACAGGAATAATGCATTTCATCAGAACTTTTCCATTCTACATAACGAAAATTTTGATTTGATTTATCCATAATATTTTTGATTTAAATTTTCTCAGGTTTTTTTGTGTTAATATATGTTAGTCGTTTTGTTTCAGAAGGCTGCCTGTATAATGGAAAATTTCCAGTTTGAGATCGGAAAATTTTTCAAAATATTTCCCGATATCATTTCTTAATATCTCAAACTCTGTAATGAAATTTTCCTCGGGAACCTTCCCGTTTTCTATGGTATCCTTCAGTATTTTTAAATTTTTTTCTATCAGGTTGTAAAATCGTGAATTCTGGGATTTTATATCTTCCACACTGTCTAAGTATTCCTTTAAATTTTCAAATAAATTAGGAATATTGGGTATGAAAATTTCAGCGTTTAAAAAGAGTTTGAGGAAACTTATTTCATCTAAATTATATATTAAAAGGTCTTTCCAATGTGAAAGTTCCAATTGGTATTTTTTGAGCCTCTTTTCACTGTAAAACGAATTATCTTTTTCTGATGTAATCATTGCAGTACAGTTTGTTTTTTCCATCTAAATTTAAATTTTTAAAACGAAAATATAAATGATAATTATCAGGATTGGAAAAAATTTTAAAGCTTAATGCTTATGGTTTCTTTCAAATGTGGAATGTGTACTGGCCACTGGTAGGTGTCTTTTATTTTCACCCTTAAAACATCCAGGGCAGTGGGCTCTCCATGGATCAAAAATACCTTTTCCGGGATGTTTTTTATTTTTCCCAACCAATCGATTATTTCTTTTTGATCTGCGTGGGCGGAAAGACTTTCAATCGTTTTTATTTTGGCATTCACCTCGCAGTATTTTCCAAATATTTTGATCTCCTGGTCGCCCTCCTGAAGTTGTCTTCCCCGGGTTCCTTCTGCCTGAAAGCCCACCAGTAAAACCGTTGTTTCTGGTTTATCGATAAAATATCTTAAATAGGTAAGAACCCTTCCGCCACTTACCATTCCGCTTCCTGCAATTACAACTTTAGCTCTTTTATCATCTATTGTTTTCCAGGTATCTTTATAGGATGTTATAATGTTAAAATGATTTTTCATTGCTGCCAGCTCCTGAAGGTTGAGTTTATGCCAGGAAGGAAATCGTTCAAAAACCCCAAAGACTTCGTTTCCCATTGGGCTATCGATAAAAATGGGAATCTTCGGAATTATATTTTTCTTGTAAAGTTGCCACAATTTATACATCAGGGTTTGAAGTCTTTCTACAGCAAAACTTGGGATTATTAAAATTGAATTATTTTTTATGGTCTCATTAATAGCAACTTTCAAGATTTCATCAGAGCTATTTTCCGGATGTAACCTATTGCCATACGTGCTTTCCAGGAAGATATAATCACCCCAATCAGGTGGTTTTGGAGGATCCAGTAATTGGTCCTGTTCCCTGCCTATATCTCCCGAGAACAGAAAAATTTTTCCAAGGATATCCAATTCTATATAGGTCGCTCCAATAATATGTCCATTTTTTTCCAGTCTGAATTTAATATCAGGAGTAATGCTAGACCATTTGCCTGGTTCTACGGATTTAAATAGCCGAATCGCATTTTCTGCATCTTCTACCGAATAAAGCGGTAAAGCCGGTGTGTGGATGGAATAGCCTTCTTCATTTGCTTTTTGAGCCTGTT
>ERZ1284729.226-NODE-226-length-10328-cov-7.106103_pt1 | contig 10328 bp, 12 predicted proteins | sample MGYA00454602_ERZ1284729 | MGnify/ENA primary metagenome ERZ1284729 (study PRJEB36292, sample SAMEA5787381) | metagenome | biome: Arctic soil; feature: perennial spring outflow channel; material: sediment | place: Canada | collected 2017-07-08 | depth 0.05 m ... | reverse complement strand
CAATTTTGTCTCTTTGGCAACGGGCACAAATCTCTATGTTGTTGGCGCAAAAAAAAGGAAAAAAGTATTATAATGGCATTATTTTCTTCTAAAAACTTAACACCTTCTGATTTTACATCAGCAAATTCTGTTTCCATTTGCTTTGCAAATTCATCTTGTTGTTTTTTCATGGCTTCTTCTTGCTTTTTTTGAAAAAACGCTCTTAAAATTGGTTCAGTATTTTCCGGAGTTATTAAAATATTGGTAGAATCCAATCCGTTCATAACACCTTGAATAAATAAATCTTTGTCAATTTCAGGGAAATTGGCTTTTAATTTACTTGAAATGTCTATTCCTAATGAATAACTAACTGTATCCACTTCGGTTTTTAATGATTTTTGCGCGGCTCCTTTATTGTTGCAGGACACCAACATCGAAATTACTGTAATTACTCCTAAAATTTTAATTGCTTTCATTTTTTTCTATTGATTTTAATTAATTTAACTTTATATATTAATGGTTGATTAATTTCTATTTTATTGGCATCGCCTATATAGCCATAAACTTTATGCGAAGGAAACAGGAATGTTGCCGAATCTCCTGCACTCATCAGTTTTAAACCGTTTCTCAGACCTTCAATGATTTCTTGTTTGTCAATGGTATAGGTTTTTACACCAATTTCTTCAGCACTGTAAATTACCGTATTATTCATGTCATATACCGCAAAAGTATAAAAAACCTGGTCTCCAATTTCCGGCAGACTGGCATTTTCCTTTTTCTGATCAAAAGTATACCAAAATCCGTTTGGTGAAACGATGTATCTAGTAAGCGAATCTTTTTCCATGAACTCGGCAAAAGCTTTTTCCTCACTTTCATTCATCGTTTTATTGAACCTGACAGATTCATTTAAGAAAGTGCTCGTTTTTCTTAAAATAGGTTTGCGCGGAACAGGGTTTCCACAGGAAACAATCAAAAATAAAAAAATACAAAGAAAATAGTTATTCTTCATAAGAGGCTAGTAATTCCTTTTGATAAGTTGGGAGCAATTTTAAAAATTTTTCAACAGTTTTACCCAGTGATATTTTTGATTTTCCACCGGCTGCATTGTCGTGTCCTCCGCCATCAAAATGTTCTCGGGCAAATTTATTGACTGAAAAATTTCCTTTTGACCTCAAGGAAATCTTGATGATTTTTTGTTCAATGTCTTCGATAAAAATAGCAGCGAAAACAACGCCATCAACAGACAATCCGTAATTCACAATGCCTTCCGTATCGCCTTTTTGAAAATCAAATTCATCCAATTCTGCTTGCGACAAGGTGATAAACGCTGTTTTTAGTTCAGGTATAACCACCAAATTGGTTAAGGCTCTTCCTAAAAGCTGTAAACTTCCATACGAATTGGTGTCGTAAACATTGTTGTAAATTTTGGCATTGTCGGCACCTTTATCAATTAAATCGGCAACAATTCTATGTGTTTCACTAGTGGTTGAAGGAAATCGAAACGAACCCGTGTCGGTCATAATTCCTGTGTAAATACAGGTCGCAATATCGGTATCTATCACTTCTACATCATCTAATTTTTCCAAATAATGATATACCATCTGGCAGGTTGAGCAAATGGATGTGTCTGAAAATAAGTATTTTGCAAAATCTTCAGGCTGTTGATGATGGTCTATCACCATAAAAATACCTTTAAATTCCTGCAAGGTATTTTGCATATCATCTCCCACCCTGTTTAAGGCATTGAAATCCAATATAAAAATAACGGAAGCTTCTTCTATGGCTTTTTTTGATTGCCTGTTCTGCATATCAAATTTCAGGGCATCTTTTGAACCCGGCAGCCATTTTAAAAAATTAGGATAATCATTTGGGGAAACTACCGTTGGATGATGTCCTTGTTTTTTCAGATAATGATACATAGCCAAACTTGCGCCAATAGCATCACCATCGGGATTTTTATGAGGCACTATAACCACATTTTGAGGTGTAGAAAACAACTCTTTTATTTCCTTAATTTCACTTGTATTCATAAGTGTGCAAATATACAAAAATATAGTAAATTTCATTTCATTAACAAATGTACATTTGTTGAAATTGTGGCAATGCCCATTTTAATGATGCGCATCGCATATTTTAGCCGTAAATATAGGCGCAAACACCTATAATACAAATACTTAAATATTTGTTAAAAATATATGTTTAATGATTCTTGTTAATATTATAAAGCAAAAATGAACTATTTCAAATCACTCTTCATCCTTTTTTTACTCATTTCTTCCTGCAAAACCAATGAGCATCCTAAAAATATTCCGCTGGTTTTAAAGGAATCCAACGCTGATTTTGTGATTGCTTTTGGGTCGTGTAACAACCAGACATTGGCAAATCCGTTATGGACAGCAATTGAAAAAAACAATCCGAATGTTTGGATTTGGGGCGGTGATGTCATTTATACCGATACCAATGATATGGCGTTTATGGCCGAAAATTACCGAAAACAAAAAAACAATACCGATTATGCTACTTTTGCTAAAAAAGTGGAAATGCTTGGTACTTGGGATGACCACGATTATGGTTTAAACGACGGCGGCGTTGAATATCCCAAAAAAGCGGAAGCCCAACAACTGTTTTTAGACTTTTTGGATGTCGCCAAAAATGATGTCCGCAGAAAACAAGAAGGGGTTTATTTTGCCAAAAATTATAGCGTGAACAATAACACCATAAAAATTATTCTGTTGGATACCCGCTATTTCAGAACAGCGTTAACTACGGATAATGAAACAGAAAAAAGGTTCAAGCCAAATGTGTATGGAGAAGGAACGATGTTGGGCGAAACACAGTGGGGATGGCTCAAAAACGAACTCCAAAACTCAAAAGCAGCCTACAACATCATTGTGAGCAGCATTCAGTTCTTATCAGGTGAACACGGATTTGAAACTTGGGCAAATATGCCGCACGAAGCTGATAAATTGGCAAACCTCATTAAATCTAGTGGTGCAAAAAATGCCATCATCCTTTCCGGAGACCGTCATATTTCTGAAATTTCAAAAAAGGAAATAGATGGTTTAAACTATCCAATCATCGATTTTACTTCGAGCGGACTTACGCATTCCTACAGCGATTTTAAAGGCGAACCAAACAAATACCGATTGGGAAATGTGGTTTCAAAAAAGAGTTTTGGGGTTTTAAATTTCGATTTTAAAACCAATGCCGTCACCATGGAAATTAAGGGAGAAAACAATGTGGTTTTTGAAACCTACACGCAATATTATCAGTAATTTGGCTATTATATTCAGAAAATAGTATCTTTGCGCCGATTTATAAAATAAAGACAATTAAAAATGGCAACAAACAGAACGTTTACTATGTTGAAACCTGATTCCGTAGAAAAAGGATATATTGGGGCAATATTGGAAAAAATTAATGCTGCAGGATTTAGGATTGCAGCCATGAAAATGACACAAATGACTGTCGCCGATGCGAAAGCATTTTATGCAGTTCACAGCGAACGTCCATTTTATGGAGAATTGGTTGAGTTTATGTCTAGCGGGCCAATTGTAGCCGCTATTTTAGAAAAAAACAATGCTGTTGAAGATTTTCGCGTATTGATTGGCGCTACAAATCCTGCTGATGCTGCCGAAGGCACCATCCGTAAATTGTACGCTTCTTCTATGGGAGAAAATGCGGTTCACGGATCAGACAGTGATGAAAATGCAGCTATTGAAGGCGCTTTCCATTTTTCTGGCAGAGAAATATTTTAAATAGAATTGGATATAGAGTATTTAACTTTTAATATCAAAAAAATCCATTGTGAAAAACAATGGATTTTTTTTATCAGCTTAACATAATTTTTGAAATTAGGTTTTCTCCCAATTCTTCGTTCATCATTTTGATGATTTTTTCTTTTCCGTAACTCAATTCTTCGCGCAATACGGAAGATTTTAATTTCACCACCAATGTTTTTCCGTTTAATTCCACTTTGCTGGTATAAGAGACAACGCCGTTTCCCATGAGTTTTGCCCAGGCTTCTTTTACGGAAATTTGATTCATTCCTTTGGTCAGTTTATTTTCTTTAATCACATCTTTCATCAAATCTTCCATTGACTGAAATTCATTTAAACGTTTGGTCATTATAGTTGAAATATTTTATAGGGTTGGTTTGTTTTTTTTACCACGTCTTCCGTGCGTTGTTTGTGCGTATCGCTTATAAATAGCTGTCCGAACTCATCATTGTTCACCAATTTAATCAATTGCTCTACGCGTAAATCATCTAATTTATCAAAAATATCATCCAGCAATAAAATCGGTTTAATGTTGGATTGTGATTTTATAAAATCGAATTGCGCCAGTTTTAAGGCAATTAAATAAGATTTTTGCTGTCCTTGCGACCCAAACTTTTTAATTGGATAACCGTCAATTTCAAAGGCCAAATCATCTTTGTGAATACCCGCACTTGTGTATTGGAGCACCCTGTCACGTTCCATATTTTGCGCAAACAATTCCATAAAATTCCCTTCATCTAACTGTGTTTTATAAACCAAATTCACCTGTTCTTTGCTTGAGGAAATTGACGCATAACGATCCCTTAAAATTGGTATAAATGCTTCCAGAAATTCAGTTCTCTTTTTAAAAATGATAGTTCCGTACGATTCCAGCTGCTCGTTATACACTTTTAAATTAATGGCATCAAAAGTGCGGTTTGCTGCAAAATATTTCAACAAGGAATTTCGTTGCGTAAGCACTTTGTTGTATTTAATAACGGACTGCAAATACAATTTATCTGATTGCGAAATCACATTGTCCATAAATTTGCGCCGCGTATCGCTTCCTTCCACAATCAAATCGCTGTCACCCGGTGAAATAATCACCAATGGCAAATAGCCAATATGCTCCGAAAATTTCTCGTATGCTTTACCATTTCGCTTCACCACTTTTTTATTTCCCCGTTTCAAGCTGCAAACAACATTTTCGCTTTTATCGTTAATATGGTAGGCACCTTCAATCATAAAAAAGTCTTCTGAATGCTTAATATTTTGCGTTGCAGCCGGATTGAAGTAACTTTTGGCAAAAGACAGGTAATAAATAGCATCCAAAACTGTTGTTTTTCCAACACCGTTATTCCCCACAAAACAATTAATTTTTTCCTGAAAATCAAAGGTTTGAGAGGCAAAATTCTTGAAATTTACCAGTGTTATTTTTTGTAAATGCATCTATTATTTTTGAAAGTCTAAAATTATTGAAAATAAATGAAAATTTAGACACAATTGCATTTTTACTTTCCAATTAAAAATTCTATTTTTGCGCCTACAAATTTCTAAGAAATGGCAACATATAAAAAGACAGGGAGTAAAGTTAAAGATGCTCAAAAAAATCTTGAAGATAAATCAACTACGGCTGAAGTTTTCAAAACTTTAGACCAGACTGCTTCAAAATCGGAGCAATTCATACAAAAAAATCAAAACATTATTTTTATTGTTTTAGGAATTCTGGTTGCAAGTATATTGGGTTATTTGGCTTATCAAAAATACGTGAAAGCGCCTAAAGAAAAAGAAGCTGCCAATGAATTGGCTTTTCCTAAAGCTTATTTTGAAAATGCCATAAACAATAATGTTGCGGCAGATTCATTATTTACGCTGGCGCTAAAAGGAGCAGACGGAAAATATGGATTTGTGGATATTGCAGATGAATACAGCGGCACAAAAGCAGGAAATTTAGCCAATTATTACGCTGGAATTTCTTACTTAAGATTAAAACAATATAAAGAAGCCATAGACTATTTGGAAGATTTTTCTTCAAAAGATGAATTGTTAGGGCCTGTTGCAAAAGGCGGCATAGGTGATGCTTTTGCCGATATCAATCAACCGCAAGATGCTTTCGATTATTATATAAAAGCAGCTGAACTAAGAGACAATAACTTTTCAACGCCGTTATTCCTTTTCAAAGCAGGAAATACAGCGATGGAACTGGAAAATTATTCGAAAGCGCAAGAATTGTTCGAAAGAATTAAAAACGATTATCCAAATGCTACTGAGGCCCAAAACATTGACATTTATATCAATAAAGCGGCCTTTGCATCAAAAAAATAAGGTAAATGGCTACAACTAATTTATCTGATTACGATAAAACAGCAATCCCAAACGCGAAGGACTTTCGGTTTGGGATTGTTGTTTCTGAATGGAATCCAGACATTACCGAAAATTTGTATTTGGGCGCCGAACAAGCCTTGCTGGAAAACGGAACGCTGAAAGAAAATATCGTTCGCTATAATGTTCCCGGAAGTTTTGAACTTATTTTTGGCTGTAAATATATGCTGGAAACAGAAGAAGTAAATGCCGTAATTGCCATTGGAAATGTCATTCAGGGGGAAACAAAACATTTCGATTTTGTTTGTGAAGGCGTTACGCAAGGCATTAAGGATCTGAATATTAAATACAATGTTCCAGTTATTTTTTGTGTGCTGACCGACAATACCAAACAACAATCAATTGACCGCTCTGGCGGAAAACATGGCAACAAAGGTGTAGAATGTGCCATTGCTGCCATAAAAATGGCCGCATTAACAGCGATTTAACACGCTAATTATTCACAAAACTTGACCACAACTTTTTAATTCAGTAATTTTGATTATTACTGTTAATTTAATTTTATGTTTGGTAAATTATTTAAGCCCAGCTCGCATTATGTTTTTAATTATAAGCCTCGTTATTATGATGAGCGTAAAGAACGTTTGCGAAATTTAGAAAAGAAATATCGCAATCCTGACGGAAGCGATACCGAAATTTCAAAAATTAGTTTGACTAAAAATAATTTGAGAAACGATTGGGTAAAAAATAAAAGAAGTGCGACAGACCGGTCGACAAATTTAAGATTGGCCGTAATTATCTCTATTTTAGTAGGTATTGCCGCCTATATTTTAGGATTACATACTTTATTTTAATGCCCGATATCATACAGTTATTACCCGATCACGTTGCAAATCAAATTGCGGCAGGTGAAGTCGTACAAAGACCCGCATCTGTTGTCAAGGAGTTGATGGAAAACGCCATTGACGCAGAAGCCACCAGCATAAAACTGATTGTGAGGGAAGCCGGAAAAACGCTTATCCAGGTGATAGACAACGGCAAAGGCATGAGCCAAACCGATGCACGCCTGAGTTTTGAACGACACGCAACTTCAAAAATAAAAAAGGCGGAAGATTTATTCAATTTGCACACAAAAGGATTTCGGGGCGAAGCCCTGGCTTCCATCGCCGCCATTGCCCATGTTGAACTGAAAACAAAACAGGAAGACCAGCAGTTGGGTTCGTGCTTAAAAATTGAGGGAAGCACATTGATTTCTCAGGAAAATATTTCAACATCCACAGGAACTTCCGTTGCCGTTAAAAATTTGTTTTACAACATTCCTGCCCGAAGAAATTTTTTAAAATCGAACACCATTGAAACACGTCATATCGTAAACGAATTTCAGCGCGTGGCCTTGGCACATCCCAACATTGCATTTTCATTTTACCACAATGAAAATGAAGTCTACAATTTATCCACAGGCAATTTACGCCAGCGCATTGTTGCCATTTTGGGTAAAAAAACAAATGAAAAATTGGTGCCTATTCACGAAATTACCGATTTGGTTGAAATTAAAGGTTTTGTCACCAAACCGGAATTTGCCAAAAGGAAAAGAGATGAGCAATTCTTTTTTGTGAACGACCGTTTTATAAAAAACGCCTATTTAAATCACGCCGTTTCAAGCGCTTTTGAAAATTTACTGTCGGGTGGCCACTATCCTACCTATTTTTTGTACTTAACGGTGCCAACAAACAGCATCGACATCAATATTCATCCTACCAAAACGGAAATTAAATTCGATGACGAGAAAACGCTCTATGCCATTTTGCGTTCATCGGTAAAACATAGTCTGGGACAATACAATGTTGGCCCTATTCTAGATTTTGACCGTGACGCAACGCTTGACACGCCGTACAATTTAAAAGATAAAAATTTGCCAAATCCAAGGGTAACGGTGAATCACGATTTTAATCCGTTTAAATCCGAAGAGCAAAAATCCATTCAATTTCCTTATCATAGGGAAAAAAACAGGGAATGGGAAAGTTTGTATAACGGACTTGACAGCACCGGTATCGATTTTAAATCGGAAACCGTTGATACTGGCTTGTTTTCAGAAGAAAAATCGAACAGCAAAACCTATCAGGTTCATAAAAAATACATCGTCAGCTGCATCAAATCGGGGATTGTTTACATCAATCAGCAATTGGCGCACCAACGGATTTTATACGAAGAATTTTTGGGAAACATCACCGTTAAAGACGCCATGAGCCAGCAATTGTTGTTTCCTTTGGAATTGTCGTTCAACACCACGGATATCGCCTTAATCAAAGAATTAAAAGAAGAATTGGAAAGCATCGGATTTTTATTTGGCGAAATTTCAAACGACACCCTTATAGTAATGGGAATGCCGGTGAACATTATTGAAAGCCAGATAAACGCCATTATTGAAAACTTACTGGAAGACATTAAAAATGACATTCCCAACACAAGTTTTAGCCAGGTGGACATTATGGCAAAAAGTCTGTCAAAAAGTTTGGCGATTAAAACAGGCACAAAACTTGACCTAAAAGAGCAAGAAGATATTGTAAATAAACTATTTTTGTGCAAACAACCGGATAGTTCCCCTTTTGGAAAAAGGACGTTTGTAACAGTAAATATTGATGAAATTGATAAAAAATTTAACAATTAACCGTTGTTAGCGAGATAATTATGGGAAGAATGACCGAAGCCGTTAAACATATAATAATTTTAAATATTATATTATTTATTGCGCCGCAATTAATGCCAAATTTAAATTTGCAAAACTTATTTGCCCTGTATTTTCCTGAAAATGAAAAATTCGGGTTTTGGCAATTTTTGACGCATATGTTTATGCACGGCGGATTTGCCCACATCTTGTTTAATATGTATGGTTTATGGGCATTTGGAACTCCGCTAGAGCAAATGTGGGGAAGAAACAAATTTATATTCTTCTATCTTTCGGCCGGTTTGGGTGCAGGCGCCATTTACACTTTGGTAAATTATTATCAATTCAATTCGGTATATGACCAGTTGATTAGCATTGGTTTAACGGGTGCTGATATTCAAAGCATTTTGAATACAGGCAGTTACAATCCGCTAATTTTGGAAACAATCTCGGGTGATAAATTGTCAGAGTTTTATGCCACTTACCACACGCCTGCCGTTGGTGCATCCGGCGCGGTTTACGGAATTTTGGTGGCATTTGGCATGGCATTCCCTAACGCAAAATTGGCATTGATATTTTTCCCGGTTCCCATCGCTGCAAAATATTTTATTCCTGTAATCATTTTGGGGGATTTATTCTTCGGAATCACGAAATATTCTGTTGGAAATGTGGCACATTTCGCCCACGTAGGAGGTGCTTTAATCGGATTTATAATCGCTTGGTATTGGAAACAAAACCAATTTAAACAGTGGAACTAAATTGAGTATTATAAACGACATAAAACAAGCTTTTAACAAAGCCAATATTGTTGAAAAAATAATATACATTAATGTATTTTTATTTTTAATAACGGCCTTATTTCAAAATTTCGTTATTAATTGGTTGGCACTGCCGGCTGGTTTAGATGAATTTTTAAGCAAACCATGGACTTTGGTTTCCTACGCGTTTATACATCAGGGATTGTTTCATGTGTTATCAAACTTGTTGGTTTTATATTACCTCGGAAACTTATTTTTAGATTTTTTTACCAAAAAACAACTGCTGAATTGTTACTTTTCAGGAGCAGTTTTTGGAGGAATCGTATTTTTAGGATACTATTATTTCATTGACAAGACCGAAGCTTTTCCATTGGCAGGCGCGTCAGCCGCTGTAACGGCGATTTTTATCGCTGTTGCAACCAGAATACCACGTTATGCACTTCAATTGCGCTTCATTGGCAGCGTTGAATTATGGGTAATGGCAGCAATATGGGTGGTGTTAAGCATCCTGCAAATTGCAAGTCCGGAAAAAGGAAGCGCCATTGCACATTTAAGTGGTGCTGTTTTTGGTTTTATGTATGCAAAGCAGCTGGAGAAAGGAATTGATATCGGAAAATGGTTCGAAAGTCTGGTAGATTTTTTCGCAAATGCCTTCAGAGCAAAAAAATCGAGCCCGTTAAAAACTGTTTATAAATCGGGTAAAAAAAGTACTTCGGAAGAGGTTTCAAAAACAAAACAACGAAAAATAAATGATATCTTAGACAAAATCAGCAAATCGGGTTACGAAAGTTTGTCTCAGGAAGAAAAAGATTTTTTATTTAGATCAGGAAAAGAATAACTATGAAA
>ERZ1284729.225-NODE-225-length-10328-cov-7.410883_pt1 | contig 10328 bp, 9 predicted proteins | sample MGYA00454602_ERZ1284729 | MGnify/ENA primary metagenome ERZ1284729 (study PRJEB36292, sample SAMEA5787381) | metagenome | biome: Arctic soil; feature: perennial spring outflow channel; material: sediment | place: Canada | collected 2017-07-08 | depth 0.05 m ... | reverse complement strand
TCCAATTTTTCAATTTGGTCGGCATTGTGCAAAGAAGCTCTTTTCACTACCGTTCCGGCCAATTGAACCGGTTTTAAATTTGCCACTGGCGTTATTGCCCCAGTTCTTCCAACTTGATAGGTTATTTCTTTTAAAATGGTGCTAACCTGCTCTGCTTTATACTTATAGGCAATGGCCCATCTTGGTGATTTTGAGGTATATCCCAATTCATCCTGTTGCGCAAGGCTATTCACTTTTACAACAACCCCATCAGTTTCATAGGGAAGCTGATATCGCTTGGTGTCCCAATAGTCAATAAATGAAAACACTTCATCTATAGTTGAACATACCTTGAGGGTAGTCGGAATTTTAAAACCCAATTTCTGGGCCATTTCCAAAGATTCAAAATGTGTCTTATTCGGATTCTTATCGGCAACCACTTGATACAATAAACAATCTAAGGGTCGTTTGGCAACTTCGGCACTGTCCTGTAATTTTAAACTGCCGCTTGCTGTATTTCGTGGGTTCATATAAGGATCTTCTCCTGCTTCAATGCGTTCCTTATTCATTTTATTGAATCCGTCGAGCGGCAAAATTATTTCGCCCCGAATTTCAAAATTATCAATTAAGTTTTCCTTTAAAACTAATGGAATTGATCGAATTGTTTTAATATTGGCCGTTACATCATCACCCTGATAACCGTCGCCACGGGTTACTGCACGCTGCAAAACGCCATTGCTGTAGGTTAAATTAATGGAAGCGCCGTCGTATTTTAATTCGCAAACATATTCAACTTCATCTGAACCAATTATTTTTTTAATCCGCTTTTCCCAGTCCAGAATATCTTCTTTTGAATAGGAATTGTCCAAAGAATACATTCGGTTTTTATGAACAACGGTGTTAAAACTTTTAATGATTTCGCCTCCAACTCTTTGCGTTGGCGAATTTGGGTCGAAAAATAGGGGGTTTTCAGCTTCCAGCTTCTCCAATTCCTTCAATTTTAAATCGAATTCCAAATCGGAAATAGTCGGTTTGTCCAGCACATAATAATTGTAATTGTGCTGATTTAATTCCGCTCTGAGCTGTTTAATTTTTTCTTCGATGTTATCGGACATATTCGCTAAATTCTTGGCTAAAAGTAATCATATTTTTTGATTTTTGTGTTTAATAACAAATTCACTCATTCAACTATTTTTGTTTTATTACTGACTTTATGCAATATTTTTGGTAACTTTTGTTACTTACGATAATGATAATTATCATAAAGCACATTAAGCTACTTAAGTAACTTTACATAAAATTAAAAGCTGCTTTAGAATAGCAAAAAACCTATAGTTAAATTAAACAACTAAAAATGAAAAACTTAGTAATTTTAGGCGCAGGCACCTCGGGCACTATGATGGCCAACCATCTTAGGCCAAAACTCTATCTTAATGAATGGAATATTACCATAGTTGATCAATATAAAACGCATTATTACCAACCAGGATTCTTGTTTCTCCCTTTTGATATTTATAATGAAGACCAAGTTAAAAAAGTTGGTAAAAAATTTATTCCGAAGGATGTAAAATATATTCAGAAAAAAATTGAAAAAATTATTCCTGAAGAAAATAAGGTTGAACTAGAGGGGGAAACTTTAAAGTATGATGTTTTAATTATTGCAACGGGTTGTAAAATCGCCCCTGAAGAGACCGAAGGATTGATTGGCCCACTTTGGAAAAAAGACATCTTCGACTTTTACACTTTTGAAGGCTCTTTGGCTTTAAGAGATAAATTAAGAGATTGGCAAGGCGGAAAATTACTGGTTCATATTACTGAAATGCCAATTAAATGTCCGGTTGCACCTTTGGAATTTTCATTTTTAGCCGATACTTATTTCCGTGACAAAGGAATGAGAGACAAAGTTGAGATTACTTATGTTACGCCGCTTTCAGGTGCATTTACAAAACCAACCTGTACCACGGCATTGAATTACCTTTTACAGGAAAAAGACATTAAGATTGAAACTGATTTTGCCATAGAGCATGTAGATAATGACACCAAAGAAATTGTGGATTATGCAGGCAGAAGAATTCCTTTTGATTTATTGGTAACCATCCCAACAAATATGGGTGATGAAGTGATTGCAAAATCGGGTTTGGGAGACGATTTAAATTTTGTGCCTACCAATCATCACACCTTACAATCAAAAGCTCATGAAAATATTTTTGTAATTGGTGACGCCACAAATGTCCCAGCATCAAAAGCAGGCTCTGTTGCTCATTTTGAAGCGGAAACATTAACAGACAATATTCTGTTATATATTGATGGTTATCCATTAAAAAAAGAATTTGATGGCCATGCCAACTGTTTTATTGAAACTGGAAACAACAAAGCGTTGCTGATCGATTTTAATTATGAAACAGAACCCGTGCATGGAAAATTTCCATTCGCAAAAATTGGCCCGCTGTCTCTTTTAAAAGAAAGCGTGTTAAACCATTGGGGGAAATTAGCCTTTAGATGGATTTATTGGAATATGCTGTTAAAAGGAATCGCAATTCCTTTTGTGTCGAGAAATATGAGCTTTAAAGGCAAAGTTTTTGACATAAAACCAGAAAAAAAATAATTATAAACTATAAAAACTAAATATTATGGCTGTAAAAACTATAGCAGGAGTTGAGGTAAAAGTCACTGAAGATGGATACCTTGAAAATATGACTCAGTGGAACAAAGAAATTGCAAATGAAATTGCAAAAGAATTAAATATCGAATTAACAGACAAACATTTTGAAGTTCTCAATTATTTACGCGAAAAAACTATCGCTAAAGAAGCTTTAACAATAAGAAGCGTTGGTAAATCAGGTATTGTTGATATTAAACAATTATACGTATTGTTCCCAAAAGGACCTTTAAAATTCTCATCAAAAATAGCCGGAATACCAAAGCCTACAAGTTGTATCTAAGTCACTTTATTAGCGTACTTTATAATAATTTAAAATTTAAAAAATGGAAACTTTAGGATTAGAAATTGAAAAAAAAATAGTTACAAAAGAAAAAAAACCATTAGAAAAAGTTTGTCTTATATGTGCTAAAGGAAATTTAGAAGATGTATATGCATCATTGGTTATGGCAAATGGAGCTGTCATGGAAGGCATTGAATTAAATTTATTTTTTACTTTCTTTGGCCTTGAGGGAATCACTAAAAAATCCATGAATCACTTGCATACAGCAACAACCGGAAACCCAGCAATGAAAATGCCGGGCGGACTTCCATTTCCAACAATGCTTGGCGGATTGCCGGGTGTTGAATCTGCTGTTTCTGCAATGATGAGAAAACAAATGGATGAATTGGGAATGCCTCCTGTAGATGAGTTTTTAGAAATGATTACAGCTGGTGGTGGCAATATTTATGCCTGTAAACTTGCTGTTGATATGTTTAAATTAACTAAAGAAGATTTATCGGATGAAGTAAAAGGCATTATTACCATTGGTGAATTTTATGAATTGTGCGATGGTGACAGAACCCAAATTATCTTCACTTAATCTTTAAAAATATCCAAAATCAAAAAATGCTGTTCGATGAATATTCATCGTGCAGCATTTTTTTGGATTTATAAACTTCTTTTAATATATTTTATTACTGTCCCTTATGCTTCCATAAGCGATGACCAAAACACCAATAATGGTAATTGCGCCACCAATTAGCGCTATTGCCTTGGGAAATTGTCCGAAATAAAGATAAGCTCCCAACAACACAAAAATACCTCTGGTACTTGATATGATTGCCCTGCGGGAAGAAGTAATGTATTGCAAAGCCAAATAACCGGCTATAACTGTCAAAAAAGGTCCCAATAGGGAGCCAATAAAAATATTAATGAAGGCCGTTTCAGAAATTATAAGGGAATCTTTAAAAAAAAGCAATGCCATGAATGAAAAAACTAGTAAAAATACACACCTGCTTATGGTTAACAAAATTGGATGAATTTTTGTGATATTTTTTTTTACCACCACATAATTAACGGCAGAAAACAAACTATAAAGCAACACATCTTGGGTGCCATTTATAAACATATCCCGGAAATCCATATTCCCTTTATAACTGATTACAAAAGCGCCAAACAATACTAAAATCATCCCTGAAAATTCTATGGTGCCGAATCGTTCCTTTAAAAAGAAAAAACTTAGGACAATCATAAATACGGGGGACATATTCCCCAAAAAGGAAACAATGGTTGGATTAGAAATTACATGGATTGACTTAAAAAAATAGTAAGTGCTGATAATTTCAATAATTCCCAAAAATAATAAGACCCGATAATTTTTAGAGGAAAGTCCCTTAAAAATTTTATAGGATTTTTTGTACCAGGCATATAATAAAATCCACAGCAATCCAAAAGAAAACCAGTACACCCCAAATTGGGGAATACTAACTTCGGCAAGGGCTGCTTTACTAAAAATATAAACGTTAGCTACGGCGATTACCGACAATAATGCCAATAAATAACCTTTATTCGCCTCTTCTATTTTCATCAAATAAAAGTAGTTTTATTAACCGTCCCAGAAGGCAAATTTATTGGAAAATTAATAATAATTAAATCGTCTTACTTTTGAAATATAACGTGCCAACCTAATCACTTGGTGGGTATACCCAAATTCATTATCATACCAAACATATAAAATCACATTTTTTCCGTCATTGCTGGAAATGGTTGCATAACTGTCGAAAATTGCAGGTGCGGCTGTTCCCACAATATCAGAAGAAACCAATTCATTGCTTAAGGAATATTTAATTTGTTCCACCAAATCCCCTTCCAAAGCATATTTTTTCATCATTCCATTGATGGTTTCTTTGCTTGCGGCATTTTCCAATCTCAAATTTAAAATGGCCAAGGAACCGTTTGGAACCGGAACACGAATGGCATTTGAGGTTAATTTCCCCACAAAAGAAGGCAATGCTTTAGAAACTGCGCTTCCGGCGCCTGTTTCAGTAATCACCATATTTAATGCCGCAGCTCTTCCTCTTCGGTATTTTTTATGCATATTATCAACCAAATTCTGGTCGTTTGTATAGGCGTGAATGGTTTCCAAATGGCCATATTCAACTCCAAAATTATCTTCAATAACTTTTAAAACAGGCGTAATAGCGTTTGTTGTGCAGGAGGCCGCTGAAAAAATATCAACTTTGTTTGGATCGTACTCCAAGTGATTGACGCCGTGAACAATATTAGGAACACCTTTCCCTGGTGCAGTTAACAAGACTTTTGATACACCTTTCGATTTTAAATGGCGGCCCAAAGCTTCCTTATCCCTAAAAGCGCCTGTATTGTCGATAACCACGGCGTCAAAAATTCCATAAGCCGTATAATCAATTTCTTCGGGAGAGTTTGCAGAAATAACATTGACTGTCAATCCGTTAATAATTAAGGCATTTTTGTCGATATCAATGGTTACCGTTCCGTGAAAGTCTCCGTGAACCGAGTCATTTCTTAATAATGAAGCTCTTTTTTCCAATATGGATTCTGTAATTTCACCACGCGTAACAATGGCTCTCAATCGCATTAAATTTCCTTTTCCTGTACGCACCATTAATTCGCGGGCCAATAAACGGCCTATTCGTCCAAAACCATAAAGAACCACATCTTTTGGTTCAATTCCGTTCGAATTTTTTGCTTCTTTCAATTTGTCTTCAACAAAATCTTTTATGGATTTCGGTTTATCGTCTAAATGAAACTCATACACCAATTTACCGATATCCAATTTTGAAGGCGGCAATTGTTGATTTTTAATTTCTTTTGCAATTTCTACAGCATCAAAAATTGAAATCGGTTTTTCCACAAAATCGCTCGCGTATTCAATCAGACTCAATATTTCACTTACATTCCTATCAATTAATTGATTTCTGAATAAAACCAATTCTATGGTGTCGTCATACCATAAATCGCTAATAATTCTGATTAATTCAACTGTTGTCTTTCTTCTTTCAGCCTGAGAAGCAAGTTCTTTTTCGTAAATTTCGTTAAATGACATACTAAAACTGTTTTATTAAAATTTTTTAGCAAAAGTACCCATTTCAAACGATTTCGCAATACATTTGTTCATAAAAAATTATCACTCAAAACCAAAAAAAACTGCCAATAAAAGCAGCTTTTTTTGATTCAATTTTAAAACTTCCGACTTCGGTTCCGATAGCAATCGGGATCGGTCTCAGGTCTTCCAGCTTATCTATCTAAATATATAACGTTCCTGTTCACCTTTTAAATTGCGCATTTCTATGCGCATAACTTCCCCGCTCGTTTTATTGGCTATCATATTGTTTACATCATCAATGGTGTATACTTTATTGTTATCAATTGAAGTGATGATATAACCAACCTGAACGCCGTAATACATTAATTCTTTATTTGTGATAGCCACAATTCTGACTCCATTGGAAATATTAAGTTTTTTTAATTGAGCTGAAGTTAAATTTTCAAGCGCCAGACCCAATGCTGAGACTTTAGCGACATCCTGTTTAATTAACCTTACATTCGCATGCTGCATTTTTCCGTTTCTCAAAAAAGCCACATCAACAACATCATTAGGTTTTTTTGTGCTTATGTACCCATTTAAATCGGAAAAAGTTGAAATTTTCACATTGTCCAATTTCACAATAACATCATTGGCTTTTAATCCTGCTTTTTGCGCGCCAGAATTTTCAACCACATTGGAAATATAAAATCCGTTGATGTTTTCAATATTTAATTTATCTGCCAATTCATTATCCAACTCTACTCCGTTTATGCCCAAAATGGCCCTTTGAACATTCCCAAATTCCATTAAATCCTCAATCACTTTTTTGGCAATGTTGGAAGGAATGGCAAAAGAATAACCAATAAATGAACCAGTCATAGAAGAAATAGCCGTATTAATTCCAACCAATTCTCCATGAATATTCACCAAAGCGCCACCACTATTACCGGCGTTTACGGCGGCATCGGTTTGCAAAAATGAATCAATATTGCTGGTGCCGCTCAAATCCCTTCCTTTGGCGCTAATAATACCTGCAGTTACTGTAGAAGTTAAGTTAAAAGGATTTCCAACCGCCAAAACCCATTCACCGACTTTAACTCCGTCCGAATCGCCAAGGGTTATGTATGGCATATTTTTGGCATCAATTTTTAGCAATGCGATATCACTGATTGGGTCTGCTCCTATCAATTTGGCTTTGTAAATCTTCCTGTTGTTTAAAGTTACCTCAATGTCCGTCGCATTTTTAATTACATGATTGTTTGTGACAATATAACCATCTCCAGCGATGATAACCCCGCTTCCGGTTCCAATTTGTGAATATTGTCTGGTTCCATGGTCCTCGCCATAAAAAAACTCTGCAAAAGGATCTTTTATTGTTTTATACATAGTGTTTTTTACGTGAACTACAGTATTCAGTGTTCTTTCTGCAGCAACCGTAAAATCAGTATTTTCTGCTGAAGAATACATGGTATTCGCATAATTTGTGGGTATTGTGTTTAACAAAGAATCAACCCTCTTTTCAATTTGAACCTGTGGTTTGTCAAAAAATAAAACATAGGTTCCTAAAGAAATGGCACCTCCCAAAGCTGAAATCAAAATCATGCTTATTATTTTTTTCATCATCCAATTTATTTAGTTTATTTAACAAAATTAACGATTTATTGTTTTATATAAAACCCTTTTAACTGTTTGTTAACGCTCTTTTAACGGATTTTAACACCCTAATTTTTCACAAAAATTTTATAGATAAAACCATTCTGAATTTAGTACATTTGCAGCAATGGAAATTCATTTTTACAAATATCAGGGCGCGGGAAATGACTTTATTATGGTCGATAACAGAAAACTGTTCTTCCCTAAAAACGATATCGGTCTCATTCATAAATTATGTGACAGAAGGTTTGGTATTGGCGCTGATGGCTTGATTTTACTGGAATCTTCCGAAAAACATGATTTTACCATGTTTTATTATAATGCAGACGGCAAGGAAGGAAGTATGTGCGGCAATGGCGGAAGGTGTATTGTTGCTTTTGCAAAAAAACTGGCTATTATTGGTGACGAAACTACTTTTGAAGCCACAGACGGATTGCATTACGCCAAGATTGAAAATGATTTGATCAATCTTCAAATGGCTGATATTTCAAATATTGAAATAAACGATAACCATCTCTTTTTAAATACAGGCTCACCGCCCCATGTCAATTTTTGCGATGCTGTTGCACCGCTAAACGTTGCCGACACAGGAGCAAACATTAGATATGGTGCACCTTATTTCGAAGAAGGAACCAACGTTAATTTTGTGGAACAAGTTTCCGGAAATTCATTTAAAGTGAGAACTTATGAGCGTGGTGTAGAGGGCGAAACATTGGCTTGCGGAACCGGCGTTACTGCGGTTGCCATTGCTGCCAATAAAACGAACAGAACCGCCGAAGAAAAAATTTATATTGAAGTTTTAGGCGGTAACCTGGAAGTTTCCTTTAAAAAAGACGGCGATTGTTATAAAAACGTATTTTTAAAAGGCCCTGCCCAATTTGTTTTTGAAGGAAATATTATTGTTTAATGGCAACTTTACACAGCAAAAATAGCAACCTGCGGGCGTTAGAACCAGAAGATCTTGATTTTTTGTTTTTATCGGAAAATGATGAATCCTTTTGGGAAATTAGCGGTACGCAAATTCCTTATTCCAAATATATCCTCCAAAAATATATTGAAAATGCACATCAGGATATTTACGAAGCAAAACAATACCGATTTGTAATTTGTAATACACAAAATATTCCTGTAGGAATGATTGATTTGTTCGATTTTAATCCACAGCATAAAAGGGTTGGTGTAGGTATTTTAATCCTTCCTCAATTTCAGGGCAAAGGTTATGCTTCTGAAGCCCTGGAAATGGTAATCGATTATGTGTTTTTGTATTTAAACGTGCACCAAATTTTTGCAAATATTATAACCAACAACCAAAAAAGCATCACCCTTTTTGAGAAATTTAATTTTAAAAAAGTCGGAATTAAAAAAGACTGGATTTTTACCAATGATTCTTATAAAGATGAAATTTTATACCAATTAATTAAAACCCCCTCATGAATTCTAAAAAACTTTTATTGCTGATTGTTGGTTTGTTGCTAATTATTGGCGGCGTTTTGGGCTTCAGCCTTTACAGCAAAATATTCAGCTCAAATACGGTGCAAGATGGCTTTTTATACATTCCCACAGACAGTGATTTTGAGGAAGTTGAGAATTTAGCACGTCCGTTTTTAAAACGTGTAAAACCATTTGTATGGGTGGCGGAAAAATTAAATTATCCGGAAGCCGTAAAACCAGGGAAATATAAAATTTCAAAAGGAATGAGTAATTTTGAATTGGTCAGAATGCTTAGAAGCGGTAAACAAACCACGGTTAACTTATCATTTAACAACCAAGATACTTTTGAAAAACTTGCGGGAAGAATTTCCCAACAAATTGAGGCTGATTCAATTTCATTGCTAAAAGCTTTTAACGACATCGTTTTTTTTAAAGAAGCCGGATTTAAACCCGAAACAGCCATCGGAATGTACATTCCAAACTCCTATGAATTTTACTGGAACACAACAGCGGAGGATTTTAGGGCCAAAATGCTGGATGAATACACCAAATTTTGGGATGCAACAAAATTGGAAAAAGCAAAAAAATTAAATTTAACAAAAAATGAAGTCATAACCCTTGCTTCCATTGTTCAAAAAGAGACAGCCACGGTAAGTGAAAGACCCATTGTGGCCAAATTGTACTTGAACAGATTGGCTAGTGATTGGCCTTTACAAGCCGACCCAACCATTATTTTTGCCCTAAAAGCCAAATTTGGAAATGATATGGTCATTAAACGTGTATTTTCTAAAGATTTGGAAATAAACTCACCTTATAATACCTATAAAAACACTGGATTGCCTCCCGGACCAATTTCAATGCCCGATATTTCTTCAATAGAAGCCGTTCTTAATCCGGCCAGTCACGACTATTATTATATGTGTGCCAGCGTAACCACTTTTGGAACGCATGAGTTTGCCAAAACGCTGGATCAGCACAATAGAAATGCAGCTAAATACCAGCAATGGTTAAATAAACAAGGCGTTAACAGGTAGCTTCAAACTATTTGTGAACAGTGCCAATTTGTCCAACTAAATCCTGCCTTTTTTTAATTTTATTTTTTTAATTTTAATTCAACAAATATTGATTTTCGTTAAATTTTTATTAAAAGGAACGCCATTTTAGCCATTTTTCTGCTATTTAAGAAATATGTTGTATATTTGCATCTGAAATTTTAATAGGTCAAACACCATTAAATTATGAAAAAAACAATATTTTTTACAATTTTACTGACTATA
>ERZ1284729.224-NODE-224-length-10329-cov-15.520635_pt1 | contig 10329 bp, 9 predicted proteins | sample MGYA00454602_ERZ1284729 | MGnify/ENA primary metagenome ERZ1284729 (study PRJEB36292, sample SAMEA5787381) | metagenome | biome: Arctic soil; feature: perennial spring outflow channel; material: sediment | place: Canada | collected 2017-07-08 | depth 0.05 m ... | reverse complement strand
TGCCGGTTTTGAGGGTGTCCAACTTCGTAAAATAATCGATGATGGAATTCCGTATTTTATAATCCATCGGGTAGATGTTCACCGGATCCTTGAAAAAAATCATATTATCGCCGCCTTGCTGTAAATAGTCGGATGTCGCAACAAAATATGTTTTGTTTCTGTCAATTTTTTCACCGTTCACTGTGGCTTCAAGTACTTTGAAATCCCGGTCTACCAGGATTTGCATTCCGCATAAAGGATGGGCTGTTTTGGCTTTTTCCAGATAAGTAAGCATTTCTTCCAGCTTTGTTCCGGTTATTTCCACAACCACGATCTCATTTTCAAACGGCATTATTTGATAAGCAGTTCTTGCGGTGACCGGGCCAATTCCAATGGAGGAACGAATTCCGCCCTGATTCATCAAAACAAGATCTATATTATTTCCGGTCCTGCTTTTAAAAACAGGGTTTGCCTGTTCCATAACAAGATCGGCCAAGAGGTTGCCAATGGCAGTATTTAGCACTCCATCGGTTTTGCTAAGGTTAGTGGGATTATAAGCCAAAGAACTGTCTAAAGTCTTGTTTATATGAACAGAATAGGGTTTTATAAAATTTTGAATTGTAGTGTCCGGCCTAACTGTTTCTTCTATTGGTATCCGGTTCCCCGAAATTTCTATTGGATGATAGCGGCTTGTATTACACGACAGGATCCCAAATAGCAACAAAACGGGTAAAAATGGTTTGAGGCTCATTTTAATTTGAAGTTAGTTTAAAGCTGGTAAAGATAAATAGAATTTTAAAAGCATCGAATTAATTGTAAGGATCCATTTTCTTTAAATTAAAATATCTTTAATAAAAAAAAATATTTTTCGCAACGTTCTCTGGAATATCAGTTGTTAGACTCATAGATTTACTTGCAAAAAGTCTAACGTATAATAAGCTTAACATTGCTCATTCTGTTTAGGTTTGTTTTTTGTTATAATGGGAAATCAAATTAAGTTGATAAATATAATTCTAGAAACACTTTTACATTAAAACATTACGTTAATGACACAGTTATTAATTTTATTGAACCTTAGAACGCATCCATGATTATAAAAGGCATCAAACTAGCCGTGGCAAAATTAAAGATCGCCCAGCTTGTTAAAAATCGACAACGTGAAGCATATTCTATTCCGGTTAAATCTATTGGAATCATTTGCGATTTTAAAAATCATAAGGTATTAACCCAACTGGAAAAACTGAAGGAACTATTTAATATTTCCGATGCCAATTTTAAAGTGGTGACCTATATTCGAGATGGGAAAAAACCATTCGATTTTGAAGGAGAGATATATAGTTTAAAAAATATAAGTTTTGATGCGAAAATAAATAATGAGGGAATGAATAAATTTACCTCTAAAAGTGTTGATTTACTTATTACTTTTGCCGAGGAAAATAATACGGCTGTACATCTTTTAACGGCACATTGCAGTGCGGGAGTCAAGGTGGGAAGATATCAGAAAAATGTAGCCTTATTTGATATGATAATCCAGACCGATAATGATGCGGAATTGTTCACAGCAGAATTGGCTAAATATTTAAAACAGCTTAAAAACTCACAAGATGAATAAATTAATTGGAACCGGTGTAGCTTTAATAACCCCTTTTAAAAGTGATCTTTCAGTAGATGTGGAAGCACTTTCAAATTTGGTGAAGGATCAGATTGGCAACGGGGTAAATTATCTGGTGGTTTTGGGGACTACCGGAGAGAGTGCCACGCTTTCAAAATCTGAAAAAGATTTGGTGATCAATACCGTGATTAAGGCAAATTCCGGAAAGATCCCATTGGTTTTGGGTATGGGAGGCAACAATACAGCAGCATTGGCAGAGGAGTTGAAATTTACAGACCTGTCTGCTTTTGAAGCCATTTTATCGGTTTCTCCACATTACAGCAAACCTACACAGGAAGGAATTTATCAACATTATAAAATCATATCGGAAGCTTCCAAAAAACCTGTAATCGTATATAATGTTCCGGGAAGAACCGCCTCCAATGTCCTGCCTGCGACTGTACTAAGATTGGCTCAGGATTTTAAAAATATAATTGGAATAAAAGAGTCCGCAGGTGATATCGTTCAGGCTATGAAACTAATTTCTATTCTGCCTGAAGACTTTTTAGTGATCTCAGGAGATGATATAGTTGCCCTGCCGATAATATTGGCGGGAGGTCATGGGGTGATTTCGGTAATTGGACAAGGATTGCCATCAGAGTTTTCCAAAATGGTTCAACTGGGACTGGAAGGAAAAGTTAAAGAAGCCTATCAACTTCATTATAAAATAATGCCCGCTATCGATTTGATTTTTGCTGAAGGGAATCCAGTGGGAATCAAGGCCATGCTCCATTCCATAAAAGCCTGTGAAAATTTTGTGCGCTTGCCGCTGGTTAAATCATCAGACAAATTGAAAGGGGAAATAGAAGCCTTTATGGATCAATTTTAATTTTGGAGAATTGGAAGTTGATTTTGCACCAAATGAAAGTTTTTATAATAGAATAGAAAAGAGTACTTTTGCCAGATGTTTTTACAAAGTATGAAAAAAGGGTTATTATTATTGGGCGTGTTTCTTATGTTGGTTTCTTGTGGCGAGTACCAGAAGGTATTGAAAAACGAAGATGCCGGAGCAAAATATACTATGGCTGAAAAGTTTTATAATGAAGCTAAGGAAGAAAACGATAAATCCAAATTTAGAAAAGCACTGCGATTATTTGAACAAATTGTTCCTCAGTACCGTGGGAAACCTCAGGGTGAGAAAGTGACCTTTCTTTTTGCCGATACTTATTATCAGTTAGAAGATAATTACCTGGCGGGATATCAATTTGAACGATTTACATCAGCCTATCCAAATAGTGAGAAGGTAGAAGAAGCTTCTTTTAAAAGTGCTAAAAGTTATTATTTTTTGTCTCCCAGATACGATTTGGATCAGACAGAAACAGATAAGGCGATGGCAGAATTGCAAAAATACATAGACACCTATCCAAATGGGGAATATTTGGATGAGGCCAATAAACTTGCTACCGAATTAAGGGTAAAACTTGAAAAGAAAGCATACGAAATTGCAAAACAATATCACCATACTGAGAATTATAAATCGGCTATGGTGGCCTTTACCAATTTTATTAATGAGCATCCCGGTTCTCCCTTCAGGGAAGCTGCTTTTTATTACAGGTTTGACTCCGCCTATCAATTGGCGATCAACAGCTATCAGCAGTTAATGGCAGAGCGATTGAATACGGCTAAGGGTTATTACAACAGTTATCAAAAGTATTATCCGGAAGAAAGCGCTTATTACGATTTGATACAAACTTCTAACAAGGATTTAGAATCTAGACTACAAAATTTTTAATTACTACCTATTATGGATTTGAAAAAGATCAATGCACCGATAAACACTACCACAATCGATAAGAATTTGGTGGATGCCCCAACAGGCAATATTTATGAGGCGATATCAATAATCTCGAAACGGGCAAACCAGATCAATGGCGAAATCAAAAGAGAGCTTTTGGAAAAACTGGATGAGTTTGCAACTTACAACGATAGTTTGGATGAAGTTTTTGAAAACAAAGAACAAATTGAAGTTTCAAAATTCTACGAAAAATTACCTAAACCACACTCTTTGGCAGTTCAGGAATGGTTAGAAGATAAAATTTATTATCGCGATACCAAGGAGACTTCAGAAGAAAATTAATATAATGAGTGTTCTGAAGGACAAAAAAATACTATTGGGCATTTCTGCCGGTATTGCTGCCTACAAAACAGCTCCTTTAGTCAGATTATTTATTAAGGCCGGTGCTCAGGTGAAAGTTATCATGACTCCGGCTTCAAAAGAATTTGTCACCCCGCTTACTCTTTCCACACTTTCAAAAAACAAGGTAATATCATCATTTACTGATAAGGAAGATGAAAATGCCACTTGGAACAGTCACGTAGATCTCGGCCTTTGGGCCGATTTTATGCTTATTGCCCCTGCTACTGCCAATACTTTATCTAAAATGGCAACGGGAACCAGCGACAATATGCTTTTGGCTACCTACCTTTCAGCAAAATGCCCGGTGTATTTTGCTCCGTCAATGGATTTGGACATGTTCCAGCACCCTGCTACCAAAAAGAGTTTGCAAATCCTCCAATCTTATGGAAATTGTATGATTCCTGCAGAATCCGGAGAACTGGCCAGCGGACTTTTCGGCGAAGGCAGAATGGCAGAACCAGAAAATATTCTTAGCTTTATAGAAAGCCACCTGCGCGAAAAAATGCCACTTAGCAATAAAAAAGTCATGATTACAGCAGGACCCACATACGAAGCTCTAGATCCTGTGCGTTTTATAGGAAATCATTCCAGTGGAAAAATGGGATTTGAATTGGCAAAGGAAGCCGCTAAATTAGGTGCTGAGGTAATCCTTATTTCAGGTCCCAGCCATTTAAATTTAGAAAATTCAAATATTAGGCTTATCAGGGTCACCAGTGCGCTGGAAATGTATAATGCGGCACACGAATTTTACGCCACAATGGATGTGGCAATAGCGGCAGCAGCGGTATCTGATTATAAGCCGAAAACGGTGGCTAAACAAAAAATGAAAAAGCAGGAAGCGGTTTTGGCAATTGAATTAATGCCAACTCAGGATATTTTGGCTTCCTTGGGAAAATTGAAAAAGAATCAAAAGCTTGTTGGTTTCGCACTGGAAACCAATAATGAACTGGAAAACGCTAAAGGAAAACTGGAAAGGAAAAACCTGGATTTTATCGTTCTGAATTCCCTGAATGATGAAGGAGCAGGTTTTAAATCCGATACTAATAAAATTAAAATTATAACAAAGAGCGAAGTGAAAACATTCGGTTTAAAATCTAAATCTGAAGTTGCACGGGATATTTTAAATGAAGTAATTCTATTGTTAAATGAATAAGATCGCACTGGTATTATTATTGTTTTTTTCAGTAGGCATAGCTTCAGCCCAGGATTTAAATGGGGAGGTAATTATTAATGCCGAGCAAACCGGGCAAAGCAATTTATCTGTTTTTAAAACCTTACAACGATCGCTTTCTGAATTCATCAATCAAACCAGTTGGACAGACCGGAAGTATGCCAATCACGAACGCATCAATTACAGTATTTTTATCAATATTTCAAAATTTGAAAACGATTCATTTTCAGGAACTATTCAGGTACAATCCTCACGTCCCGTTTTTGGATCTACAATGATCACTCCGATCTTCAATTTTAACGACGAACAATTCAACTTCAATTACAGGGAATTTGAGCCTTTAACATACAGTCAGAATGCCTATTCTTCCAATTTGGTTTCAGTAATATCATTCTACGTTTATACCATCTTAGGATTGGATGCGGATACTTTTCAGCAGGAAGGTGGAACTCCATATTTTGAAGAAGCTAACCGAATTGTGACTACGGCTCAGCAAAGTAATACTACCGGCTGGCGTGGAACCGATGGAAACCACTCCCGTTACAGGCTTAATGCAGATTTGTTGTCTAACGCCTATTTTGATTACAGAATCACGTTATACCAATACCACCGCCTGGGTCTGGATGTAATGCATAAAGATCCTGCTTCAGGTAAAAAAGCGATTGCAAATTCAATTCAAAATTTACGCAGCATGAATGACAGCAGGCCAAATTCTTTGTTATTGCGGGTATTTTTTGACTCCAAAGCTCAGGAAATCGAACAAATTTTCGGTGACGGCCCTTCAGTTCCTATTGCCGATCTTGTGGATACTTTAAACAGGATTGCGCCCATGTATGCAGAGAATTGGAGAAAGATTCAATTCTAATACATTCGGTTTTGATTGGAATGAAATTCTCTTGTATCTTTAGCTTCAAATCTATTATAATTTGCTAACTGCTTTATCTATTAAAAATTACGCCTTGATTGAAGATATCAAAATTGATTTTCAACAGGGGTTTACCATAATTACAGGCGAAACTGGTGCCGGGAAATCCATTATGCTTGGTGCGCTTGGACTTCTCTTGGGAAAACGGGCAGACTACAGCGTGATCCGTAATTCAAAAAACAAATGTGTCATTGAAGGAGTTTTTGATATTGCTAATTACAAACTCACCAATTTTTTTACAGCCGAAGATCTTGATTATGAAGACCAAACCATTATTCGGAGGGAAATCCTTGCTTCGGGTAAATCCAGGGCGTTTATAAACGACACCCCCGTAACCCTTCCCACGCTTGTGAAATTGGGAGATTTTTTAATCGATATTCATGGGCAACACCAAACGCTGAGTTTAGGGGAAAACCAATATCAATTTGAGATTTTGGATACGCTCTCTAAAAATCACGATTCGTTACAGGAGTTTCAAGAGGGACTTAAAGATTATAAAAAACTTCAACACAAATTGACGGTGTTAAAGGAATCTCAGGCATTGGCGATAAAGGAACATGATTACAATCTTTTTTTGCTAAAGGAACTTGAAGAAGCCGGTTTAAAGGATGGCATGCAGGAGGATCTTGAGGAACGCCACGAAGAATTGAACAATGTTGAAACCCTTACAGAACATCTGGGAGTTGCCTTTAACCAAATTCAGCAGGAAGAAATAGGTGCAATTGCAGAATTAAAAGTGGTACGTACCAACTTGTCCAAAATTGCCGCTTTTTCAGCAACTTACGCGAGTTTACAGGAGCGGGTAGAAAGCCTCATAATTGAATTAGACGATATTGCACAGGAATTGGAAACATCTTTAGAAAGAGTGGAGGCAAATCCTGAAGAGTTGGATGAGGTGAATGCAAAACTTCAGGTGATCTATAATTTAAAAAAGAAGCATTCTGCAAATAGCATAGAAGAGTTATTGAGCATAAAAACCCAACTCGCCCAAAAGGTGGCCTTGACGGAAAATGCCGAAGCCGATTTGGACCTGCTAAATAAGGAGATTATCAAGAAAAAAGTAAATTTGAGCCTTATTAGCAACAAAATACATGAGAATAGAGAGCAAACCATTCCCGGACTTATTTCAGATGTTGAAAAAATAATATCCGATTTGGGAATGCCTAATGCCAGGCTTAAAATAGACCTCAAATTTAGAGAAGAATTTTATTTGAATGGTCAGGATCAGCTTTTTTGGTATTTATCTGCCAATAAAGGTGGGGAATTTACCGAAATTAAAAAAGCGGCCTCAGGAGGAGAACTATCCCGGATTATGCTTGCGGTTAAAAGTATTCTCGCTTCCAAAAGCAAATTGCCTACAATTATTTTTGATGAAATAGACACAGGTGTTTCTGGCGATATTGCTCAAAAAATGGGAGATATACTATACAACATGGGGCAAACCATGCAGGTGATAGCCATTACACATTTGCCTCAAATTGCCGGGAAAGGGAACAAACACTTTAAAATTTTTAAAGAAGACGCTTCCGAAATTACCGTTACCAAGATCAAAGAACTTCAGCCCGAAGAGCGAATTGAGGAACTTGCAATGATGTTGGGAGGCAATACTTTGAGTAAATCGGCGATGGCTCATGCAAAAGCCTTACTTAATTAAATCAAGTTTGTATATTTGCACGCTTAAAACACTTTAAAAAAATCAATACAGATGGCATACAATCTACTAAAAGGAAAAAGAGGGATTATTTTTGGCGCATTGGATGAAAATTCTATAGCATGGAAAACAGCGGAACAGGTGCATGCTGAAGGCGGAAAATTTGTTTTAACAAATGCCCCAATTGCTTTGCGAATGGGAACCCTTAATAAACTTGCAGAAGCAACCAACTCAGAAATTATTCCTGCGGATGCTACGAGTATTGAGGATTTGGAAAAACTAGTAGATAAAGCAACCGAAATTTTGGGAGGAAAGCTCGATTTTGTGCTGCATTCCATAGGAATGTCCATGAATGTGCGAAAAGGAAACCATTATACTAGCCAAAACTATGAATTCACTCAAAAAGGTTGGGATATTTCAGCGGTTTCTTTTCATAAAACCATGCAAGTTCTTTATAAAAAAGATGCGATGAACGAATGGGGTAGTATTGTAGCTCTTACTTATATGGCTTCTCAACGCGTATTTCCAGATTATAATGATATGGCCGATAATAAAGCCTATCTGGAATCTGTCGCGCGTAGTTTTGGGTATTTCTTTGGAAAGGATAAAAAAGTTAGGGTTAACACGATTTCCCAATCGCCAACTCCAACTACAGCCGGAATGGGCGTTAAAGGTTTTAACGGATTTATCGCCTATGCCGATAAAATGTCTCCGCTTGGAAATGCCACAGCTCTGGATTGTGCAAATTATACTGTTTCCCTATTTTCTGATTTGACAAAACGGGTTACACTTCAGAATCTGTACCATGATGGCGGATTCTCAAATATGGGCGTTAGTATGGAAGTGATGGATGCCTTTATGAAAGGGGAAGAATAGCATAGAAAATAATATTATAAAATATAGCCCCGAAATAGATCGGGGCTATATTTTATAATTTAACTCCGGTTTTTTTACAATGCAGTTAAACTATTCATTTATTATTCCGGTTTTTAACAGGCCGGAGGAAATTAGGGAATTGTTGCAGAGTATGACTGAACTTCATTGGGCAGGAACTTTTGAAGTTGTTATTATTGAGGATGGCTCTACACTTTCTTCAGAAAAAGTGGTCAGAGAATTTCAGGACCGATTACAAATAAGTTATTATTTTAAGCCGAATTCCGGTCCGGGAGATTCAAGAAATAATGGAATGCGCAAAGCGAAGGGGAATTATTTTCTCATCCTGGATTCCGATGTGATCTTACCACCTGATTATTTAAAAGAAGTCGATTCTTTTTTAAACTCAAATTTTTCCGATTGTTTTGGTGGGCCGGATACAGCACATCACAGTTTTTCTGATACACAAAAGGCAATTAACTACGCCATGACATCCTTGCTTACCACAGGTGGGATTCGCGGCAGGAAACAAGCCTTAAATAAATTTCAGCCACGCAGTTTTAACATGGGACTTTCAAAAAAAGCCTTTGAGGTTTCCGGCGGGTTCAATAATATTAATCCGGGGGAAGACCCTGATTTGTCCCTGCGTTTACTGAAGCTGGGATTTGAAACTGCCTTAATCCCCAATGCTGTTGTTTATCATAAAAGGCGAATTAATTGGGAGAAATTTTACAGACAGGTTCAAAAATTCGGGTTAGTACGGCCCATTTTGAACCTTTGGCATCCCGGATCGGGAAAAATAACTTATTGGTTCCCCAGTTTGTTCATGATTGGTCTTCTATTTGCAATAGTATTATTTCTATTGGGCATTTCCATTTTATTAGTATGCTATTTGTCCTATTTTATAGTAGTTGGATTTGACGCTGGCTTAAAAAACAGAAGTTTAAATATTGGTTTAGCAGCTATTATTGCTACTTTTATTCAATTCTCAGGATATGGCTACGGATATCTATTATCTATATGGAAATTGAGATTCCTAAAGATGGAACCGGAAACCGCTTTTCCGAAGTTATTTTTTAACAATGCAAGACAAAAAAAAGCAAAATAAGCCCTGGATAAAAAAGGGACCTTTAAAAACATTTTTATTCTTTTTGGGGTTTTCCACCGTTATCTGGGTCTTTGTTCAATTTTCCAAGCAATATACTACGGTAATAGAGCTGCCGATAAGCTATATTAACCTTCCAAAAGATAAGATTCTTCTGGAGAATTCTCCAAAATATTTAGATCTGAGAATTGAGGATAAAGGCTTCAATATTGCTATTTATAAGTTTTTTCCGAGAGTATTAAAGATAGATCTGAGTGATGCTCAGCCTTTGGATGGACAATTAGTTTACAATCTGGAACTTTATAAAACAGCTATTTTTTCACAGTTGAGAATAGACTATGAAAAAGCCGATTTTCTTCAGGAAAACCTGAAAATTGATTTTCAACAGCGAACGGTCAAAACGGTCCCTATTAATTCAAAAATAAATTTAGGATTTTCTGTAGGATATTCAGCATTGGATAAAATAAAACTTCAGCCCGATTCAATCACAGTAAGTGGTCCTGAAAGTATTTTGGATACTTTGGTGCAGGTCAATACAGAGGCTCTAAAAATAGATAATATCAATAAAGACATAGAGGGCAGAATAAAACTGGATAGAAGAAACCTAAGTACTGTTACTTTTTATCAGGATGAAGTCAGTTATTCTCTTCGTACGGATAAATTTACCGAAGGAAAAGTTGAAATTCCTATCGAGATGATAAACGTGCCTAAAAAAATGAATGCAGTTATTTTTCCAAAAGAGGTAATTGTCTATTATCAGGTAAGTTTAAACGAATTTGACAAGGTGAAACCTTCAAATTTCAAGGTGATAGTGGACTTCAAGAATTCTGTGAACAG
>ERZ1284729.223-NODE-223-length-10357-cov-9.675403_pt1 | contig 10357 bp, 6 predicted proteins | sample MGYA00454602_ERZ1284729 | MGnify/ENA primary metagenome ERZ1284729 (study PRJEB36292, sample SAMEA5787381) | metagenome | biome: Arctic soil; feature: perennial spring outflow channel; material: sediment | place: Canada | collected 2017-07-08 | depth 0.05 m ... | reverse complement strand
TTAATTTGAATTATCAGCTTAATAATATCGATATTGTACGTTCAATCATCACTCCCATGAAGGATGACCGGGATGTTAGGCACATTATTCAGAATTATCTAAGAAGGAACAAACAGCTGAAAATCATTCAATTTTCAGAAAGTGTTTAAGGTAGATATCCGAAATTAGGATGAAAAATTAAAGGAATTCAATTCACTGTAAAGTTTAAAATCTGAATGATTTTTAAAATGAATATAACTTGAAGGAACCCGAAAAAAAATCGGATTGGAAATCCAGGATTCATGAAATAATTTATGAGGCTGATACCAGGATGGGAAGGGCATTTGACATTGTTCTGCTCCTCGTAATTTTATTGAGCATTGCCCTTGTAATGTTAGAAAGCATTGCCGATTTGAACCGGACTTATTATATGGAGTTCTATATTGCCGAATGGATTATTACCGCCATTTTCACTATAGAATATATCCTTAGGATTATTACCATTAAGAGACCAAAAAATTATATTTTCAGCTTTTATGGGGTCGTAGACCTTCTTTCTACCCTTCCCTCCTACATCGCTATTATTTTTGGAGGGCACAACATGCTTTTTGCGGTGCGTGCATTAAGGCTCCTGCGAATATTCAGGATTTTAAAGATCACCCGGTATATTGGGGAATCGGATAAACTTATAAGGGCTTTAAAAAATAGTCAGCCCAAAATTTTGGTGTTTCTGTTCGCTGTGGTCATTATTTCTGTAATTATGGGCTCTGTGATGTTTCTTGTTGAGGGCCCCGAAAATGGTTTTACGAGTATTCCCGTGGGAATCTATTGGTGTATCGTAACTCTTACTACTGTAGGTTTTGGAGATATTCATCCTATTACCCCGCTGGGACAGTTTATCGCTTCATTTATTATGATAATGGGGTACGGAATTATAGCGGTTCCTACAGGAATTGTAAGCTCCGAGATTACTAAGGGTGCATATAAAGTTCCCATTAATACTCAGGTTTGCCCTCATTGCAATGAAACCAAACACCAGGATAATGCCGAATTTTGCCATAACTGCGGAAAGAGATTGAATGAATAAGTATTACCTTATAAGTATTGTTGGACCTACCGCTATAGGAAAAACCGCCTTAAGTATCCAGCTCGCAAGCTCTTTTAACACCGAAATCCTCTCTGCAGATTCCCGGCAATTTTACAAGGAAATGAAAATTGGAACCGCAGTGCCTTCAGAGGAAGAACTTACGGCAGCAACACATCATTTTATTCAGCATAAAAATGTAGAAGACGCTTATTCGGTAGGAGATTTTGAACGGGAGGCATTACTTAAAACCCAGGATTTATTTAAGCAACATGATATCCTTATTGTCGTTGGTGGCAGCGGACTTTATGTGAGGAGCCTTTTGGAAGGCCTGGATTCTTTTCCCGAAATAGATCCCGAAATACGTGCTCGTCTAAATAAACAATTTGAAAAAGAAGGCCTGGAGCCTTTAAAACTACGTTTACAGGAACTCGATCCCGAAGCTTATAAAAGGACAGATATTGATAATCCGCATAGGGTGATCCGGGCACTGGAAATATGTCTGGGAACAGGAAAACCATATTCTTCTTTTTTAAACCAACCTAAACAGGAACGGCCATTTCAAACAATCTCCATCGGCCTTACAGCGCCAAGGGAGGAAATTTATGAACGCATCAATTTAAGGGTGGATGCTATGATGGCGGAAGGTCTTTTAGAAGAAGTGAAAAACCTGTATCCAAAACGTGAACTGAATGCTTTAAATACGGTTGGATATAAGGAATTATTCGCTTTTTTAGACAGCAGGTTTAGTCTGGAAGAAGCTGTTGATGAGATCAAGAAAAACACACGCCGCTTTGCTAAACGACAGCTCACCTGGTTTAGAAAAGATAAAAATATACATTGGTTTGATTATAAGGTTTCTCCTGAAGAAATTATCGCTTTTGTAAAAGCAGAAGTTTCAGAAATTGAAAGCACTCAACATTGATTGATTCTGAAAAATCTCAAAATCAACGAATGATTACCCTTATAATTTTTTTACCCTGATTGGTGGTCAAATGCAAGGTGTAAACCGCTGTTTGAAGCGTGCTTAGATCCATGTTATAAGGCTCACCCATAGGAAACTCGGCAGTAGTGATGTATCTACCCCGATAATCAAAAACATCCGCTTTTTCAATAATCCAACCGGTAGGGGTTTGAAACGTGAAGGGTCCGGGAGTTGGATTTGGATAGATGAAGATATATTCGATAGCCGAAATTGGTGTTTGCTTACAATTTCCGGTAACATTTACATTTACCGTTTGAGTGGCCAAATTGCCGCTGGCATCTTTTGCTGTAAATACAACGGTATTTATTCCCAGATTTTCACAGCTGAAATCTAAAATATCTAAACTCAGTTCTGGAACTCCGCAATTATCGCTGGTGCCATTATCTACCATTTCCGGAGTGATCCTGGCAAAACCAAAGGAATCCAGGCTTATACTTATATTTTGGGTCTGGATCTCTGGTGGCAAAGTATCTTCAATACGCACGTTTATAGTGCAACTTCCGGATCCATCATTCCCGGTGTAATTCAATACTACCGGATTGTCACCTATATTGGTACAATCAAAACTGAATGTACTAAGAGTGAATTCACGATCGCCTGGATCGCCGGTAAAGAGATCGGAGGCTTGTATTATGGCATTTCCAGTTTCATCTAATTGAAGGATAAGTTCATCTTTACATGAAAAATCACTTGTTGAAGTCCCATTAACGGTGATGGTAACAGTTGCGATATTGGAACTCAGGCTTCCATCATTAGCTGTATATGTAAAGCTTTCGGTACCAGTAAATCCCGGGAGTGGTGTATATTTAAAAGATCCGTCCCCATTAAATTCAAAGGAACCGCTTCCGGTAACACTACCTACAGAGGCAGTTAAAACATCTCCGTTGGCATCTGTATCGTTGCCTAATATACCGGGAGGATCTACCACCAGTACTCCATCTTGCTGAATTTCATAGAAATCGTCATTAGCAACCGGAGCTTCATTTTGAGTAGGCCTCGGTTTTACTGTAATAGTTACAGTAGCACTGTTGGATTCCATACCCCCATCCAAAATAAGGTACCTAAAGCTGTCTTCACCTGTAAACCCGGGATCTGGAATATAAATAAAAGAACCATCACTGTTTAATGTCAATGTTCCATTTTGCACATCAATCAATAGGCGAATAGAAGTAACCGATTCAAAACTATCATTTTCCAAAATCCCGGGAGCAGGAACATCCAGCGTTTCATCTATAAAAATTGAAAAATCATCATCCTGTGTTTCAGGAAGATTTCCACCTGAAGCTTCCACCTGTATGGTAACCGTGGCGATATTGGAATCCAGTTCACCATCATTGGCTACATACGTAAAAGTGACTGGACCTGTAAAGCCGGAATCCGGAGTAAAAACAAATGAACCGTCAGGGTTTAAGACTAAGATTCCGCTGGAAACATCTGTCCTGAGCACTGCAGTAAGTGCATCTCCGTCCACATCATTATCATTGTCTAAAACACCAGGGGCATTAACTGTAAGGGATTGACCTTCCTCTACGATATGATTATCATTATTGGCAACCGGAGCACTGTTTCCATCAGTAGTTGCCGGGTTAAGGGTTACATTGAAGCTGCAGGAAGAGGAATTACCACTTCCATCTGTTGCCATAAAAGTTATAGTTGTAACCCCTATTGGAAACTGACTTCCTGAACTCAATCCTTCCGTTTGGACAATATTATCGACTCCGCAATTATCACTTCCTGTGGGTGCTTGAAAAGTCACAATTTTAGTTGTTTCACCCGGATCCACGTCAACCACGATAGAATCCGGACAAGTGATAATTGGATCTTCATTATCAATAACAGTTACTGTAAAACTGCATTCTACAGTATTCCCATTTGAACCCGTAGCTTCAAAAACAACCTCAGTATCACCTAACTCAAAAAACGCCCCAGATTCAGGACCTTCCTTTTGAATAACACTTACACTACCGTTAGCATCTGAAGCAGTTGGAGTGGAGAAAGTGACTATAGCACCACATTCATCGGGTGAAGTGAATTCTGTAATATCATCTGAAGGACAATTCTGAAATATTGCATCCTCTACTTTTGGTTCCTCAACTATTGTAACAGTAAAACTACAAGTAACAATATTGTCAAAATCATCAGTTACTACAAATGTATTGGTGGTAGTACCTATAGGGAATACACTTCCGGAAGCAAACCCGGCAGTTTGCACAATGGTGGCTGAGCAATTATCATCAAACACAGTTGCAGAATAATTCACTATTTTACCTATTTCTCCAAATGGAACGGTTTCATTCAAAGAATCGGAACAGGAAATTGTAGGTAGAATATTATCCTCTACCGCAATTTGAATTTCACAACTATCTGTAAAATCGCCTTCACCAGGAATGGTATAGGTATAACTAAGTGTCACGGTATTTTCACCAAGATCTGCACAGGTGAAATTTTCTTTGCTTAACTCAAAGGCAACATTTCCCTGATCAACATCATATAAGTCTTCTTTTCTTAAGAAAGCTTCTCCATTAGCATCCAGTTGCAGTGGAGGTGACGTTAGACAATCAACATCTGGAACCGGTTTTACTGTAATTTCTACCAAAACAGGAGCAGAACTCACCTGACCGTCATTAGCACGATAGGTGAAACTGTCGGTGCCATTAAAATCTTCACCTGGGGTATAGGTGAATGAACCATCTTCTCTTAAATTCAAAACACCAAAATTAGTTGTAATGTCTAAAACCGCAATAAAATTGTCCACATCCGGATCTGAATCATTTTTCAGCACCCCATCTAAGACATTTATTTCCAAAACATCATCTTCTAAAACCGAATAAAAATCTGGAACGGCAATGGGTGGCTGGTTTTCATTTTCTGCTTTATATATTATAGAAAACTCCCCTACAGGTTGTGGATCACATTTGAATAGAGATTGATCTTCAACCTTAACCTCTAAAACTCCTGAACTTGAAGGTATAAGGTTTGCAGTAAAATTATCCTCTCTCCGAAATTTTTGAATATCAAAATCAAATGTAGCATTCACACCTCCAAGAGATGCGGTACCTCCTAAATTGAGATCATTTACAAATAGTTTACCACACTTGGTTAATGCAAGATCAACAGGCAAATTCAAATTTTCCTTTATAATCGCCACTTTTCGAAAATCATTTGAAGGATCGAACACATCTACATCATAATTACTTGTCGATATAATACCGTACATGGAAACTAGATTCACCGGATCCTGATATATATCTGTAAAATTTAAATCTCCTCTATAATTGACAACATATAGATAACCATAGGTGTCTGTAATCAAACTGCCAGGTGAATCTTGTGCGGAATTCAAAATAGCTCTTTGAAAAACATCAGTATTATTAAAAACCATTACTCTTCCAGTATTACCGGATCCTCCAGAATCGCTTAAATATACATTGTTATCTTTATCCACTGCAATCCTGAAAGGATCATTTATTTGATTATCGCCATATCTTCTAATAAAATTTGCGCTTGATTGATTGAGTTGATACAACTTTACCTGGTCCAATCCAGAAGGATCAGAACCCGTAAATGCATCTGCCACATATAAAACATTCTGTGAATTAACTGCTAACCCCGTTGGTCCGTAAAATTCATTCCCATCTTTTCCCTGTGCCCCTCCAATATCAAAAAGGTGAGTACTTTGATTATAAACTCTTACCTTAAAATTTTCAGAGTCTGCTACAATAATATTGTCATTATTATCAATAACCATATCGAGAGGACTGGAAAACTGACTGGGAGGGATTATTTGTATATGGCTTCCATTAGCCTGAAAACGAAAAACTCCGTTGCCATATGTTAGAAAATAAACTTCATCATTGGAATCAACATCTATAGCAATAACCGCATTCTTTATTTTTTCAGTAAGAAATTCATCAAGCCTGTTTATGTTTGCCAAGATTTCGAAAAAATTGGCTTTAACAGGGAAATTATTAATATTCTCTGATCCAAAATTTATAAAATCCGGATCCTTCCTTACCAAATTTTGAATAATACCATTCACTACGCTGAAATCATCACTCACTAAATTATCTACTCCATCTTCAAAATGAATTTCAATAGGAATTGGGTTATCCTGCGTAGGTCCCGGGGTCGATGTACTTGAAATAGTAACCCCTTGCCCTTTTACTCCCCAAAAAGAAACAAATAGGAAAAAGATAAAAACCATCCATAGAGATGGCTTTCCAAAAAAATTGTGGAAATGTGTATTTGAATATGTTTTAACAGTAATGGTACTGCTCATCCAATTGAGGGTTAGGGAGCAAATATAATGTAGTTTCCCTTTAAATATTGCCCGGTAACTGTTAACATTTTAACACAAAAGGGCTGTATAAAGATTAATAACATATTGATTTTTAAGGCGATATTAACCTCTACAGGTGGATAACCGCCAAAAATATATTACTATCCCTATACAGCCCTTTTGGAAACTGAACGCTTTAAATTCCTTTTATTCTTTAACCTCCTTATTTCTAACTACAAGTCTAAAACCTTCCCCGTGAATGTTAAGGATCTCCACATCCGGATCCTTTTTAAGGTATTTACGCAACTTGGCTATGTAAACATCCATACTTCGGGAAGTGAAATAATTGTCGTCCCTCCAAATTTTGGTTAGTGCAAGCTCCCTTGGCATGAGATCATTTTCGTGCAAAGCAAGCAAACGCAATAATTCATTCTCTTTTGGAGATAATTTTTGAGGTTCTTCATCTTTATAAGTCAAAAACCTAAGCTTTGAATTCAGGTGAAATCCACCAATGGTAAATTCAAACTGCTTACTATCCGCAACGCTATCTGTAGCTTTACGCTGCATGATCGCTTTTATTTTCATCAAGAGCACTTCACTGTCAAAAGGTTTATTCAGGTAATCATCTGCCCCTACTTTATATCCTTTAAGTACATCCTCTTTCATCGCTTTTGCAGTTAGGAAAATAATAGGAATTTCCTCATTCTTTTCGCGAATTTCCTTAGCCAGGGTAAACCCGTCTTTGTAAGGCATCATCACATCCAGGATACAAAGATCAAAATCATCTTTTTTGAATTTCTCAAATCCTTCCATTCCATTTTTGGCGTGCGTAACATCATAGTCATTCATTGCCAAATAGTCTTTTAAGACAGTTCCAAAATTGGGATCGTCTTCAACCAGTAAAATCTTTTTGTTTTCAGTTTCCATATTCTAAGTTATTAATGGTAATTTAATTATAAAAGTACTTCCTTTTCCCTTTTCGCTTTCCACGGAAATAGTTCCGTGGTGGTCGTCCAGGATGCGTTTAACATAAGCCAGGCCTAAGCCGTGACCTTTTACATTATGTATATCTCCCGTATGCTCACGGTAGAATTTTTCAAATATTTTTCGCTGTACTATCTTATTCATCCCCATTCCCTGATCTCTGATTTTCAACACGATTAAATTCTTAACATTTTCAGAATAGATATCAATTTTAGGGGGATCTTCAGAATATTTAATCGCATTGTCAAGAATATTTACGATCACATTGGTCATATGATGTTGATTTGCCAGCACTGAAGATTTCAAAGCTCCAAAATGGGTTTTAATATATCCATTCCTGTCCTCTACAATCAATTCTACATGGTTCATCGCTTCCTCCACAAGTTCGTGCAACTGCAGCCGTTCCTTTTTTAGGTCCAGCTCATTTTTCTCCAGTTTTGATATCTGCAATACATTTTCTACCTGTGCATGCATTCTTTTATTTTCATCCCGAATCATTTGCAGATACCGGATAACTTTCTCCTTATCGTTAATTATTTTAGGATTTTTAATGGCATCCAGCGCCAAATTAATAGTTGCAATAGGCGTTTTAAACTCGTGGGTCATATTATTGATGAAATCGGTTTTGATCTGGGAGATCTGCCGTTGTTTGATCAATTGAGATAACGCACTTGAATAGGCTATTACGATAATAAGCGTAAAAATTATGGAGAGCAGTGCCATCAAAGTTACCGATGATAGTACCACTTTCTTTTTTCCCGTAAAATTAACGAGCATTTGATAATCACTGTCACCGGTATTATTTATAAACATCGGTACCGAATAGGTTGCGGGATAATCCGGGGAAAAATTATCTGAATGCACCTTTGTTGCCAATGAATTGCTGTAAACCGCATATTCAAAAGCTGTATTTAGATTATAATTTTGCAGCTCGGTTTTTAAATATTCTTCAATCGCACTCTCCGAAAGTCTTTGATGAATTGGGATTCGGGAAGTATATTCCAAAATAAAAGAACGTAAAATATCTTTTTCCATCTCCTCCATTTGCATAAACCGGCTAAGTTTTTCCTCTGAAGAAAGGTTTGCATCTGCAGAATTCCCTTTATTCAAAATCGAGGCTAAGCGATTGTTTATAAGATCGGAGAACTGTACACTATCCTGAGCAAAAACAAGGAATTCTGAAGATATTTTATAATCATCCTCCGGGATCCCTTCAGGCCGAATGGAACTTCCAACTTCTCCTTCGTTCTCCAATTGAAAATATTCATTTAAGACCTTTTCATTTAGGAGGATGGAGGAACTGTCGCTGTCTGTAAATTTAAACCAAAAATTTTCAAGTTCATTATCCTGAATGTTTTGGGAAACATTTACAAGAACCTGTTTTGCATTATAGGAGAATTGTTCTTCCTTATCTTCCACCGTGCTTTTTATCCAATACCCCTGAACAAAAATAATCCCAATTAGCGACAGGCTCATTAGCACAACCAGTAAGAGGAACAACTTTTTATTCATGCCTTAAAAGTAATATTTTAACATTTAGAGCCTTAGCCTTTTAACCAAATGTTAACAAAACATATCCTAATTTTTAATAGCTTTTAAGATAATTTCATGAATATTTCGTACTTGATCTTTTGTTTGGGATAAATCATCGTTTTTTATCTCAAAATCGGCAAGGCTGCGTTTCTTTTCATCATTCCATTGATGCTTCAATCGTGCTTCAATTTCTCCCACCGTGCTTTGATCTCGTTTTTGGAGTCTTTGAATTCTGTTTTCCATACGTGCAGTTACCAGGATTACCCAATCACAGCGTGATTCCCCTCCTGTTTCAAGCAATATAGCCGCTTCATAAATCACATATGCTTCGGCTTGGGTATTTTTCCATTCCTCAAAATCCCGGGCTATAGCCGGATGGACTATATTGTTAAGTTTTTCAAGTTGTTCTTTGGCATTGAAGACCTTAGAAGCGATGTGTTTTCTGTTGAGTTTTCCTTCAGAATATGCCTCTTCACCAAAGACTTGTAAAATTTTAGATTTAACTTCAGCAGAAGTATCCATTAATCTCTTCCCGGCTTCATCGGCAATATAAACCGGAACTCCCAGTTCCCGGAAAAAGCCGGCAACGGTTGTTTTTCCACTTCCCATCCCGCCGGTAAGTCCTGCTACTTTCATCGTTTAATTATAAATTGGATCTTCTGTTCATTTAAGCGCACATTGTTCACCAGTTGCGGTTTCTTCACAATTTGTGCGAGAAGATATCCATCATTATTACTGGCCTTTTGAAAATCGGCCACTACTTTAAACCCGGAAGGATTTATTTTATCAAATTGTTGGAGACTCACCTGATAAAAAACCGTTACCTCCTTTGGAAAGATCACGACATTCAAATTTTCAGGGACATTGATAATTTCTACGGGAATTACGGCTTTTCCTTCAGTAAACTTATCTGTTCGCAAGGAATATTCTACATCCTCCCTGTAAAAAGTAAGTTTCTCTAAATTAGAAGTATTCAGTTTAATGCTCCCCTGAACATCCTGACTAATATTATTAATCTTCAAAGATATTGTTTGAACCTTTTGAAGAGTGTCCAGAATATTTTTTGGTCCGCTAATAGTAACCGAATCCGGTTCCAGTTTAATGCCTTCTAAAGCAGAATAACCTACAGCAAAGCTTAATTCAATATCCGGAACAATAGGGATTTTTTTAACCGTGCGCTGCTCAAAATTTATTTTCAAATCTTCCTGAAGAAAATTCACATCATCGTAATCAATATTCAGCTGCGTAAGGATTGCCTGTTTTTGTTTCTCAAGATCGTAAATAAGTTTATTGCCATCCTCTGTTGTTTCACTAATATCTATAACCAATTTCTTCGGAAAAATTTTCCTGAAGGCTATATTTATCCCATTATCCCGAAGTCTAAGCTCCAAACTCTTTGGGGAGTCACTAAGGATAATCTTATCTTTTGGAACATTGACATAGGTAATAGGAAATCCTACCACTTCCGAATATTGTTTTGAAAATTGAACGAAAATCCACACAAATGCCGAAA
>ERZ1284729.222-NODE-222-length-10364-cov-14.336793_pt1 | contig 10364 bp, 8 predicted proteins | sample MGYA00454602_ERZ1284729 | MGnify/ENA primary metagenome ERZ1284729 (study PRJEB36292, sample SAMEA5787381) | metagenome | biome: Arctic soil; feature: perennial spring outflow channel; material: sediment | place: Canada | collected 2017-07-08 | depth 0.05 m ... | reverse complement strand
CATACCTAATAATAAAGAAATTAACATTGCATTTTTTGGCGGTAGCTTTACCGGAATTCCAAGAATTGAAATGATCGCCTATTTAGAAGCCGCTTATGAATATGTAAAAGAAGGTAAAGTTCAAGGCATACGTTTATCGACAAAACCAGATTATATTACTGATGATATATTGGATATTCTTGAAAAATACGGTGTAACTTCAATAGAGTTAGGGGCGCAGTCAACAAATAACAAAGTATTATTAAAATCGGGGAGAGGTCACAAATTTGATGCTATTGAAAAAGCGACTAGTCTCATTCGCAAAAGAGACTTTGAACTTGGATTACAGATGATGCTTGGTCTTCCTTATGACACCTTAGAACTTGCAATACAAACTGCCAAGGACATTGTTAGGCTGGGAGCAGATACAACACGCATTTATCCAACAATTGTTGTAAAAGGTACCGTATTGGAAAAAATGTATGAACGAGGAGATTACAAGGTGCTCTCACTGGATGAGGCCATCCTTTGGAGTAAAGAGGTCCTGAAAATATTTAATGCTGCGTCAATTAAAGTGCTCCGGGTTGGATTACATCCTTCAGAAGAACTTGAGCTCGGAAAGTCACTTGTAGCGGGTCCAATTCACCCATCTTTTAAAGAAATGGTATTAACGGCTTTATGGGGTGATATTCTTTATGAAAAGTTGGAAAAAAAGGGTCAATCAAGTGTCAGTGTTTCCAGTAAACAATTGAATTACGCCATTGGATATAAAGGAAAAAACAGAAATGATTTAAAAATGAAAGGTTTTGATATCAATTTTGTCGTTGATTCTTTTCTTAAAGATTTTGAATTAAATGTATGCTATAATTGATCAACGCAGTCCTGAGGTCGTAAAAAATAACCTGGCCAAATATGTCGATGATGTATTTGAGTTCTCCAGTGAAAATATTACTTATAATTCCATTTCCGGCCATCCTGATATTTTTATGTTTCAGGATTCAGAAAAGCTTATCATAGCGCCGAATTCGCCTAAAAATTTAATTGATTTTCTGAATAAAAAGAAAGTGAATTATGCTTTAGGTATAAAAGAGGTTGGTGAATCATTGGAAGAAAGTTCCAGATATAATTGTTACAGCACCAAAGATTATTTTTTCTGCAATCAAGGGAAACCGGATAAGTCAATTCAAAATTATTGCGCAAATAAACAATTAATACTTGTGCCTCAATCTTATGTCAGATGCAGTATGTTTTCCTTTAATGGACGAAAGTTTATCACTTCTGATTTAGGGATTGCTAAAGTATTGGAAAACAACAAAATGGATTATTTTTATTTTGACCCAACAGCAATAAATATTGCTGATCACAAATATGGATTTATCGGAGGTACAGTAGGGGAAATGGAAGATAAATTGTTCTTCTTGGGAAATATTTTAAAGCATAAAGATGGATGTGGATTACAAGATTATATTACTGCAAATCAAAAGCAAGTTATTTGTTTAGGAAATGATTATTTGTACGATGGTGGTGGATTGTTTTTTGTGGAATAAGACAGGTGACTTAATAAATAATGGAGGGTTTAACCCATTAAAATCAGCGTTTAAAAACTCACCCGCCTGCAAATTATCCTAAATTATAGAACTTATTGATATTTTAGTTCCATTTTTTTATAAAATTCTTGAAGGGTAAAGAAGGCTTTCTTTTTTATACCGTGATTGGAAATTAATCCTTTTCTATTCCAACCATCTTGTATGTTTGGAAGCACTCTTTTAGGAGACCTGAAATCAGCTAAAATCCAAGGACTTAAACCTCTGATATTAGGAATTTTTTCAATCATTTTAAGGTTTTGCTGATATAAATATTCCTGATATTCTTCTGTCCAACGTTCCTTGATTGTACCATGCAAACCTTGCAGAGCACCCCCGCCAAATTCAGAAATCAGAACAGGTTTATTCGAATTTATTTTCCATTTTGCGTCAGGAGCTTCTTCAAGCGAACCCCCATACCAACCGGTATATTGATTAAAAGCAACAATATCCAAATAATTTCCAATCTCATCATCTACAACATTGGTACCATCTTCAAAATGTTTTTCGAGTGCTGCGCTAACTAACCTTGTATCATCTAAGGACCTGGAATGATCGATAAGATTTTTTAAGAAAGCATTTCGAACATCAGAAGGTGGCGTTTCATTTGCCATTGACCAAATGATAATAGAAGCTCTGTTTTTATCTCTTGAAATTGCTTCTGATAACTGATTTTTGGCGTTGTTTAATGTTTTTTCATTGGTAAAATCAACGGTCCAATAAACAGGAATTTCCTCCCAAACCATCATTCCCATTTTGTCAGCCAATTTAACAATATGTTCATTATGAGGATAGTGAGCTAAACGCACAAAATTACAACCCAATTCCTTTGCCCACGTAAGTGATACCAATGCATCGGCATCATTATAGGCTCTTGCACCTCGCATGGCATTTTCTTCGTGAATACTAATCCCTCTTAAAAAAACGGATTTACCATTTAATAGAATATCTGGGCCATCGGTTTCAATGGTTCTAAAACCAATTTCATCCTTTAAAGTTTGATGCGTTGTTTTGATAAAAACATCATATAATTTTGGCGATTCAGGAGACCAATAGCTTATGTTATTTGTGGGAATTTCAAATTGAATATTTCCTTCTTTGTCAGCAGTAAATGATTTGGTTAATTTTAATTCCGGAATACTTATGGTAATTAATTCATTTTTAATACTGTTGTTTAATTTAATTGAGCCACTAATGATGCTTTTAGAGTCTTTTTTAAGTTGTATTTTATAATCTTGAATAAAAGTTTTAGGTTCTTCAATTAATTTTACGTCTCTTGTAATTCCACCATAATTCCACCAATCGGTATTGATAGTTGGAATGGCTTCTTTAAAGCGTTTATTATCTACTTTTACTACTAAATAGTTGTCAGTTGGTTTTACAATTGATGTAATTTCAAAATTGAATGGGGTAAAACCACCTTCATGTGTTCCTAGCTTTTTACCATTTAAATAGACTTCAGCTTTATAATTTATAGCTCCAAAATAGACAAATAAGCGATTATTTTCATTTGAAAATGAATAATCAAACGAGCGTTTGTACCAAATTGTTCCTTCGTAGTAAAATAATTTTTCATACTGGGAATTCCAATCTCCCGGAACTGTTAAAGTTGGTGATTTATCAAAATCATACTCAACAAGTTCTAATTTATCCTGCGTATGGTAATTATTGTAAAAAGCGGCATTATTTTTCTCAGGAAGTTGATCATATGGTTCATACCTATAATTGTAATATCCTGTTTCATAAGGATCTACTATATAATTCCATGTACCGTTTAAGGTTGTTGTATTTCTGTTGGTTGTATTAATAAGGAGTTCTTGAGAACTACATATTAATGGTATAAAAATGAGTACTTTAATAAGTAAATGTTTTAACATAATTTAGTTTTAAGGATAAAAATAAAATATTCTGCTATTTAATATACGGCGCTAAAATTTTTGTCCATAATTGATAGCCTTCAGCAGTCATATGCAGACCATCCTCAATAAACCATTTTTCACTTGGTTTTCCATTTAAATCTATCATAGGGGAGAAGACATCAACGAAAGCAGCGTTTGATTTTGAGTTTAAATACTCATTAATCATTGTATTTGCTTTTTTCATCTCAATTACTTTTGCCCATCTGTTTAAACTTGGTTTTATAGCAATGTAATAAACTTCGGTTTTTGGCAATTTGGCTTTAATCATACCATATAAAACACAAAAATCTCCAAAAACGATCTCGGCTGATTTCCCCGCCGCTACATCGTTATCACCTGAATAAATAACTATTTTTTGTGGATGATACTTTAGAATTACCTGATCAAAATTCTCAATCAAATCTATAATTTGAGACCCGCCAAAACCTCTGTTCAAAATATTTGGATTGTTAAAATCTTTAGCTGGATCTTTCCATAACCGAATGGACGAACTTCCTGTAAAAAGAATCCCTTCCTGCATTGGATTGTCTCCATTTAACTTGTCAAACGCATCAATTTCAGTTTGCCATATTTTTTGATATTCTTGTGCAAAAGAATTTATTGAAATAAATAAAAAAAGTACTATTCTAAAAGTTTTAAACATCTTTTAATGATTTTAAATTAGGAGGTTATAAATTATTATATGCTGTTGATAACCAATTCATTCTTTGTATATACCAATTTTTTAGATGGTTTACTTCTTCTTCATAAGTATTGTAAACTTCAGGGTTTGGCCAAACATAATTCCCTAAAATATTCCATTTATTATCATTTTCTTGTTGTGCATTTTTAAGATAATCTGCAAAAAAATCCATTTTGTTTAAAATAACATTTTGATTATTTTTAAAATTCCTTCTTTATTTAAGTAGATCTCATTTGTTTGGCTTGGATTATTGACTTTCAGAAAAGATAAATCAATAATTTCAATTCCTTCAACAATTGGCGAATCATATGAAGAATCATCACAAGAGGTTAAAAATGATGCAGTAATTAAAATTACAATTTGGAATGACTTTCTTAAAATTTGTTTTTAATTTTTTTCATAATTGTATCCCTAAAATGGATATCTTTTATTGTTTAACTATATACTATATACTATTTGAATTTTTGAAATACACATTTTGTTTTAATAATTCCTGTGGATTCCCACCAACTAGGATTTCAAAATCCCCTTCTTCAGTAATCCATTTATTTTTAATTCCAATGCTCGCCAAATCTTTTGAAGTCAATGTGAAATTCACTGTTTTTGTTTCACCCAACATTAAACTTATTTTTGAAAATCTAACTAATTTTTTAGCATCTGGAGAAACTGTGGCTACCAAATCTTTAATATAAACCTCAACAATTTCTTTTCCCTCTCTGGCTCCGATATTTTTGACATCAATTGAAATCTTAAGTTCTTCCAAACCAGCTAGTGTATCCTTGTTTATTTTCAAATTTGAATACTCAAAAGTTGTATAAGACAATCCAAATCCAAATTCAAATTGTGGATAAAATCCGTCATATCCCCAATTTATATCCCTGATGTCGGCCTTTTTGTGATAATATGGCAGTGCATTTCCAGAAAATTTAGGATAGGTATAAGGTAATTTCCCACTCGGATTTACATTTCCAAATAGAACATCTGAAATAGCACGTCCGCCTTCTTCTCCGGGCAAATAAGCCATTACAATGGCGTCAACCAAAGGTTCAATTTTTCTAATAATTCTTGGCCGTCCTTGCACCATTACTAAAGTGATTGGTTTTTTTAACGCTGAAAGTTTCTGAATTAATTCTTGCTGAATTTCAGGCAATTCCAATTCATTAATGTCGGAAGATTTTTCAGTAGCGGGTATTTCGCCAACGCAAACAACAATATAATCTGCATCTTTAGCTTTTTTAACTGCCAAATTTGTATTAATATCTTCAGTATAATCAGTTCCTTGAACAAATTCAACATTAGTTGCTCCAATTTCCTTTTGAATTGCTTCTAAAATAGTCAATTTAGAAGGGTCGTTATATTTAGTTTCTCTACCTAAAAATGTTCTGGACCAAGCACCATTCAACATATTTATAGAATTGGAAGCGTATCCTGTTACCAACACTTTTTTAGCTTTATTTAGTGGTAAAATGGCTGATTCGTTTTTTAATAATGTCATGGATTCACTTGCCATTTCATAATTGGCGGCTATGTGCTTTTCACTTCCAAAATCAGGATATTCATTAGGATTATTGAATGGGACTTTAAATAAATTTAATCGATATTTCAGTCTTAAAACTCTTGTTACTGCGTCATCAATTCTACTCATTTGGATTTCTCCATTTTCAACCAGTTCAATAATAATATTGACCACATCAGCATCAAAAGGATTCATTAATATGTCTAAACCTGCATTCACGGCCATTTTTGTAGCCTCTCTTTTATCTTTTGCTGAAAGATGTGCTTCAACCAAATATTCAACATCACTAAAATCGGAAATTACAACACCTTTAAACCCTAATTCCCCTTTTAAAATATCATTGATATAGTAACTATTGATATGGCACGGAATCCCATTAACAGCGTTTGAACTGATCATAACTCCAAGAGCTCCATTTTTAATTGCTTTTTCAAACGGAGGTAAAAAATATTGACGTAAACTATTTTCAGGAATTAATGCATTGGCTCTGTCTTTTCCATTTCTACCGGCACCATAACCAATAAAATGCTTTAAACATACCGCAGAACTTTTTGAATTTTCTAAACCATTGCCTTGATAACCCTCAATATAAGCCTTGGTCATTTCAGAAATCAAATACGGATCTTCACCAAAACTTTCTGAAATCCTTCCCCATAATGGGTTCATTGCCACATCTGCATTAGGATTGAAATTCCAGGGCAATGATGCTGCTCTGGATTCATAAGAAGTTATTGCTGCACTGTGTTTTGTTAATTCGGTATTCCAGGTTGCTGCTAAACCAATTTGATGAGGAAAAAGTACTGATCCACTTATGTAATTAGCACCATGAATATTATCAATTCCATACAAAACCGGAATTTTTAATCGTGTTTTTCGCATTGCCGAATCTTGAATTTCTTTAACAATACGATACCAATCTTCTTTAGTTGCTAAATACCCCGGGGTGTTATGAATTGAGCCTACACCATATTCTATAATATATTTTTTAAACTTTTCTGCATCAAAAACAGCATGATCTCTATCATCCCAATAATCACCTGTTAAGACACTTGGCAAACCAATATTTAACATTTGACCTGCTTTTTCTTTTAAGGTCATTTTACTTAACAGGTCTTGTATTTTTAATTCAATATTTGTTAAATTTTTAGATGAATTAGCGTCCATTTCTTTATTATTTGAACAACCCAGAATTACTAGATAAATGATAGTTATAAATATTGTTTTCTTCAATTGAAAATTAATTTTTTGAATCTCCAGCTAAAGGAATTTCAAGAATATTTTCTAACAATAGGTCTGTATTTCCTTCATAAGTTTTGGTGATAGGCTTACCATTTCTTGTAAGACCCTTAAAAACCCCATTATCCACCAAATCCCACAAAGTATATTTGGCTTTACCATCAATAGTTATCAATCCAAAATGATTCTCAGAACCTAAAGGATTTTGAGCGTCTTTCCAATTCTCATCAAAGGCTTCAAAGTAGAAACAAGCTATACCGGATTCATTTGTCCAAGCTCTCATATGATCATAATAAAGTTTTGCTTTGTACTCATCAGCAGCTCCGGAACCTGTTGATCCCTGAAATGTTGTCCCTGCTTCAGATGCCCAACCGGTTTCACCAATATGAACTGGTTTTGAAATCCCAACGCTTTTTATATAATTTGCAGCAGCTGTATATTGAGATATAGCATATTCTTTTGCTCTAAGCATTGCTAAATCGGATTGTTCTATTGAGGTTAAATTTTCTTCATATTCTGGAACTTTCCAAAAATCAGGATTATAGTGAGTATCATGAAAAGGGTATGTATGTAATGAAATATAATCAACCGCTTTTAATAATTTCGTTAAATCCTCAGTGTGGTAACTATCATCTCCACCTCCCCAGGAAGCGAAATTATCAGAACTTGTAATCCATAAATCTGAAGGCAACTTTCCTGATTTTTTCAATTTTTGCAAATGATTTACCCATTTTAAAATAACATTTGGAGACACAAAATAGCTCGAAGCCCAATGTACCATTGCTTCGTTCCCAACAGCAATTATTTTAACAATATCAGGATATTTAGTTGTCATTTCAATGGCTCTTTCAATTTCTCCCGTATTGGCAACTTCATCTTCTAAATCGTGATTAGGATGATCGGTCCAGGCGTTTTTACAATCTATCCAAACACCCAGCATAACATACATTTCAAAATTAGAGTCTTCCTTTTTTAATTGAGAAATAGCCTCAAGTAAGTTAGAAGTTTGTTTCAATTTGGTATTATATGTTCGTAAAACCTTAATGCCCATCGCATTTAAGATTTTCATATCTTCTTTTAACTCTTCCATAGTTGGCTGAATATCTCGTGTATTTTCGCGATATCCACCATAAGAAATAGCTAAATATTCAGGGTTTCCTAAGATTTCCCTGGCAGAGATTTCTTTCATTTCCTCAGTTTTAGAACAACTAAACAATATTATTGACAGCATAATCAACAAAACACTTTTTATGCTATTTTCCATAGATAATAATTTAATTTAATAGGTCTGTTCCGTTATATTTAATTCATCACCAATTTTGGAGTTCTATCTGTCTTAAATAATCCCCAATGTTTTTCAGGTTCCATTTCTTCATCAGATCCTTTCCAGGGCTCATCAAAAGCTTCAAAAACAAAAGATAGAATTTCGTCTTGATCATTCCAATTCATTAAATCATTGTAATAAATTTGTTGAAATTCTTCACTTACATTTGTTGGACAAATACCTCTTCCATTTGAATTTGTTGCCCAACCTGCTTCGGTTATTACCACCAATTTATTCGGGTATTTATTAGCAACTGAGTAGTAGTTATCTTTGGTATATTGCAATGCGTCGTGAATATTTTTATATTCCCAAATGGGGTAGGTATGAATAGAAATAAAATCTACCACCTCAACCAAATCTTTTAATTTATCTAACCAAGGAACATAGTTTTCGCAAAATGTAACAGGCTGTTTAGCGCCTTTTTTTATGGTTTTAACATAATTGATAACACTTTTTACTGATACATAATGATCTGTCCAATCTACACAAGCTTCATTTCCGGCAGAAAGCGAAAAAATGATTTCCGGATATTGATTTGCTAACTGAATTAATTTTTGGATTTGTTGTTCATTTTTTAATTTGTTTTGAGTCAAGTTTTCTTCTGACAAAACAGGAGCTTCCCATGGGCAACCAAAATTATTCATCTCGGCAATAATATAAGCCCCAAGCATTACCTTGAAATCTAGCTTTTCATTTTTAATAACTTCTAAAACAATTTCAGCGTGGTCATCACAATCATATAAACGAAGATATTTCCATTCATCTTGAAGCATCATTAAATCCTGTTTAATTTCTTCATAGCTAGGGCAAATACCTCCCGGGTTTTGTCCATCCCTAAATCCTGAATAACAAATAGCTCTTCCTTTTTCTATATTTAATGTTTTAGTATATTTCATTTAATTTTTTTCGTTTGTAAAAGTGGTGATAAGGCATCTAAAATTTTAGATTTCCATCCTTATCCCAAAGCCCCCAATAAGCTCCAACATCACCTTCTGCTCCAACTTTCCATGATTCATCAAAAGAGGAAAAATAAAAAACTTCAACATCATTTTTTGAAGACCATACTTGGGTATTGATGAAATATTTCATCGCATTTTCTTTAGAAGCAAGAGCACCTCTCAAACCACCTCCCTCGCTTGGCCAACCTGTTTCAGTAATAATAACTTTCTTACCATTTCCGGCCTGAACGGCATGTGAAAACATTTGTTGCATATGTGGCAATGAAAACTCTATATTACAACCTTCCCAATAGGGGTAACAATTTGCTAATATCACATCGCAAGCTTCCGTAATTCTTGGGCGGGCGCTAAATTCATAATAAGCATCTACATAGCCTATCGGAATATTTTCCGGTATGGCATCTTTTACTTGGTACATAAAATCCAACAGTTCATCTTCCGTTAAATCCTTACGATACATCACTTCATTACCAACAGCGGCTATATTTACAAAACCATCCTTAGCCAATTGAATAAGGCCTGCTATTTCTTTTTCATTAATTTCCGGATCATCACCCAACCATGCGCCAACTAATGTTTTTAAACCATATTCATGAGCTATTTTAGGAATAAATTCATTCCCGTCAATACATGAGAAGGAACGAATCCACTTAGTGTATGGCTTAATGATTTCCATTCTTCTTCTTACCTGTTCTTCTGTGATAATATCTCCAGGTTTTTGCCCATCATCATAAAGGCTAAAACATAAACCATGTACACCGTTTTCCAGTGTGTTTTTCCATAGGTCTTCTTTGCGTTCTGATGAAAGTTTAGTGAAATCAACCCCCTTATTTTGTGTAAGATCAACTCCTTTTAGCGAACCTTCTAGTGAAAACTGTTTTCCTTCTCTATAAGACATTGTATCTAAATTTTAAATGTTAGTTCGTAATTCGCTTTTAATTTTTATGAATGAAATTATTAGTACTTAAAGTTTTCTTTAGTATCCCATAAACCCCAAGAAGTTCCTGCCCATCCTTCAAAATGTATTTTCCAGGATTCGTCAAACGAAGAGAAATAAAATAAATCAATATTCTCTTTTTTAGCCCATAATTGCGTTTTAATATAATATTTCATTACATTTTCTTTTGAAGGAACAGCTCTTCCAATTACTTCCCCTTTACCAGGCC
>ERZ1284729.221-NODE-221-length-10402-cov-6.698850_pt1 | contig 10402 bp, 12 predicted proteins | sample MGYA00454602_ERZ1284729 | MGnify/ENA primary metagenome ERZ1284729 (study PRJEB36292, sample SAMEA5787381) | metagenome | biome: Arctic soil; feature: perennial spring outflow channel; material: sediment | place: Canada | collected 2017-07-08 | depth 0.05 m ... | reverse complement strand
TGCTGCAAAACTTGACAAATCCTTCTGCGGTAGGTTTATAGATGAAAGCTTTCTGAAAGATCTGCCTTCAAATGTGGATCCTTGTGGTGAAAACGGAGAATTTCACACTTTTGTTTATGAGGGCCCAATCTTTAGTAAATCGATAGACTTTGAGATAGGGGATATAGTAGAGAAAAACTATACAACTTCAGGCGATAATGATGATGATTGTTTCAGTGATGAAAAGGAGAGCTGGGATACCCGGTTTTTCTACTGCGATTTGCTTCCAAAAAATAACCCCGGCATTGCTGCCAGGGTCATTCAGAATAAATTATTTTAGATTTATAGGTGAATCACCTCGTCGTAGGCGGCTGCCACGGCTTCCATAACGGCTTCACTCATAGTTGGGTGAGGGTGAACGGCCTTTAATACTTCGTGACCTGTGGTTTCAAGTTTTCTACCTAAAACCGCTTCAGCGATCATATCGGTTACTCCGGCGCCAATCATGTGGCAGCCTAACCATTCGCCGTATTTTGCATCGAAGATCACTTTCACAAATCCGTCTGGTTTTCCGGAGGCTTTGGCTTTTCCTGAAGCAGAGAACGGGAATTTACCAACTTTCAGTTCATAACCGGCTTCTTTGGCTTGTTTTTCAGTCATACCTACAGAAGCGATCTCGGGAGTCGCATAAGTACATCCTGGAATATTTCCGTAGTCCAGAGGTTCTACTTCCATACCTTTTATTTTTTCAACACAAAGGATTCCTTCAGCTGAGGCAACGTGGGCAAGGGCAGGACCTTCAACAACATCTCCAATGGCGTAAATTCCTGAAACATTGGTTTTATAGAATTCGTCTACAACAATCTTGTCCTTATCGGTTTTAATACCCAGTTCTTCCAGGCCTATATTTTCGATATTGGATTTTATTCCAACTGCAGAAAGCACGATCTCGGCCTCAAGGGTTTCTTCCCCTTTTTTGGTTTTAACCTTAGCTTTCACGGTTTTTCCGGAAGTATCAACACTTTCCACTGAAGAGTTGGTCATTACCTTAATTCCGGCTTTTTTCACGCTGCGTTCAAATTGCTTCGAAACTTCTTCGTCTTCAAGAGGCACAAGGTTCGGAAGGAATTCAACAATAGTTACGTCAGTCCCCATTGCATTGTAAAAATGAGCGAACTCCACTCCAATAGCACCGGAGCCTACTACGATCATAGATTTTGGTTGTTTATCAAGGCTCATCGCCTCCCGGTACCCAATCACCTTTTTACCGTCCTGTTTCAAACTTGGTAGTTCACGGGAACGGGCACCGGTAGCCACGATAATGTGATCTGCCTGGTATTCTTTGGTGTTTTTATCTTTATCTGTTACCGCAACTTTTTTACCCGACTTGAGTTTACCAAAGCCTTCAATAACATCAATCTTATTCTTTTTCATCAGGAATTGCACACCTTTGCTCATTCCATTAGCCACTTCACGGCTTCGTTTTATCACGGCCCCAAAATCCTTATCCGGATTTTCAAGTTTCAGTCCGTAGTCTTCGGCGTGTTTAAGATAGTCGAATACTTCAGCACTTTTCAATAAGGCTTTAGTAGGAATACAACCCCAGTTAAGGCAAACCCCACCAAGGCTTTCCTTTTCAACAATAGCGGTTTTAAATCCAAGTTGAGAGGCTCTAATGGCGGTTACATAACCTCCCGGGCCACTACCTAAAACAATAATATCATATTTACTCATAGTCGGAAATTTTTATTGCAGTTATAGAAGTTGCGAATTTAAGGAATAATAGCTTAAACTGAAAGTTTTAAAAGGGCTGTGTTGCCTCAGAAATAGCAAAAATAAAGGCTTACCGTGGTAGATAAGCCTTTTTAAATTAACTGAATGTATTAAAATTACATCTGTATATTCTGAACATCCTGTTCCTGGAGATCCAGGGCATTCATTACCGCGTTGAAGTTCGCAACATCAATGCCTGTGGTTTCGGCAAAATCTGAAGGTACGATCACAAATCTGAAAACCTGGTCCTGGGTGAAGCCTGCATCAAGGTTGTTAAGGTCAAAATTTCCATCAATGATTAGTTCTACATCCACATCGGTATGGTTATACACATATTGGATGGTACCCTGATCAAGGAAAAAGTTTTGTGGGATAAGGCTCCAGGTTTCGTAAACATCTCCGTTATCTTCAATAACTTCAAGTCTATAAACCAGGATCGCATCTGAGGTTAGGATTTCCACGTCATCGGGCAGACCGATAATGGTGGAGTGATAGTTTACATCTGCAAAATAGTCGAAATCCACATCTTCATATTCAATAGTTTGTCCTACTACGTTAACTCCAGGTGGACCTTCGGGTCCCGGAGGGCCCTGGTCGCCATCACAGGCGGTGAACAGGAGAGCAGTTACAAATAGTGCTGATAATAATTTTTTCATTTTGATAAGTTTTAATTAGACAATTGCCATCTAAAGGGCTTCATAGGTGTTTTATTTATTTCTTGAAATCCAGGCTTGCGGAATTCACACAATATCGCTGCCCGGTTTCTGTTGGTCCATCATCAAAAATGTGGCCAAGGTGGCTTCCACAGGTGGCACAAAGTATCTCGGTGCGCATCATACCAAGGCTTTTATCCTGTACATATTCGATTTTTCCTTCTATGGCACGATCAAAACTTGGCCAGCCGCAGCCGCTCTCAAATTTTGCATCGCTTTCAAAGAGTTGGGTATGACAGGCGGCACAATAATAAGCGCCGTCTTCAAAGTGCATATTATATTTTCCGGTATGAGGAGCCTCGGTTCCTTTTTCCCGAAGTACCCGGAATTGGTCTTCCCCGAGTTCCTTTTTCCATTCCTCTTCCGGTTTCTCTATCGCGTATTTTTTCATATAAATGTTTTTATTGTCATTTCCGCGAAGGCGGAAATCTATTCTCCCTCCGGAATAAACTCCATTGCGAGTCCGTTAATACAATGTCTTTCTCCGGTGGTTTTCCTGGGACCGTCTTCAAAGACATGTCCGAGGTGTCCGCCGCAACGGGCGCAATGAACTTCGTTGTCTTCATATCCATTGGAGGTTTTTCTTCCATAGGAAACAGCACCTTCTATAGGCCTGTCGAAACTCGGCCAGCCGGTACCGCTATCAAATTTATATTTTGTCTTATAAAGAGGATTACCGCAGGCAGCGCAAACAAAGGTGCCGGGTTCTTTAATATCGTTTAGTGGACTCGTAAACGCACGTTCTGTATCCCCTTTTCGAAGGATGCGATACTGTCCCTCCGAAAGTTCTGCTTTCCATTGGGCATCGGTTTTTGTTACCTCATATTCCTGTGAAGCTTTTTCCTTTTTTTGAGCATTACCATTACAGCTGAAAAGCATCAGCGGGAAGATAAAAACCAGTAATTTTCTCATAGTTTTTTATTTTAAAGATACAAAGATTAGTCTGCGAGGAACGTTGTGATTTTGTTAATTACCTTCTTGTCACCCAGAATCCGGCGATGTCCCTGGCCTTCGGTGATCATTAACTCGCTGTTTTCCAAGGCACGATCTATTTCGTAGGCAGAACTCACGTGTACGTCAACATCCTGTTTATCGTGAATAACCAGGGTTGGTATTTTTACAGCTTCCGCAGAAACCGCTCCGGAATAATTATCCATGTCTTCCCCGAATTTTTCATCGAAATAAGCTTTCATCCTGTTTGCTATAGCTTTATTCATTCCGAGATTTTCATTGAATTCGCGGGTAATGTGGGTAACAGAATTTGCAGTGCCAATAATAATGAGTTTATTGATCTCCATACCTCCTTTCACGGCCCGGAGGGAAGCCATCCCACCAAGAGAATGCCCTATAGCAGCATCAAAAGGCCCAAACTCTTTATCGAGAAACTGAATGCTTTCTATAAACTCGGTCATTATACTCGATTTCCCCGGCGCCTTTCCGTGGCCGGGAGCATCAAAGCTTATGGTGCTGTAACCCGCGTGTACTAATGCTTCAGCGATATAGGAGAGTTGAGTGCCGCGACCACTCCATCCGTGTACCAGTAAAATCTTATGTGGGGAATCCCCATAACGGTAAACCACTATTTCCTTTCCGAAAGCCGGAACCTTCATTTTGGTTTGCACCGAATTCTTGTCCATCTTTTTTTCCCGTTCCGGAAGTTTATATTTAAAGGGAGTAAGGAATAACTTCGCGGCAAAACGACTTGCCAGGAAAGGAGAGATGTTTTTAAGGATCCTAGAGGTGTAACGTATATAACTAGGAATAAGTAGCTGCTGTACCGAAAGCTGATCTTTTTTTGTCTGGGCCATTGGAATTAAAAATAATAGACTGCAAGTTAGTGAAATTTAGTTTCAATAACCTACAAACACTGGCCTGTGGGAAAGTGGTATCATTTTTGAAATAAGTTATTTTGTTAAATGATGCTTAAAGCAAGGACCAGGGGTTTCTGGCTTTTGTAATTTTAGCTAAACAAAACCAAATATTATGATACTTAAAAAAACTTTGATATGGGTAAGTGCAGCCTTATTATTTGTTGGCTGCCAAACCAATCCTTTTACCGGGGAAAAAAACCTGAATTTTGTATCTAATGATCAGCTCTTTCCGGCCTCATTTGCACAGTACGATCAGTTTCTTTCTGAAAATGAAGTTGTAACTGGTACTGCTGAAGCGAATATGATAAAAAGAGTAGGTAATAAAATTGAAACTGCCTCCGAGAGATATTTAAACGCGAATGGATATCAGGGATTCCTTGAAGACTTTCGATGGGAATACAACCTGGTTAAAGATGATGCGGTAAACGCCTTTGCTATGCCAGGGGGTAAAATAGTTTTCTATACAGGAATTCTACCTATTGCTGAAGGTGAAACCGGTGTTGCCGTTGTTATGGCGCATGAGATCGCCCACGCCCTTGCCGATCACGGGGCTCAGCGTATGAGTGCAGCACAGTTGCAACAACTTGGAGCTGTAGCAGGAAGTATTGCCGTAAGTGGCAGAAGCCAGGAGACTCAGCAAATTTTCGCGCAGGCTTATGGTTTGGGTACTACTGTGGGAGTAATGCTGCCTTTTAGCAGAAAACACGAGACCGAAGCCGACAGGATTGGGCTAACCCTAATGGCAATAGCAGGATATGATCCTGCAGAAGCTGCCGATTTATGGCGAAGAATGGCTGCCCAAAGCGATGGTCAGGCTCCACCGGAGTTTTTAAGTACTCACCCGTCTAACCAGACGAGGATTAACAACCTTCAGAAATGGGCACCTGAAGCCAAAGCAGAAGCTAAAAAATATGGAGTTACTTCTTTCCAATAGGAGATAATACCGATTAAATATTAAAAAAGCTGCCGCATCCCGGCAGCTTTTTCTATTTTTAACCCGATGAAATAAGCTTGCTGCCGGACCCAAAAATAGCAAAACCCAGTCGCATGATTAAAAGCCTGTGCCTAATTCCCAAATTAGGCTAAAATTATACTCTGATGAAAAAATTACCGAAAGGGGATAAGAAATTGCTTCATGCCTGGGCCTTCTACGATTGGGCAAATTCAGTATACAGCCTGGTGATATCCTCGGCGATTTTCCCAATATTTTATGGGGCACTTACCATTGTAAGGGATGCAAAAGGAAACAAAATAGATGATACGGTTCACTTCCTGGGCTTTGATTTCAATAATGACAGCTTAATAAGTTACGTAACCGCCATGGCTTTCCTGGTCGTATCTTTTTTGAGTCCCTTTTTGTCGGGTATCGCCGATTATATTGGAAATAAGAAGAACTTTATGAAGTTCTTTAATTACCTGGGGGCGCTCTCCTGCATTGGTCTGTTTTGGTTTGACCTGGACCATCTCTGGGTAGGTTTGTTGTGTTATTTTCTCGCACTTATTGGCTTTTGGGGCAGCCTGGTATTCTATAATTCGTATTTACCCGATATCGCCTTTAAAGATCAGCAGGATAAGATAAGTGCAAAAGGTTTTTCTCTTGGATACATTGGGAGCGTTATTTTACTCATAATCTGCCTTGTATTAATTCTTAAATATTCCTGGTTTGGTTTTGAAGATGAAGGGCTTCCAACCCGACTTTCCTTTATCCTTACGGGGGTTTGGTGGATTGGCTTCAGTCAGTACACCTACTATTATTTGCCAAAAGGAAATAAACGCGCAGGCATTCGTCGAAATGTGTTATTCAATGGTTTCAGGGAGTTGAAAAGTATCTGGAAAGCCATGAAACATAACCCTATGCTGAAGCGATATCTCGTTGCCTTCTTTGTATATAGTATGGCGGTGCAAACAATCATGCTTGTCGCTACTTATTTTGGAATTGAAGAACTGGATTGGGGGGAACAGGATCCTACCAGCGGATTGATAATAAGTATTCTGTTGATACAACTGGTAGCCGTTGCAGGCGCCACCCTAACCGCCCGGATTGCGCTTAGAATAGGGAACATCAAAACCCTTATATTTATCAATCTAATCTGGATAAGCATTTGCGGCTATGCCTACTTTATTGTTAGTCCGGTACAATTTTATGTGGCTGCAGCCGCCGTTGGACTGGTTATGGGAGGGATTCAATCTTTGTCCAGGTCTACTTATTCCAAGTTTCTTCCTGAAGACACAAAGGATACCGCCAGCTATTTCAGTTTCTACGATGTTTCAGAAAAAATAGGGATAGTAATTGGGATGTTCATGTATGGGATGGTCGCTCAAATTACCGGTAGTATTAGGGATTCGATCTTATTTCTGGTGGTGTTTTTCATTGCCGGAGTGTTTTTACTAATGCGTGTACCAAAAACAAACCCCGCGTATTAGCGCAGGGTTTGCAGTTTTTCCTTTTCATAGCAATAAGAAAAAAATTATTTAGAAGAGATGTCGCCCGAACCCAAGGCTTTGAAATCCTGTTTTTCGGGATTTCCTTTGTAATGAATGTCTCCGGAGCCCATAATTTTGGCATCAAGTGAAACCGAAGCAAAAACCTCTATATCTCCACTTCCCATTACTGTAGCTTTAACGTCTTCAGCTCTAAGGTCGAACGCCTGGAAATCGCCGGAACCGGTTACCTTACATTCAAAGTAATTGCTAGTTCCGCTAAGCATGGTGTCTCCTGAACCTGTGATTTGACTTTCCAGGGAATCAACATCGAGGTTTAGATTTAGGTTTCCTGAACCGGTTAGACTGGTTTCAAATGAATTTGCCCTGATGGGGTCTGAATTCCATAGATCGCCTGAGCCGGTAAGCTTCACTTCATTAATATCCTTAAATGGAACGGTAACTTTTATAGATTTATTATGGGAAGGCTGCAGGTTAACCTTATCTGCCGGTTTTATCTTTAGCGTCCCATTTTTCACTTCGGTAATAATATGTTCCATCAGGTTGCTTTCGGCTTCCACTTTAATTTCTCCTTCCTTTCCTGCTACCAGTTCAACATCCATGGATCCAACGAGGTAAATTTCGTCATAACCTGAGGTGCTGCGGGTTTCGGTGGTTGTGTTACCGTTGCCTTTTACAGTTTCATTTTTCCAGAATTGCGCATTCGCTGAATTAAAACTGAATAAAAGAGTTGCTAAAATTAAGATTGAACGTTTCATGTTTTTCATTTTTTTGATTGATGAATTATTTAGTTTTTACTGAATTGTACATTGGCATAACTGGTATTTATCGTTACCATGTTGCCGGAGTTATTTTCTAAATGATAGCCCTGAAGGCTTTGTTTAGTATTCTGGTCATTACGTTTTTGCACCTGAAGGCTCTCCAGTCCTTTGATATTTCCATAACTGGCTTCCACATTAAAACTGAAAGCTTGTTCGGCATCATAACCTATCTTCACGCCGGCATAATCACTATTTATCTTTATATTCTTTGCGCCTTTTACGATTTTATCTATACTAAGGCTTCCATAGTCCACATTCAGATCTGCCGAGTTAAAAATTCTACCGATCTTAGTGCTGAGGTAGTCCCCATTCCCAATAATCCTTTTTACTTTGTCTACGCTAATGCTTCCATAATCTGCATCAAACTCCAGGTTGCTCACCTTTCTTATTTTTGAAGTAGTATAATCGGCGTTGATCTTTAGCCTTTCTGCTTCTTCTATTTCAAATTCACTGTAATCAGCATTGATTTCAGCATTCTTAATGTAGCCAAACCTACTGTTTCTGGTATAATCAAAATTAAGATAATTCGAGTCACCTCTAAGTTCAAGGATATCTATTTTTCCGTAGTCACAGGAGATCCTGGAATTTCCCAAGAGGCGGTCGATATAGATTCCGCCGTAATCGTTGCTAAGGTCCATATTATTGGTTTCAGTGGGGCTCTAATCACATAATTGATCTCCATATTCACATTGCTTGATCCAGAGAAAAGATTGCTCCACCAGGAAGAGCTTTTATCCCCTGATAAATGGGTTTTAGCACTAACTCCTGATGAGTTCTGGTTGAATTCCACTTCTATTTCATCCAGTTTTTTCTGAACTTTTTCGGGATCATTTCCATTGGTTTTGATAAAAACCTCAATCACCACTTTATTCTGATTCCAGGTAGAGATATCGATATTTCCATAACTGTTGTCCACCTTAAGGTTTGAACTGGCCGATACGCTGAATTCTCTGGAGATTTTCTTCTCTTTGGTGTGTTTGCCGCTCAGGTCGTTGTTGCAGAAAGTCAGCCCGGGTAAGAGAACCGCTGCAAGGAGTATTTTATATAATAGTGCTTTCATGACTTTGTGTTTTTAGGGATTTAATATTTTCAATTTGGGTTAATACATTATTCAATAGATCAATTCTTTGCTGAAAGTTGCTTATCATAGCATAGATAACCCTTTTGTCCTGCCCGCTGTTAACCAGGTCTTTTTTAAGTTTGGAATACTCTGTTTCCAGTTTATCCATCTGGGAAAGCGCATCATTGATCATTGCTTCGGTTTCCGGGGTTTTTTCAGCCTCAATATTTTTTAATTCTTTCTGAATTACCGAGGTGTAAAAATCTTGGGTTTCTTTCATTTCAGTCGAAACACTTGCCAGATCACCTTTCTTTTCAGCTACATTATTCATATGAATGTTTCCGAAGAGAAAAATAGCCAGGGCAATACTTGCTGCAATCCCCAGAAATGGCCCCCAGAGACTTCTTGTTTTGGGATGCCGCCGGTTTTGGTCTTTAGCAGATTGCTCCAGTTTTTCCTGGAAGCGGTCTTTGTGTCCGGCTCTGGGTTCTGCAAAATCGAAATCCAGGTCTTCGAATAGCTCGGTTAATTTATCAGTTTTCATCTTTCAGCAATTTTTTTCGTAAACTCTCTTTGGCCCGCGAAATAGTGGTTCTGCAATTGGCGTAAGAGATATTCAGTATTTCACAAATTTCATCGTAATCGTATCCTTCAATAAGATGCAGCGTTAGCGTTATGCGGTAATTTTCTTTCAGTGAATTTAAAGCCCGCATAATTCTTTTTACTTTTTCATTATTATCGTTTTCTTCCAGGTCTATGCCTTCGCTCTCATCAAGTTCGTTTTTCAGTTCGTCATTATAACTCAACTCGGTATATTTCGATTTTTTATTAAACGAATTAATGCTCAGGTTTACAACGATCTTCTTAAGCCAGGCCCCAAAACTCGCGGTACCCTTAAAGCTATCGATCTTGGTAAAGGCTTTCAGGAATGCTTCCTGAATAAGGTCTTCTGCCTCGGCGGTATCTTTTACTATCCGCAGGCTGGTATTATACATCGCTTTATAATAGCGATCGTAAATCTCCATTTGTGCCCGCTGATCGCCTTCCCGACAACGCGAAACAAGATCATTAATATGTGTGATGGTTGGTGTCAAAAAAAGTATCCTGTTTATTATAAAGATAGGTTTGAAATTGATTTGTTACAGTTTTGATGAAAAACTTTCTATTTAAGATGGCATAAGAATTGTCTAAAGATAATGAAGATTGAGCATACCAAGTCCTAAGCCGGTGAGGCTAAGGCTAAAAGATAAAGAAACCGATTAAAAAACCCAGGCTGTTTGTGACAGTTTGACTTAAAATAAATTATGGCGAAAACTAAAATCACCAATTTTGACAGTTTGTCATTGCAGGAAATAGATCAGGATGCAGATCTTATCCCCCTAATGACGCCTGAAGATGAAGAGGAAATAACTAAAGAAAATCTCCCCGAATCTTTACCTATATTACCTTTACGAAACACTGTGTTGTTTCCCGGAGTGGTGATTCCAATCACCGCCGGGAGAGATGCTTCTATTAAGCTGATTAACCAGGCCAATAACGACAATAAGATTATTGGAGTGGTGTCCCAAAAAGATGAGGAAGTAGAGAATCCCACCGCAAAGGATATTAACAGGGTAGGAGTAGTGGCCCGAATCCTACGCGTCCTGAAAATGCCCGATGGAAATACTACGGTAATAATTCAGGGAAAAAAACGCTTTAAGATCGAGGAAGTGGTAAGTGAAGATCCTTACCTCACCGCTAGGA
>ERZ1284729.220-NODE-220-length-10404-cov-8.541018_pt1 | contig 10404 bp, 11 predicted proteins | sample MGYA00454602_ERZ1284729 | MGnify/ENA primary metagenome ERZ1284729 (study PRJEB36292, sample SAMEA5787381) | metagenome | biome: Arctic soil; feature: perennial spring outflow channel; material: sediment | place: Canada | collected 2017-07-08 | depth 0.05 m ... | reverse complement strand
AAATTTAAATTGCCCAATTGGGTAGAAAATCACCACTCCAATCTAAACGGCTTTCCAGCGCTAACTATTGAATTATGCTATTTGGTAATTTCAGGTAAATATTTCAATGGATCAACTGGTTTACCCATTTGCCTGACTTCAAAATGAAGACCGACCAGGTCTGCATCACTATCACCCATTTCAGCGATCTTTTGACCACGGTTGATCATCTGACCTTCCTTCACCAATATCTGCTGATTATGCGCATAAGCACTCAAGTAAATTGCATTATGCTTAATAATCACCAACTTACCATATCCGCGCAATCCAGACCCACTGTACACAACTTTTCCAGAAGCGGCAGCTAAGACGGGTTGACCGCGATTACCGCTGATATCAATCCCCTTGCTAGATTTTGCCTCACTAAACTCCTTCACGACGCGACCGTTAGTCGGCCATGCCCAATCTAATGAAGTATCATCCGCTTCTTTTGTCGGAGCAGCTTTAGGAATGACTGAAGCAGGTTTATCAGGGGTAGCTACTGGTTTCGTTACCGCCTCAACAGCTGCTGGAGCGGGCGCGGGCGCGGGAACAATATCAACCGCAGCTTTAGACGCAGCCGGCTGCTCAGCATAACTGCTTTCGATATTTGAAAGTTGCGTTACTGCGGATGCTGAATATGGAAGTTTAATTGCTTGCGGTTGAGTAATGGTAAGCAAACCAGCATTAGCCTGGCTTGGTATGGCCTGCGTTTCTATTGCTGGCAGCTGCAACGGCATTACCTGCACGGAATTTTCTTCAGGTTTAACACCAGTATCTGGCGCTGCTAAACGCAGTGACTGCCCTATCTGGATATGATTTAAATCTACAAGACTATTCCAGCCCGCTAATTCACGATAATCTAACCCATACTCCAACGCGATGCTATATAAAGTATCACCCTTTTGTACAACATGCGTTGCTGGGCGCCAATCGCGTACTTTACCAGACAAAGGCTGCACAGGCTTTTTGGCTGCTGCAGTCCTGACAGCCCCGCTCATATCGACGACAGGAGCGACTTGAGTAGTGCTACAGCCAGACAATATGAGTCCGGCGCATATCAACCAGTAATAACGATTCATTAAGCCACTCCCGGTAGCAATGGCACGAAATTAACCATCTCCAGTATGCTTTCCTTATAAGTATCGGCATTTCGTTCTATGAGTACCATATGTTGGCTACTACCCGTTCCACGAGGCAACACCATACGCCCACCGTCAGCCAATTGCGCTAACAAAGCAGGGGGTACTACAGAGGTTGCTGCCGCAAGAATAATGCCGTCAAACGGTGCAACTTCAGCCAATCCAATATTGCCATCACCGTGTTTCAATTTAATGTTACCAATACGCAACTCCCTTATTGTACGACGTGCGTGTCCCAGTAAGGTTGAGATTCGCTCAATAGAGTAAACTTCGCGTGCCACTTTTGCCAGGACAGCTGCCTGATAACCGCAACCACCGCCAACCTCTAATACCCGCTGCATGTCCTCACCCTGACGCAACACTTCCACCATGCGCGCCACGCTATATGGATGCGATATCGTCTGCCCGAAACCAATAGGTAACGCAGTATCTTCATATGCCCGTATCGCCAACGCGTCACTGACAAACAAATGCCTGGGCACCAACGACATTGCAGTTAACACGCTTATATCCTTGATCCCTTGTTCACGTAAACGTTCAATCATACGCGCGCGCGTACGATCTGAAGTCATTCCTATCCCACTATGCTTACGCAAACTCATGATGCCAACCACCCCTGCACTAAATCCAATTGTTGATAATGCGTTAAATCAATTTGTAATGGTGTAATAGAAACGCTATTTTGCGCGATCGCGTGAAAATCAGTGCCCTCACCTGCATCTTGTGCAGATCCAGCAGCCCCCACCCAATACACAGTTTGTCCGCGAGGATTCACAGACTTAACGACAGGCTCCGCCTTATGGCGCCGACCTAATCGCGTAACATTAATGCCTTGCAACGCTGAATAGGGTACATCTGGTACATTCACATTTAGCAATACCGGTACCGTCATCGGTGTAGCAGACATACGCTCAACCAACTCCAGCACCACATGCGCTGCTGTTTGGTAATTTGCACCTGCAAAGCTGGCTAATGAAACCGCGATAGAGGGCACACCTAACAAGAATCCTTCGGTTGCAGCTGCTACTGTACCTGAATACACTGTATCGTCGCCCATGTTGGCACCGTGATTGATACCTGAAATCACCATATCAGGCAAATGATCCAACATACCTGTCACCGCCAAATGCACACAATCCGTCGGCGTACCATTAACGTAATAAAACCCAGACGCTGCCTGACGCAGCATCAAAGGACGATCTAAGGTTAGAGAGTTACTGGCTCCACTACGATCACGCTCAGGCGCGACGACAGTAATTTCGGCAATACTGGATAAAGTTTCGGCTAGAACAGCCAGACCGGGGGCAAAATAGCCATCATCGTTGCTCAATAGAATGCGCATATAAAGATGATCGTTCCCGTTGATAATTATTCTGATTCAAACTAGAGGAGTTTGGTTGGTCGGGGCGAGAGGATTTGAACCTCCGACCACATGCACCCCATGCATGTACGCTACCAGGCTGCGCTACGCCCCGAAGCCCCGAATTATAGCAGAAGCAATGCGCCAGCTAAAGCACAAAAACTATATATTGAGCACCTGTATGATTTCGCTTATTTCTTGACGTAAAGCCACATAATCAACCGGCGCAGGCGCCGCTTCGACTTGTTCCACGACAACAGAAACGCCACCACTTTCCTCTAGACGATGACGTGCACCACTGATGGTAAAACCTTGCTCATATAACAACTCACGTATCCGGCGTATCAGCAAAACCTCATGATGCTGATAGTAACGACGGTTGCCGCGGCGCTTTACTGGCTTGAGCTGAGTAAACTCCTGCTCCCAGTAACGCAACACATGCGGCTTGACCGCGCATAGCTCACCAACTTCACCTATAGTGAAGTAGCGCTTTGCCGGAATCGGCGGCAACTCGCTAGTTGGCTGGTGATCCGCCATATGTCACTTCAACCAGAGTTTTAAGTTTATTGCTTGGGTGGAAAGTCACAACACGACGAGCGCTAATAGGCATATCTTCGCCCGTTTTAGGATTACGTCCAGGACGTTGCGGCTTATCACGCAACTGAAAATTGCCAAAACCTGACAGTTTTACAATATCTCCGGACTCCAATGCGGTGCGAATTTCGTCGAAAAACGCTTCTACCATATCTTTTGCTTCTCGTTTATTCAAACCAACTTCTTCAAATAACAAGTCGGCCAATTCTGCTTTGGTCAGGGTCATTACTACCTCAGGAACGTAAATGCGCGTTAAATTGTTGTTGTAATAGCTCAGTCAACTGCGTCATTACCGCATCGACTTCACTATCTGTGAACGTCTTTTGATTGTCTTGCATCATCACACGGAAAGCAAGGCTTTTTTTATCAGAATCAATACCTTTGCCACGATATACGTCAAATAGCGCAATCTCTGTTATGCCCGCTATTTTAGCAGATTGCATCGCATCAAGTAAGGCTTGAACTGTAACTTCTTGATCAACAATTACAGCTAAATCACGGCGCACTGATTGAAAACGAGAAATTTCAGTATGTACGGGCAAATCTCGGCACATTAACGGCGCTACTGCCAACTCAAACAAGACAGGTGCTGATGACAAATCCCATTGTTGCACTAATGCTGGATGCAAAGCACCCAACCAACCGATATCAACGCCATCAAGCGTCACTGCAGCACACTGCCCTGGATGCAAAGCCGCATGTTCAGCCGCTTTAAATCCCAACAAACGGGGCCAGCACAACGCCTCCAGATCTGATTTAACATCATAATAATCAACCACGCGGGCAGGCGTTCCCCATTGCTCCGGTGCCACTTCTCCAAAGGCCAGTCCAGCTATACGTACGGGCTGTTCATAACCATTATCGATGCTTGCCAAATAGCAACTTCCTACCTCCATTACCCTGACCCGAGTTTGCTTGCGATTTATATTTGTTTTTAATACATCAAGCAGACCGCCCCACAAAGTTGAGCGCATGACACCCATTTGGCTGGCGATAGGATTCTTCAAAACAACTGGCCGCACATTAGCAGCAAGCACCGACTCCCATGCAGCATCAACAAAACTATAAGTAATCACTTCCTGATAATCACGCGCAACCAACACATCACGCAAACGATCTATCGGCCGCAACTGTTCCAATTGTGGCAACATAGTCAAATCAGCTACAGGTGAGATAGCCGGAATGTTGTCATACCCATAAAGACGTGCCAGCTCTTCAATTAAATCGGACTCTATGGTTAGATCGAAGCGATAGCTGGGCGGGGTCACACGATATGACTCGCCATCTTCTACAAACTCAAACTGCAAACGTTGCAACCATTTGGCAACTTCAGCGTGACTAAAATCAATACCCAATACTTTGCTGGCACGTGCTGGACGCAAACGTATCGCAGGGCGCGTTGGCAACACACTTACCTGCTCAGTCACATTGCTCGCACTACCACCACATATTTCGGTAATTAACTGCGCTGCGCGAGACAATGCAATTTGTGTTGTCGCAAAATCAACGCCACGCTCAAAACGGTGCGAGGCGTCGGTAGACAATCCAAGCCTCCGTGCCCGCCCTGCAATAAAATCCGGGTGGAAAAATGCCGATTCTAAAAATATATCCGTAGTATCAGCATTTACAGCACTTGCCGCGCCACCCATGATACCTGCCAATGCGATTGCACCAGCCTGATCAGCGATTACGAGCATGTCATTATCCAGCTTCACCGTTTGCTCATTAAGCAAAACTAGCGACTCTCCGGCGGCTGCCATACGCACTTCAATTGCACCCGACAACTTGGCCAAATCAAATGCATGCAAAGGCTGCCCAGTTTCCAGCATGACGTAATTGGTAATATCTACGACCGCACCCAAGCTACGCACACCACTCCGCGCTAGTCGCTCTACCATCCATTCTGGTGTGATCGCACCAGGGTTCAACCCACGAACCACCTGGCCGCAATAACGCGGGCAGGCATCACCCGCTATCACTTTAATTTCGGGAATCGCTTGCACAGTCACGGCGACAGCATGCGAGCTCGGCAATACCAGCTCACTCCCTGTCAATGCCGAGACTTCGCGCGCTATCCCCATCAGACTTAAGCAGTCGCTGCGATTAGGGGTAAGCTTCAGGGTGAGAATATAATCATTTAATCGCAAATAATCACGGATATCCTGTCCAACAGGCGCATTATCCGGGAGTATCAGCAAGCCATCCGCTTCTTCAGCCATGCCAAGTTCACGCGCGGAACACAGCATACCTAGCGACTCAACACCACGCAATTTAGCTTTTTTAATTTCGAATCCCGGCAGCTTTGCGCCCACCATTGCACAAGGCACACGTGCGCCTACACTGACATTGGCAGCACCGCATACAATTTGCAGGTTCGCGCCGGCGCCAGCATCAACCTCGCACACACGCAAGCGATCTGCATCAGGGTGAGGCGAAACTGACACTACATGCCCAACCACGATACCACTGAAATCAGCAGCCACCGGGTCCATGGCCTCTACTTCCAACCCTGCCATTGTCAACAAATGTGACAATGCCGCACTATCCATAGGCGGATTTACAAAACTACGCAACCACAGCTCAGAGAATTTCATATTAAATCAATCAATTAAACTGCTTCAAAAATCGCAAATCATTAGCAAAGAACTGGCGCAAATCATCTACGCCATAACGTAGCATAGCCAAACGCTCCACACCAAGACCAAAAGCAAAGCCTAAATATTTTTCACTATCAATGTTTACGTGACCAAGCACATTAGGATGCACCATGCCACAGCCACCTATCTCCAGCCAGCCATCACCCCAGCTCATATCCATTTCGGCTGAAGGCTCAGTGAACGGGAAAAAAGAAGGCCGAAAGCGAACTTTCAGGTCATCACGCTCAAAAAATCGCTGCAAGAAATCCTGCACCACCCCTTTTAAATTTGCGAAACTCACATCTTCATCCACCCACAAACCCTCCACCTGATGAAACATCGGTGAATGTGTAGCATCTGAATCAACCCGATACACTCGACCGGGCGCGATAATTTTGAGTGGCGGCGCATTATTTTCCATGTAATGCACTTGCACCGGTGAAGTATGCGTACGCAAGACATGCTGATCATCGATATAAAACGTGTCATGCATCGCTCGCGCAGGGTGGTTTTCTGGAATATTCAGCGCGGTAAAATTATAGAAATCGGTTTCGATTTCAGGGCCCTGCGCAACATCAAACCCGATAGAGCGGAATATAGCTTCGATGCGCGCCAAGGTGCGCGTAACCGGATGCAAACCACCCATCGCAAGACCACGCCCTGGCAAGGTCACATCTAACGTTTCAGCCGCCAGTCTTGATGCGAGTTCAGCCTCTTTCAGCGCAGTGCGCCGTGCTTCCAGCGCTACCTGTATTTTTTCTTTCGCCTGATTAATCAGACTACCGGCTGCCGGACGCTGCTCAGCAGGCAACTTCCCCAATTGCTTCATTTGCTCGGCCATCAAACCGGCTTTGCCTAAATAGCGCGCTTTGATCTGCTCAAGTTCAGCGGCTTGCGTCACAGCAGCGAACTCGGCTTGTGCACTAGCAACAATTTGCTCTAAATTTTCCATAGGGATATTTAACTGACTCTGGATACAAAATACTGATTTATCTTAATAAAATCATCAAGTAGTTATTAGTCTACAACTAAATAACCTGAAATTTCACTTAAGATAATTCAGCACTAATACGGTTAAACAAACAAAAAAGGAGGCCAGCGGCCTCCTTTTTCGCTTCACACTGATTTAACTAGCCAGCTTTGCTTTAGCCTGTTCAGCTAATAATGCAAACGCAGGTTTGTCAAACACAGCCAAATCAGCCAACACCTTACGGTCCAGCACGATTTCAGCTTTTTTCAGGCCATTCATGAATACGCTATAACGCATACCGCACTGACGTGCAGCCGCATTTATACGCGAAATCCACAATGAACGGAATTGATGCTTACGTTGACGACGATCGCGATAGTCATATTGCCCAGCTTTCATTACCGCCTGTTTAGCGACACGGTAAACGTTTTTACGACGACCACGGAAGCCTTTGGCTTGAACAATGATCTTTTTATGACGCGCACGCGCGGTGACACCACGTTTTACTCTTGGCATTTAAATTCTCCTTTATGCGTAGGGCAACATGGCGCGCACAGAACGCATGTTGGTTGCATCAACCATCAGCGTGCCACGCAATTGACGCTTGTTCTTGGTGGTTTTTTTGGTAAGGATGTGGCGTTTAAACGCTTGACCGCGCTTAATACCGCCGTTAGCCAGCGCTTTAAAACGCTTAGCTGCACCCGACTTTGTTTTCATCTTAGGCATTACATTTACTCCTAAATGGCATACGCCGGGCAGTCTCACTTTGAAACATTTAGGAACCCGGACATCACCTCATTACGCCTGACCTTGCTGCATCAGACGCGCTCACGGCCAATAGCACCGCAAATTCTGTACTTACTTACGCTTTGGACCCAACATCATTACCATTTGCCGGCCTTCCATTTTTGGAAATTGCTCGACAACAGCATACTCAGCCAAATCCGCCTCTACCCGCCGTAGCTGGGCCAAGCCGATTTCCTGATGCGCCATCTCACGACCGCGAAAACGCAGCGTAACTTTGGCTTTATCGCCTTCTTCCAGAAACTTGATTAAATTACGTAATTTAATCTGGTAATCACCTTCATCCGTACCCGGACGAAATTTGATTTCCTTAACTTGAATCTGTTTTTGCTTAAGCTTGGCTTCATGCTGACGCTTGCTCTGTTGATATTTGAATTTACCATAATCCATCAAACGAGACACCGGCGGTGATGCCTGCGGTGCGATCTCGACCAGATCAACTTCGGCCTCTTCCGCCAGCTTCAACGCTTGTGCCGCCGTAAAAATTCCCAACGGCTCGCCGTCAACCCCAATCAAACGAATCTCTGATCCGGTAATTTCACCGTTAATTCGTGTTTCTTTATCCTGAGCGATAGTCGCAACTCCTGAAAATCAAAATACAAGAGGAGTGAGAAAAACTCACCCCTCGCTTGGTTTACGCTGAGCTATTTCAGATTTCAACTTGGCACTAAGGGCATCAACAGTCATCTGGCCTAAGTCTGCGCCATTGCGCGCACGTACCGTAACCACGCCTGCAACCATTTCTTTATCACCAACAATGAGCTGATAAGGTAGCTTCTGTAAACTATGTTCCCGAATTTTATAGGTTATTTTCTCATTTCTCAAGTCCAACGTCGCATAAATTCCTGCTGCACGTAAATCAGCATGAATTTTTTGTGCGTATTCGGCTTGATTATCGGTAATATTCAATACGACTATATGCACTGGTGCGAGCCATAACGGGAATACACCCGCATGATGCTCGATCAGGATACCGATGAAACGTTCCATCGAACCGAGAATGGCACGGTGTAACATTAAAGGAATCTTGCGGTTATTGTCCTCGGTCACGTATTCCGCACCCAACCGCTCAGGCAGATTGGGATCAAGTTGTATCGTGCCGCATTGCCACAGACGCCCCAGGCTGTCCTTCAGTGTAAATTCAATTTTCGGACCGTAAAATGCGCCTTCACCTGGCTGCAAATCAAACGCCAACTTATTCTGATTGAGCGCAGCTGCAAGAGACGCTTCCGCCTTATCCCAATCCGCATCCGAACCAATGCGTTTTTCCGGGCGTGTGGACAGCTTGACCAGCATGTCATTAAAGCCGAAGTCGGCATAAACGTCCTGCAGCATCACGATAAAAGCCGACACCTCAGACTGAACTTGATCTTCAGTACAAAAAATATGCGCATCATCCTGAGTAAAGCCACGCACCCGCATCAGTCCATGTAACGAACCGGACGGCTCATTGCGGTGGCATGAACCGAATTCCGCCATACGCAGGGGCAGGTCACGATAACTATGCAGGCCACGATTGTATATCTGCACATGACCTGGGCAATTCATTGGCTTGACCGCGTAGTCACGGCTTTCCGACGCGGTGGTAAACATGTTGTCGCGGTAATTTTCCCAGTGGCCGGATTTTTCCCACATCTGCCGATCCATGATCGTCGGTGTACGCACTTCCTGATAACCGTATTCGCGGAATTTTTCGCGCATGTACTGCTCGATCTGCTGCCAGATCACCCAGCCATTGGGGTGCCAGAACACCATGCCCGGCGCTTCATCCTGCATGTGAAACAGGTTGAGCTGCTTTGCCAGCTTGCGATGATCGCGCTTCTCAGCTTCTTCCAGCCTATACAGGTAGGCATCAAGATCTTCCTTTTTCGCCCACGCAGTACCGTACACGCGCTGCAGCATTTCGTTGCGGTGATCACCACGCCAGTAAGCACCCGCCAGCTTCATTAACTTGAAATGCTTGAGCTTACCCGTTGACGGTACGTGCGGGCCACGACACAAATCGGTAAACTCGCCCTCGGTATACAGCGACACATCATCACCCGCCGGAATTGACTCAATCAACTCAGCCTTGTAATGCTCTCCCAGACCTTTGAAATACGTCACCGCCTCATCACGCGGCAATACCTGACGAGTTACCGCGATATCGCGCTTGGCCAGTTCCGCCATCTTTTTCTCGATAGCAAGCAAATCATCCGGCGTAAATGGACGCTTGTAGGAAAAATCGTAGTAAAAACCATCCTCAATCACCGGCCCGATCGTGACCTGCGCATCCGGATACAATGCCTTCACTGCATACGCCAGCAAATGCGCTGTTGAATGCCGGATCACATCCAGACCATCAGCATCCTTGTCCGTCACGATCGCCAGCTGCGCATCCGCGCTGATCAAATAGCTGGTATCGACCAAGTGACCATCAACACGACCGGCCAATGCCGCTTTTGCCAACCCCGCGCCAATTGACGCAGCTACTTCAGCCACGGTAACCGGCTGAGCAAATTCACGAACTGAACCATCTGGCAAAGTGATATGAAGCATGATTTCTCCAATAGGAAATAAAAAAGCGCGGACTAGCCGCGCTTTTTTAATCAAAACAAATTTAGTAAAACCTACTCAAGGATATGCGCGACCCAATGGACTTAGCGTCAAAACAAGTTCGCGGTGTCATAACGCTACCTTTCTATTAATACGCACACATCATTGATTGAAAATTTGGTAGGCAGTAGCAGACTCGAACTGCTGACCCCTTGGATGTCGACCAAGTGCTCTAACCAACTGAGCTAACCGCCTAATGCAAGGGATCGCATTGTACAACAAACCCCCGAAATAGGCAAAGACGACCACTAAAAATTTATTCTTAACACATCTCAGCTTACAAAC
>ERZ1284729.219-NODE-219-length-10436-cov-6.982275_pt1 | contig 10436 bp, 10 predicted proteins | sample MGYA00454602_ERZ1284729 | MGnify/ENA primary metagenome ERZ1284729 (study PRJEB36292, sample SAMEA5787381) | metagenome | biome: Arctic soil; feature: perennial spring outflow channel; material: sediment | place: Canada | collected 2017-07-08 | depth 0.05 m ... | reverse complement strand
AACATTTAAACACCTTGAAATGAGAAATTTCTTTTTAAACTTTAATGCTATTTCCTTAACCTCCCTACCATCAAGAAATACAACAAAGATCATTCAAATAGTACTCATAGCGATAGGTTTTTTAATTCCAATCTCTAACTGCGCATAATCCAAAATTTTAGTAGGGATAAATATAATAGGTTTATTCTCTGAAGAATTTTTACAAAGACTTGTTTATACTCTTCGACAAAAAATTATCCTTTCATTTTTGCTTTTATACACTCTCAATATTGTATGGATGATTGGCAGTACTAATTTAGACATGCCACTCTTTCGCCTTAATGATTATAAATATATTTTCGGAATCATTATTTTAGGTATGTTTTTGAAGCAAAAAACCTTATTTCCGATTATAACGGCTTTTCTGAGCGGTATGTTTGTAAGCGAGCTCTGTTCATACGCGATGGCGGTTAATATAACGATTCCATTTCTCCATTTCACTCAAGGGATGGGTAATGTCCCTTTTATGGAAACTTATAGCGACTATTCAACTATTTTATCTATTGCTTTAGCTATTATCTTATATCAGCTCATCACTCATACCGGTTCACTCACTCTTTTTCAAAAAGGGGTTTACACTTTTTTCTTCGTAAGTGCCTCGTTTAATATTGCTATCTTAGCTGGTAGATCTGGTTATATCATGTATGCACTATCTATTCTAACGGTCCTTATTTTCATCTATCGAAAAAAGCTGCTCAAAGCACTTCTAATCGCAAGTTTATTGATTATTGGCGGATATACCCTTGCTTACAGCCTGAGTCCCCTGTTTCAAACCAGAGTCAATACATTCATAAACGATATACAGCTACTCCAAAAAAACGACTTTTCAACCGGAGTCGGTGCCCGTGCTGGTTTTTATTATTACAGTATTGACCTAATAAAGGCTAATCCATTTTTTGGTGTGGGTGCAGGAGATCATATCGAAGAGTTTAAAAAAATTATCGTTCAAAAAGACTCCAATCCATCCAATGTTCATGAACTTTTTTTCAATGTTCGTAACGGTGTAAACGCCTCCCTGCACAGTGAAATACTGGACGATATTACCCAATTTGGATTCGTAGGGCTCATGGTCTTTTTGAGTATTTTTTACCATTTAATGCATCCGGGACACAACGATCCGTTTAGAATATTTTTAGCCACCTTAACCATCGTTATTTTTTTTGCAAGCTCTTTTGGAGGTAACCTTTTCAACAGTGATTTTATCGGAAGATTTTTTTTATTCTTTTCAGCACTCAGTCTTATTACCTATGAAGAACGTAAAAAACAAGAAGCATCACAAAGCGCGTAGAATATTTGCAATTTGATCAAACTGCTTTTGACTTTCAAAATATTTTAGAGCTTTTTCTTTACTGGCCATTGCATATCTCATACGTTGGTTTTCATCATGGTATAAAGCACTTAACTTTTGGCTTAGATCATCACTGTCAAATGTCTGAAACAGCAATCCATTTACCCCATTATCAATAATCTCTAATGGCCCACCACTATCACTGGCTACGACACATACACCGCACATCATTGCTTCAACAAGAACCAATCCGAAAGTTTCATTTTCGGTTGCGAGGACCATCACGTCGCACAGCTGCATCATTGATTGGGCTTCACGTGTAAATCCAGTAAAAATAATGCGATCTTTTAATCCGCGCATAATGACATCTTTTTGTAACGCATTGAGGTATTCTTCACTCATAGCATGTCCTATAATCAGTGCGCGTGCATCGATTCCTTGCTTGATAAGTTTCTCAATTGCATCGATAACTACCCACTGACCTTTTTGCGGTTCAATACGTCCGACAATGCCCACTGTAAATGAATCAGCCAATCCAAGCTGTTCCCGATGCTCTTTTTTCTCTTCTTCAAAAATAATAACTGGCTGTTCAGCACCTATGTAAATTGTTTCTACTTTGGGACAGATGGAAGCTGGAATAAATTTCTCGATTTGTGTTTTAACTTGATTTGTGACGGCAAGCATCAGATCCAAATTTCGATATATAAAACGATGATAAAAATCATCTTTAAAACGCGTCATCGTCATATGGCGAGACTGTACAACTTTGAGTTTACGCTTGGATAGCAGTTTTGCAATAATAGCCGTAGGAAGATCTTTTGTCCAATGCACGTGCAGAATGTCAATGGCTTCATCGTCAATAATACGTGCAAGATCGCGAGCAGTAAGCCATGCCGTCAATACATTACGACGTTTTAATGTAAAATAGCGATACGCTGTGTCATCATAATAACTTCTCAGCTTCCCTTTTTCATTAATAACGCTGATACATTCACCCTGTTCACTCAAATAACGTGAAGCGCGCATCATGTAAAGTTCAAGTCCCCCTAAATCGGGAGAGAGGCATAACTCACAAATCTTTTTACCCACGTTTACTCTTTTGCTCCAAATTCATCTCATAAAGCTTGATGTACTTATAAAAATTGGTCGCCATGTGTGAAAAAGCGATAATAAGCCCTGCATAACCGTCCAAAAAGCCTCGTTTGAGAATATAGGTACGTAAAAATGAATACAGCCCATTAAAAAATGCTTTTGCAGGAGAGGATGATTTTTTACCTGCATTATCGTTTGCAAAGAGAGTTGAATAGCGGTCGAGCTTGACTATAAAATCAGAGATGCTCATATAACTGTAATGCTTCATATTTCCCTCGATTGACTCTTTGTTCATCCCCTCATCAATGATGTTTTCATGAACGGCATTGTCATTGAATCGCGTTACCGATTTATTGTAGATACGACGTATTTTTTGATTGTTCCAACCGCAATGTTTGATCTGTATTTCTTTATAAAAAGCAAGAAAATTCACGATATAGATGGTTTTACTGTCAAGAGGCTTGGTTTGTAACGCGTGTAGTAAGGTATCGTCAACCACTTCGTCACTGTCAATTATGAGGATCCAATCGTTTTTGGCAAAACTCGCCGCACGGTTTTTTGTCGTCCCAAATCCGTCAAAATTTCCCTCTATCAGATTTACATTAGGAAATTCGCGTGCAATAGCCACCGTTTCATCTGTCGAACCGTTATCGTAGACAATTACATCTTCAAAAAGTACTAGACTTTCCAGTGTACGGCGAATAGTCCTCGCTCCGTTTTTTACAATCATCACTGCCGATACATTCATGCTCAACTCTTTGCCCATTTCACCATAGTTTTACACCAAAAAGCAAATTGACTAAAGGGATTAAAAAGGGAACAAGGTCGCTTCAGTCCATCACCTTTGATTCGGTAGATAAGCCCGCCGATACCATCCCACGAAGGGTTAAGCGCATTTCCGATACGAAATACGTATGAATAATGTTCTCTCGCCAACTCAACTGCAGCATCGTTGTACTTGCCATACGGAAGGACAAACGAATCAACACGACAGCCGATTTTTTCTTCAAGCATTACTTTAGAAGAAAAGATCTCTTTTTCCAAATCAATACCTTCATCTATCAGGTTCACATGATTCATTGAGTGCGAAGCAATCATAACATGCCCGCTGTGTACCATTTCTTGAAGCTCTTCAAAGGTGCAAAAAGGAGCAAAATCACGATAGTTTTTGTAGATATCTGCATGTTTTAACGATAAACGTTGTTGTGAATCAATATCCGTATCATCCAGAATAAAAGCGCAGGGAACTGCGAGAAGAGCTTTTAGATTGTACTGCTTGAGCAAGGGAAAAATATAATAATAAAAATCGTAATAGGCATCGTCAAAGGTCAAACAAATAGAACGATTGGTGATGGTTTCGCCAGGGAAAATAGTAGTGTAGCGCTCGCTGATAAGCTCCAAGTGGGCTTTCATCATCACATCTGAGTTCGAAAGAGGCAGGTCATCACTGTTAACATGATGGTACATAATGACTGGTAGCATTCTACTATCCTCTCTCGCCTTTCAGGAATTATAAAGTATCATACCATACCCTCACTTAGGCAAAAGGTTACCATGAGCATTCAATGCGATTACCCATCTAATTATCAATCTCTCAAGCCCTCGTTTGAGTCTATACGAGAGATTTTTACGGGAGATGACCACAGTATCCATAAAGCTCGAAATGAACTGAAGATCATTGAACTGGACGGAATCAGCACTGTTGTAAAATCATTCAAGGTCCCTCATCTGCTAAACCGTATTGTTTATACTTATTTTCGCAAGAGTAAGGCCTATAAATCCTACCATAATGCGCTTCGCTTGAGGGAGTTAAATATCTCAACTCCCAAGCCCATTGCAAAAATCGAGTTTTTTGAATCCGGACTTTTGGACGAAAGTTTTTTTATTGCTGAATACTTTGCTTATGATTTTACCATTCGCACTCCCCTACTCGAACCGCTAGAAGATCGAGAATCGATTTTCAAAGCCTTTGCTGCATATACCTATGATATGCACCAAAAAGGGGTTTGGCATCTAGACTATTCACCCGGTAATATTCTCATCAAACGCACAGATACAGGGTATCTTTTTAGCATTGTGGATATTAATCGTATGGAATTTCATCCTATCAGTGCGCTAGAGGGGTGTGAAAACTTTAGCAAACTGTGGGCATCCGATGAAGAACTGGAAATTATGGGACGTGAATATGCGCGACTAAGCGGATTTAATGTTGCAGTAACGATTGCCGAAATGAAAAAACATAACAATGCAAATAAGAAGACTAAAAATTTTAAAAAGAGACTCAAAAACCTTTTAAAAGGCGATTTTTCAGCTCTTTCTTGACTTGCTCAAACATCTTTTTTCTTCCATCTGTATCCAATGGAATCATAAAGTGCTTCTGCTTCCTCTCTTCGCCAATACTTTTCCAGCGTGCTGCTGACGCAAATTTAGAATCTCCAAAAAATGTAAACGTTTCACATCCGCTGGCACTTGCCAAATGATAGGTTCCCGTCGAAGTGCTCACAAAAAGCTTGAATCGGCTTAGCAATGCGGCAAAATCAATGATACTTCCTACTGAGCGATATAGAAGCACTCTACTTTCGCCTAAAAGACTCTTTGCCTCTTCATACAGATTCTCTTCATCAGGGCCAAACGTCATCACAACATCAACACTTTGATCCTCACTGGCAAGCTGTACTAGCCCTAGGTATTCACCAAGCGTCCAGTTTGCATCCGAAGAACCTCCGAAACCTGGGTGAAAGGCAACGATCGGTTTAGTGCTATGGTACTCAGCGCAAAATGATACATACTGTTCATCGCTGAATTTCAAAAGCGGTTTAGGAAAATCAAGAGATATATCTTCAAAAAGTATACGGGCAAGCTCTAGATTGTATTCAAACTCTGCCATCTCTACACGACTGCGGCGCTGTTTGATACGATGGGTGTAAAAGATTTGGGCTATTTTGGTTGCTGGCGCTATGCGAATAGGAATACGGGCTAAAAATTGTGCAATAGCAACACGAGTATTGGAAAATAATGTAATAGAGGCATCAATTTTGGCTTTTTTAATTTTAAACATCAGCTCCAAAATATCCGGAGCGTCATCCACAATCACCTCATCGATAAAATCACACGATTGGGCAAGGTTACGATTAAGAGGTGCTACGAGAGCGATAATACGATTTGATGGATTATAGTGTTTCAGGACATAAAGTGTCGGTAGCGCCGTAATAAAATCACCTAGCTTATCGTTACGCACTACTAATATATTCATTAGACCACCTTCATTAATTCCTTGCATTTTACCCGATTCCTGTTGATAAAACGGTACAATGTCACCTATGAAAGAACCGTTTGCCTGGGATCACTATTCCGATCAGCCTGCCATCATCCGTGATAAATTACTGAAGCGCAAAATGCGCCGCAGTGCATTGTTTTCACTTATCAAAACTTTTTTAATCGCGCTGATTGTTTTACCCATCGCTTTTATCGTGACCTTCTTTCTTCCACGCAAAAAAATAACCGGTGAAGAGTTTTTTGCCATGGGGGTCAATCTCAGCAATAGCCCCTCTCTCGTACCGGAGTATATCAACGAATTAGGCATGAAAAAACTGCTTGTACGGATTGCTCTATGGGAGATGGATCGTCTGGATGAATACATCGCATTTATCGATTCACTCCAAGAGCATCATATTACCGTTGCTATTTTGCAAGACCGCGAGCACATTACTGATCTTAACCTCACTAAAAAACATTTGACCCAAATATTTACAGCATTAGAACATCGCTGTAATACCTATGTTATTGGGTCAACCATCAATCGTGCCAAATGGGGATTTTTCAGTGTAAATGAATACCTAAAATTTTATTCAGTCGCCTATGTACTGAAAAAAGAGCTCTTTCCAAATCTCAAGTTCATCGGGTCCCAGACAATCGATTTTGAACTTCACTTTACCACTCATACGCTTTTCAATCTTCAAAATATTTATTTCGATGCACTAGGAACACTTCTGTATGTTGACAGACGCGGTGCGCCTGAAAATACCCAGATGGGATTTAATCTGATGGGGAAAATCAATCTTATCGATGCCCTGATGCGTCTTAGTTTTAAAACCGGCAATGAACTTATCATCACCGAGACCAATTGGCCGATCAAAAACACAGCACCCTATGCACCCACCAGTGAATACGAGTGTGTAGACGAAGAAGAATATACAAACTATATGATACGCTATCATCTACTGACCTTTGCTACTCAAAAAGTCTCCAGTGTGTATTGGCATCAGCTCATCGCACCCGGATATGGGCTCATTGATAATCGAGAAGGGGTTATTGTCAAACGCGGTGCTTTTTATGCCTATCAAGCGATGCTCACCCATTTACGTGATGCTACCTTTAAGTATTTTACTGAAACAAATGGAGACTATCGCCTAATGTGCTCTACTCCAAGAGGGCCATTAACTATTACCTGGACTCTTAATTCAACACCGATTTATACCTATAAGGCTTAATGTGACCATTTTAATCATTCTCCCAAACTGGCTAGGCGATGCGGTAATGGCAACACCCGCAATAGAAGCTCTCTGTGTAATCTATCCCGAAGCACAACTGACTATGGTAGGCTCGTATGTCAGTATCGAAGCGCTCAAGCATCATCCCCAATGTACACGCTTCTATATCGATGAGACCAAGAAAAGAGGAAACCGTTTTTTAAATACCTACCGTTTTGCCAAAGAGCTTGGAACTCATGATATGGCAGTCACCTTCCGAAATCAGCTGCATTCTTCTCTTTTACTTTATTGGAGTAACACACCTATTACTACCGGACGTTCAACATGGCACTCAAAATTGTTGCTTACCCATGCGATTAAACCTGCGCACCCTTCCCACCTCGTAGAACAATATGCTGATATTGCTCAGAGCTTGAGTCCAACACCTCTGCTTATCGAAAAACTAAAGCTTCACCTTCCTGTCCATCAATACTACCGTCCAACACTGGGTATCAATCCTGGAGCCACCTATGGCAGTGCAAAACGATGGTATCCCGAAAAGTTTGCTGAAGTGGCATTGGCATTAAGTAATCACTATGAGATCGTTTTATTCGGAGGCCCTGGTGAAGTGGATATGGCCAACGACATTGAATCCCGCCTTCATGGTATTGCCCTCACTAATATGGCAGGAAAAACATCCGTACCAGAATTATGTTCCATGATTGCAGGATTGGATATGTTCATCACCAATGACAGTGGCCCCATGCATGTCGCGTGCGCCTATCAAGTCCCTACCGTTGCCATTTTTGGTCCGACACGGCATTTGGAAACATCTCAATGGAAAAATGAAAAAAGTAAGATTGTCCGACACGATATGGAATGCGCACCTTGTATGAAGCGCGAATGTCCGCTAGGACATCACGAGTGTATGAAGAATATCACCCCAAATGAGGTAATAGAAGCAGTTAGAAGTCTAATCTAAGTCCAAAATAAAATGAATCATTGTACGTCACGCTGCGATTTTTCAAGTTTGTATCGATCTGGCGATAGCCGACTTCCACACGAGCATTCTCAATGGGTTCGACATCTAGGTGAATACGGGTCTCGAAATAGTCATCTGCATCTTTAAATGAAAGTACTGAAGGAGCATAATACAATGCGCCTCCCAGATAGAATGCCATTGGCGCATTAAGTGGTAGCTTTAGCTCTGCTTCAATTCCCAATGGAATCACGGCATAAGCTCGACCATCTATCTTAGTATATTCACCTTTGAAGCCAAGCCCTATTTTTAATCCTCTAATACCGGTAGCATCGTTTTGTACCATAAAAGAAACTTCCATCAACGGATCAATATCCGTAATCGTTTGGCTGTTATTATTATCACCATTTAAAAAGCGAGCACCAATATACGTATGTTCTAAACTCCCCATACGCCCCATGTCCAGACGAATCTGCCCCTCAACCTCTTTATCATTGACATTAATTTCCACTTGATGTGCCCCAAACGCTGCACTGCTGATTAAAGCCATTAATACTATTTTTTTTAACATGTTGTCCCTTCATTGATACGTGTAATTGTGGCTGTCGTACTTTTTCCATCTACAAATTCTACTAAACGTAATTCTGTAGCAAATTCTGCTCCAACAACCGATTTACCCTCATAATCCCCACCCTTGACTAAAATATCAGGAGAAATACTTTTGATAAGTTCGTAGGGTGTTTCATCACTAAACATCACGACATAATCGACTGATTCAAGCGCAGCTAAAATATACGCACGATCATTTTCAGGGTTTACCGGTCGAGTCGGTCCTTTGAGCTCTCGGACAGAGCTATCCGAATTGAGTCCAACTATCAAAACATCCCCATAACTTTTTGCTTCTTGGAGATATTTCACATGCCCAACATGTAAAATATCAAAACAACCGTTTGTGAAAACGACTCGCTTGCCTTCACTCTTGAATCGTTGCGCAATCGCCACAATCTCAACTTGCGACTTAATATGCGTATCCGAACTACTTTGATGCAAACTAGATTCATAGGTCTCGATCTCGTCCAACGTAACCGTAGCTGATCCAATTTTACCCACAACCACTGCAGCCGCATGATTGGCAAAAGGAGCTGCCTCATCGATTGAGAGTCCACATGAAAGAGCAAATGAGAGAGAAGCAATAACCGTATCACCCGCACCTGTCACATCAAAGACCTCTTTAGCAACGGTAGGGTATCGGCGCATAGTCTCATCATAAACAGCAATCCCATCTTCAGAGAGGGTGATCATCGAGCATTGCAAATCACACGTAGATTTAAGACTGAGCAATGCTTCACGTAAAGTTTCGTCATCTTTAATCGTAATTCCGGTTGCTTCTGAAGCCTCTTTTTTATTAGGTGTCAGTAAATACGCACCGCTGTATTTACGGTAGTCCTTCCCTTTTGGATCGACTAGAACTTTTTTGCCTTTTGTTTTAGCGCACGCAATTACCCCTTGCGCCACTACTTCGGTAATAACCCCCTTACCGTAATCAGAGAGAACCACCATATCACATTGATCGATAACACTTAAAACATAAGCAATGACTTTTTGAACACTTAACGCTTCAATAGATTCTTTGGACTCTTTGTCATAACGCAGTATTTGCTGATTAGAGGCAATAATACGGCTTTTCTTAGAGGTTTTACGCCCTTCTTGAATAACTAGTCCCTCGCATGAAGCACCCAGTGAAGAAAGCATTTTCATAAGCTCAAGACCATTTTCATCATCACCTATCACACCCGCCACACTGACACGTGCACCCAAGCTAACGAGATTATTGATAACGTTTCCAGCCCCACCCAGAACTGTTGTCTCACGTGCGATATCAACCACTTGAACAGGAGCTTCAGGAGAAATACGTTCACAACCACCCCATAAATAATGGTCAATCATTAAATCACCGATAACGAGAATATGAGGCTGTGCGTTTTTCAAACGATTCATTAAACTTCCTCAACAAAGAGTCGTTTGATTTCAGAGGCATACGCTTTGATACCATCTTCAAATTCAAAACGAGGACTATAGCCTAACACATCACGGGTACTTTCAATATCCGCTTCGGTATGGAATTGATACCGTCCGATGTACGGATTAGGAATGTACTCACACGTAAATGAGGTTCCCAATTCTTTTTGTAAAATATCGACCATTGATTGAAACGAACGTGCTTTTCCGGTACCCACATTAAACACTCCCGATTGGCTCGGATGCATTGCCAAGATATTGGCTTGGATAATATCTTCGATGTAAATAAAATCTCGTAAGATTTTGTCTGAATTTTCAAAAAGTTTCGGATTTTTACCGCTAAGTAACTGATGACCAAACTGCACTACCATAGAAGCTGTTTTGTTCTTGAAAAATTCATGAGGTCCGTATACATTAAAATAGCGCAATCCCACAATCGAAATATTGGTAAACTTTTGCGCATAATCGCGCGCTAAATGGTCCATCATCAATTTTGAAAAACCGTACACATTCTGAGGAGCTTCACGTCCAACTCTTTGCGGTGATGGAG
>ERZ1284729.218-NODE-218-length-10447-cov-8.277040_pt1 | contig 10447 bp, 21 predicted proteins | sample MGYA00454602_ERZ1284729 | MGnify/ENA primary metagenome ERZ1284729 (study PRJEB36292, sample SAMEA5787381) | metagenome | biome: Arctic soil; feature: perennial spring outflow channel; material: sediment | place: Canada | collected 2017-07-08 | depth 0.05 m ... | reverse complement strand
CAGAGTTAGACGTCCCATAATTTTGTCGATATACCGAGAGGTTTGCTCACCTGGTCGAATTCCAGGAACAAACGCACCACTTTTCTTCAAATTCTCAGCTGTTTCCTTAGGATTAAATACTAATGCTGTGTAGAAAAAGCAGAAGAATATAATCGCAGTAGCATACAACATTACATATATCGGCTGACCAGGTGACAGTGCAGCACCGACATCCTTTAACCAACTCATGCTCTCATGACTACCAAACCATCCAGCCAAGGTTGCGGGAAATAAAATAATACTTGAAGCAAAAATAGGAGGAATTACACCTGCCATATTTAGTTTCAATGGCAAATGTGAACTTTGACCACCATATACCTTATTACCAACTTGTCGCTTAGCGTAGTTTACAAGTATCTTACGTTGTCCTCGCTCGACAAATACAACAAGCGCGGTAACTAAGATAACAGCAACAAATAACATCAGCACTAGCGGAATGGAAAAAGCACCAGTACGAGTCAACTCAAGTGTGCCACCGATAGCGTGCGGTAAACCTGCTACGATACCAGCAAAGATAATCATCGAGATGCCGTTACCTATACCCCGTTCTGTAATCTGCTCACCAAGCCACATTAAGAACATAGTACCTGCCACCAATGTCATAACCGCTGTTATACGGAATGCAAGACCGGGATCAATCACTAATCCTGGCTGCGACTCAAGTGCAACTGCAATGCCCAACGCCTGGAACAATGCAAGACCTACAGTTCCATAACGCGTGTACTGTGTGATCTTACGTCTACCGGATTCACCTTCTTTTTTCAAGGCTTCTAATTGCGGGGATACAACCGTAAGCAACTGCATGATAATAGATGCAGAAATATACGGCATTATGCCCAAAGCAAAAACGGTAAACCGTGACAATGCACCACCGGAAAACATATTGAACATACCCAATATGCCACCTTCTTGTGATTTGAATAGTTGCTCCAACGCAACAGGATCAATCCCTGGAACGGGGATATGAGCACCTATTCTATAAACCACCAATGCACCGAGCAAAAACAACAAACGTCGTTTAAGATCACCAAATTTGTCGGCACTACCGACTTTCGCTTTAATCGCAGTCAAGGCTTAATCCAGAAAACTTCCACCAGCAGCTTCAATTGCAGCACGCGCACCTTTGGTTGCCATTAACCCTTGCAGTTTTACTGCACGAGTAATTTCACCAGTAAGTACAATCTTAGCAGTCTTAGCTCTAGCAGAAATAACACCAGCTTGCTTTAAAACCAATATATCTATTTGATCTACTGGTAGCTTATTTATCACAGATAACAATACTTCAGCTGTATCACCGGCCGTCATGGATACGAATCCACGCTTTGGCAAGCGGCGTTGAATAGGCATTTGACCACCTTCAAAACCAACTTTATGGAAGCCACCAGTTCGTGACTTCTGACCTTTATGACCACGACCTGCAGTCTTGCCGAATCCGCTACCAATTCCACGACCAACACGGCGACGCGGCTTATTGCTACCAGTACTTGGATGTAAATTATTTAATTCCATTTAGCCCTCGCACTTAACGAGATAATACACTTTATTGATCATTCCGCGATTTGATGGAGTATCCAGCACCTCGACAGTATGATTTAAGCGACGCAATCCCAAACCCTGCACACATGCACGGTGAGATTGTTTCGTACCAATGACACTCTTTACGAGAGTCACTTTGACAGTTTTAGCTGCAGTAGTCATCGCTTACTCCATAATTTCCGCAACAGATTTGCCGCGCTTAGCAGCAATCTCTGATGGGGAATTGATTTGCATCAAACCATTAATGGTTGCACGAACAACGTTATAAGGGTTGGTTGAACCAATACACTTAGCAAGTATGTTATGCACGCCCATCACTTCAAATACTGCACGCATCGGGCCACCGGCAATAATACCAGTACCTTCGGAAGCCGGCTGCATGTAAACAACAGCAGCGCCGTGTTTACCAATAACAGCATGATGCAATGTACCATTCTTCAGGTTAACTTTTTGCAACTTACGTCTAGCTTCATCCATGGCCTTTTGTACGGCTACCGGCACTTCGCGAGACTTGCCTTTACCCATACCGATACCACCGTCACCATCACCAACCACTGTCAGTGCAGCAAAACCTAAAATACGGCCGCCTTTAACAACTTTGGTTACACGGTTAACAGCAACCATCTTTTCACGTAAGCCGTCAGCGCTCTCTTGGTTTGTTTCAATTTTTGCCATCATTCACCTCAATTAGAAGCTGAGACCGTTTTCACGAGCTGCATCTGCCAAAGCCTTAACCCGACCATGGTAACGGAAGCCGGAACGATCAAAAGCAACTTCGGCGATACCCAATTGCTTCGCCTTGTCTGCAATTCTTTTACCTACCAAAACTGCCGCATTGATATTGCCACCATTTGGCAGTTCTTTACGCACATCAACTTCCACTGAAGAAGCACTGGCTAATACCTTACCACCAGTGGCATCAATGATTTGTGCATAAATATTACAATTAGAACGGTACACCACGAGACGAGTGGCTTTTTGATCTGCAATGCGAGCACGGGTTTTGCGTGCTCTGCGCAGACGCGCAGTATTCTTGTCCATGATTCAGCCTTTAATTATTTTTTCTTGGTTTCTTTGATAACAACCACTTCGTCGGAATACCGAACACCCTTGCCTTTATATGGCTCAGGTTTACGATAAGAACGCACGTCAGCAGCCACTTGTCCTACTTTTTGGCGATCCATACCCTTAATCAGAATTTCTGTCTGGGTTGGTGTTTCAACAGTGACGCCTTCTGGCATCTTGTGAGCAACCGGATGCGAAAAGCCTAGAGTCAGATTCAAGGTATCTCCAGCTGCTTGTGCACGGTAACCAACACCGACCAATTGCAGCTTTCTCTCAAAGCCCTTTGTAACACCCTGGACCATATTAGCCAAAAGTGCGCGCATTGTCCCAGACATCGCATTTGCACGTATGGAATCATCAGCTGGCGCAAACTTCAATACATCGCCATCCTGAGAAATAACCACATTTGCATTCGCAACCTGAGTTAACACGCCCAAAGGACCTTTTACGGAAATCAGAGCACTAGTTAAATTCACTTCTACACCAGCCGGCACAGCGACTGGATTTTTAGCTACACGAGACATTGCATTTCCTCATCAAGCTACGATGCACAAGACTTCGCCACCTACGCCATTGGCGCGAGCTTTGCGATCTGTCATTACGCCACCTGAGGTGGAAATAATGGCGATACCTAGTCCGTTCATCACTTTTGGAAGTTCCTGGCTGCCTTTGTAAATGCGCAAACCTGGACGACTTACCCGCTCGATTTTCTCAATAACGGGACGACCTGCATAATATTTAAGGCTGATGTGCAACTCTGGCTTGCCTTCATTTTCGCTTACAGCGAACTCTTCAACATAACCTTCGTCTTTTAAAACCTTAGCAATAGCCACTTTTACTTTAGAGCTAGGCATTACCACAGCAGCTTTTTCAACCATTTGGGCATTACGGATACGCGTAAGCATATCTGCAATTGGATCACTCATACTCATTCGATACTCTCCCGCTTACCAGCTGGCCTTAACCATGCCCGGCACTTCGCCACGCATTGCATGTTCGCGCAGCTTAATGCGCCCCAAACCAAATTTTCTGTATACGCCGCGTGGACGACCAGTTAATTCACACCGATTACGTAAACGCACCGGACTAGAATCGCGTGGAAGCTTTTGCAGCTTTAAACGAGCCTCAAAACGAGCCTCATCTGAAAGTTTTTGATTTCCAATAATTTCGATCAATTCAGCACGCTTTGCTGCGAATTTCTCTACCGTGGCGCGACGTTTTTTATCGCGGTTAATCACTGCGAGTTTTGCCATAATGCCCTCAGTTCTTAAACGGAAACTTGAATGCAGCCAACAAGGCACGCGCTTCAGCATCTGTTTTAGCAGTTGTAGTTATGGTAATGTTCATGCCGCGCAACGCATCAATCTTGTCGTATTCAACTTCAGGAAAAATGATTTGCTCACGCACACCCATATTGTAGTTTCCACGGCCGTCAAATGACTTACCTGACAAACCACGGAAATCCCGAATACGCGGTATAGCAACGGTTACCAAGCGATCCAGAAACTCATACATCTGTTCACGGCGCAATGTAACCATGCAGCCAACAGGATAATCATCACGAATCTTAAAACCAGCAATAGACTTACGGGACTTGGTTACAACTGGCTTCTGACCTGCAATCTTCTGCATATCACCAACAGCGTGCTCCATTACCTTTTTATCAGCAACAGCTTCACCAACGCCCATATTCAACGTGATTTTTTCAATGCAAGGCACTTGCATTACGGATTTATAACCAAACTGCTTAAGCATGTCTGGCATAACCGTGTTTTTATAAAATTCTTGTAAGCGAGCCATTTGCACCCCTTAAATATCAACGACTTCGCTGGTAGATTTGAAAATACGAACCTTGCGGCCGTCTTCCAAAATCTTAAAACCAACTCGATCAGCACGCTGGGTAGCAGCATTAAACAAAGCGACGTTAGAAATCTGGATAGGCATTTCTTTAACCTGAATACCACCAGAATCACCTTTAACAGGATTAGGCTTAACATGTTTTTTAACAGTGTTGACACCCTCAACCATCAAACGATTATCATCACGTACAGCCAGAACTGTACCGCGCTTACCCTTGTCTTTACCGGTGGTAACAATAACGTTATCACCTTTACGAATCTTGTTCACGTAGCCCCCTTACAGAACTTCTGGCGCCAATGAGACTATTTTCATAAATCTCTCTGTACGCAACTCACGGGTTACTGGGCCAAATATACGTGTACCAATTGGCTCAAGCTTATTGTTCAACAACACAGCTGCGTTGCCATCAAATTTCACCAGAGAACCATCGGGACGACGAACACCCTTTGCTGTACGGACAACAACAGCATTATAAACATCACCTTTTTTGACGCGCCCACGTGGAGCAGCATCTTTAATCGTGACTTTAATAATGTCGCCTATGCCAGCATAACGACGCTTCGATCCACCTAAAACCTTGATACACATTACAGAACGTGCACCAGTATTGTCGGCAACATCAAGCCTTGATTGCATTTGTATCATTTAACTCTCCAACTTAACCCGCCGAGCCAGGTTTCCCTGTCTAGAAAGCTAGTTTTGGACCCGTTCGGGAAGATTGCTGTTGCCAGCAGGACGAAAGCACAAGAGTATAACAGCACCTAATTAAAAGTGCAAGCTATTATACTGCACGACCCTTCGTAATTAATTTAGCGACACGCCAAGTTTTAGTCTTAGCGATAGGCTTACACTCTTCTATCAGCACGAGATCACCTTCATTGAACTCGTTGTTTTGATCGTGCGCATGATATTTCTTAGAGCGACGAATAACCTTACCGATTACAGGGTGCTTAACTTTACGCTCTACCAAAACCGTGACAGTCTTATCCATTTTATCGCTAACAATACGACCAGTTAGACTACGGACAACTTTGTTTTCAGCTTCGCTCATTTGCTCACCGCTTTCAATTCATTTTCACGCAGCACTGTATGTACTCTTGCAATGCTTTTACGCAACTTTCCTAATTCACTTGTGTTGTTATTCTGCTGAGTTGCAACCTGCATACGCAAGCTGAACTGTGCACGCAACAATTCAATTAGCTCTTGTTTAATCTCTGCCGTGGATTTAGCACGCAATTCGCTCGCCATCATCATTAGCCACCTATCATTCTAGTTACAAAAGCGGTCTGAATAGGCAATTTTGCAGCTGCAAGACGGAAAGCCTCGCGTGCCAATACCTCATCAACACCATCCATTTCATACAACATTTTGCCTGGCTGTATCTCAGCAACGTAGTACTCTGGATTACCTTTACCGTTACCCATTCGGACTTCAGCAGGTTTCTCAGAAATTGGCTTGTCAGGGAATATGCGTATCCAGATACGTCCACCACGCTTGATATGACGAGTCATAGCACGGCGAGCCGCCTCTATCTGACGCGCAGTCAAACGACCACGGCCAATAGCCTTTAAACCAAAGTCACCGAAACTAACTTTATTCCCACGGGTCGCAATACCCGTATTACGGCCTTTTTGTTCCTTGCGGTATTTTCTTCTAGCTGGCTGTAGCATGTTTTGCTCCTGGCTTTCTTACCCGTTTTTCAGGCTCGGCTGGCGCAGCAATTGGCTGCTCACCCTTTGCCAATGCATCACCTTTGTAAACCCAAACCTTAACGCCAATAATGCCGTATGTGGTTTTAGCTTCAAAGAATCCATAATCAATATCAGCACGCAAAGTATGAAGCGGTACACGACCTTCACGATACCATTCGGTACGTGCAATCTCAGCACCATTCAAACGTCCGGAGCTCATAATTTTGATACCCTGAGCACCTAAACGCATTGCATTTTGCATCGCACGCTTCATTGCACGGCGGAACATGATCCGCTTTTCCAATTGACCAGCGATGTTGGCAGCTATCAGTTGAGCATCAATTTCAGGCTTACGCACTTCTTCAATATTGACATGCACTGGCACTGCCATCATTTTTTGCAACTGGGCTTTCAGTACTTCAATATCTTCGCCCTTCTTGCCAATGACAACACCAGGACGAGCACTGTGAATTGTAATACGTGCGTTCTTTGCAGGACGCTCAATCACAATTTTGCTGACGGAGGCGTTTGCTAATTTCTTCTTCAGAAACTCACGGACTTTAATATCTTCATTTAACGTCTTTGCGAAGTCTTGGCTATTTGCAAACCATTTAGAGCTCCAGTTACGCGTTACAGGAAGACGGAAGCCTATCGGATGTATTTTCTGTCCCATTACCGCTCCTTATTCGTCGCCGACAGTCACAACAATGTGACAAGTCTGTTTAATAATACGATTACCACGACCTTTAGCACGGGCCATAAATCGCTTCATTGAAGGGCCTTCATCAACAGTGATGGTAGCAACTTTTAATTCATCGATATCCGCACCGTCATTATGCTCAGCGTTGGCTATCGCAGACTCAAGTACCTTCTTAATAACGGCAGCGCCCTTTTTAGGGCTAAAAGCCAGAATATTCAAGGCTTGATCTACCGGCAATCCACGTATCTGATCAGCGACCAAACGGCCTTTTTGAGCAGACATGTGTGTACCACGTAATACAGCTGAAACTCTCATCATGGGCTCCTATTTCTTAGCTTTCTTGTCAGCCGCGTGACCTTTGAAGGTACGGGTTATAGAAAATTCACCCAATTTATGACCAACCATATTCTCGGATACGAAAACCGGAATGTGCTGTTTACCATTATGAACAGCGATAGTTAGACCAATAAAATCTGGCAATACTGTTGAACGACGCGACCAAGTCTTAATTGGGCGCTTATCATTACTAGCACGTGCTGCATCAACCTTCTTCTGAAGGTGATCGTCAACAAACGGGCCTTTCTTAATCGAACGTGGCATAATTCTTACCCTTTAACGTTGTTGACGACGACGCACAATCATGCCGTCAGTGCGCTTGTTACGGCGAGTACGGAAACCCTTGGCAGGAACGCCCCAAGGACTGACTGGATGACGACCTGCTGCTGTTTTACCCTCACCACCACCATGCGGGTGATCTACCGGGTTCATAACAACACCTCGTACCGTTGGGCGAATACCGCGCCAACGAGTAGCACCAGCTTTACCTAGAGAGCGCAGTGAATGTTCGCCGTTGCCAACTTCGCCGATAGTAGCGCGACAGTCAACGTGAACTTTACGAATCTCACCCGAGCGTAAACGTAATTGCGCATATGCACCTTCACGCGCCAATAATTGAACTGAAGTGCCTGCAGAGCGCGCGATCTGCGCACCTTTACCTGGCATCATTTCTACGCAGTGAACAGTACTACCTACAGGAATATTTCTTAATGGTAATGCATTGCCAGCTTTGATTGGCGCATCAGAACCATTCATCACCTGCATACCAGCAACAATACCCTTAGGGGCAATAATATAACTACGCTCGCCATCTGCGTAACACAACAACGCTATGTTTGCTGAACGGTTTGGATCATACTCCAGACGCTCAACTTTAGCGGTGATGCCGTCTTTATTACGACGGAAGTCTATTAGACGATAATGCTGCTTGTGTCCACCACCCATATGACGGGTAGTGATATGCCCATTATTATTCCGACCAGCAGTTTTGCTTTTGCTTTCTACCAAAGCTGCTAGCGGTTTACCTTTGTGCAATCCCGGTGTAACAACCTTAACTACGGCGCGACGACCAGGGGACGTTGGTTTAACTTTAATCAGTGCCATGCTCTACTCCTACTGGCCAGCCGCGAAATTGATCTCTTGCCCAGGCTTCAGGCAAACAAAAGCTTTTTTCCAATCGCTACGGCGACCCATAAATCGACCGAAACGCTTTTGTTTGCCTTTAACGTTAGCAATTTGAACGCTATTTACTTCAACTTTGAACAGCAGCTCAACCGCAGCCTTAACTTCAGGCTTAGTAGCATCAGGTGCTACACGGAAAACCACTTGCTCATGCTTGTCTGCTACATAAGTACTCTTTTCAGAGACCTGTGGCGCAAGAATAATCTGCAACAAGCGCGCATCTTTAAAATTAGCTGTACTCATGCCAACATCTCCTCAACCATCTTCACCGCAGCACTAGTCATCAGCACTCTGTCATAACGAACCATACTTACTGGATCAATATGACGTGGTTCAACGATTAATACATTTGGCAAATTACGTGATGACATCCAAAGATTGTCATCCAAGTTATCAGTAACTATCATTACGCGATCTGAAATACCCATACCTTTTAACTTGCTCGCAAGCAATTTAGTTTTAGGGGCATCGATGACCAGCGTATCAACCACAGACAAACGACCTTCACTAACCAGCTTCGAAAATATAGAAGCCAGACCAGCGCGATACATCTTGCGGTTAACTTTCTGAGTGAAGTTCTCGTCAGGACTGTTAGGAAATGCGCGACCACCTCCACGCCAGATAGGACTAGAAGTCATACCTGAACGCGCACGACCAGTACCTTTTTGGCGCCAAGGCTTTTTAGTACTGTGCTTTACAGTTTCACGGTCTTTCTGTGCGCGATTGCCGCTACGAGCATTGGCCATATAAGCCGTTACAACTTGATGCACCAACGCTTCGTTGAATTCACGACCAAACAATGAATCAGAAGCAGTCATACTGCTTGCATCCTGACCCTGTTCATTAATCATCTTAAGTTCCATTATGCACCTACCTTCACGCTTGGACGCACAACAACATGGCCGCCCTTAGAACCAGGAACCGCACCTTTAACCAATATTAATTGGCGTTCGGTATCAATTCGCACTACTTCTAATTTCTGCACAGTGCGTTGTACCGCACCAAGCTGCCCAGCCATACGCTTACCAGGAAATACGCGACCAGGATCTTGTGCCTGACCGATAGAACCTGGCGTATTGTGTGAACGTGAGTTACCGTGACTAGCACGGTTGGACGAGAAGTGATGACGCTTGATTACACCAGAAAAACCCTTACCTTGGGTGGTTCCAGTAACATCAACCAACTGACCTGCCTGAAATATCTCTACACTGACCATACTACCTGCAGTCAAAGCAGCCACTTCCGCAGAATCCAGGCGAAATTCCTTCTGAATATCTCCCGCTTCAACACCAGCTTTAGCCAAATGACCAGCAGCCGACTTGTTTACACGTGAGGCACGACGCGTACCAAAAGCAACCTGAACTGCTGAATAACCATCAGTTGAAATTGTCTTAATTTGAGTAACGCGGTTATTAGACACATCCAGTACTGTTACAGGGATAGTAGTACCATCCTCAGCAAACAGACGGGTCATGCCAATCTTACGACCGACGAGTCCTAAACTCATTTTTTCTTTCCTTAACAAAAAGGCGCTGATTGCAATTGACCAGCATTTTTATCCCCAAGAGAACCGTCTTGGTACGGTACAGCATTACTACTAAACTTTAATTTCCACTTCAACGCCAGCTGGCAAATCAAGCTTCATCAACGCGTCGACAGTTTTATCTGTAGGATCAATAATATCCATCAGACGTAAATGTGTACGGATTTCAAACTGATCACGTGAAGTTTTATTAACGTGCGGTGAGCGCAGCACATCAAAACGCTCAATAGAGGTTGGAAGCGGAACTGGACCTTTAACGACAGCGCCTGTACGCTTAGCCGTTTCAACAATCTCAAGCGCTGATTGATCAATCAAACGATAGTCAAAAGCCTTAAGACGAATACGAATTTTTTGGTTTTTCATCACAACACCTTAAAGAGCGGAGCATCAAATACGAAAGGGCGGAATTATACCGCCCTTTCAGGTTTACAGCAACTACAAATTACTCAATAATTGTAGCAACCACACCAGCACCTACGGTACGACCACCTTCGC
>ERZ1284729.217-NODE-217-length-10477-cov-24.219632_pt1 | contig 10477 bp, 10 predicted proteins | sample MGYA00454602_ERZ1284729 | MGnify/ENA primary metagenome ERZ1284729 (study PRJEB36292, sample SAMEA5787381) | metagenome | biome: Arctic soil; feature: perennial spring outflow channel; material: sediment | place: Canada | collected 2017-07-08 | depth 0.05 m ... | reverse complement strand
TGCGACCACACGGCCCCCAGCCGTGCATGCTACCGGACTGCACCACGTCCCGATTATAGATAGTGCTGCAAATTAACCAGCTTATTTAGAATTTTCAAAGTTTTATTGATGTTTTTTAATTTATTTAAAAAGTATAGGATTTTAACCTGTTTCTGCTCATTTATAAATTATCCCAATTAAAAAAAATACTGTAATTTTAAGTTTTTAAAGCAACTAACCCAAAATGACAGAATCCAAAAAACTGATAGATTCCCTGAACCAATTCTATGCGGGAATCTTTGAAATAGAATTAATAGAAGAAATAGCTCAGGTTGGAACCCTGAAATATGTTAGGGAAGGAGAAAAAATTATTGAAATTGGCGAATATGTAAAGGCGATGCCTCTTTTACTGGAAGGTGCCATTAAAATTCTGCGTGAAGATAAGGAAGGAGATGAGCTGTTGCTTTATTTTCTCTCGCGTGGAGATACTTGTGCCATGACACTTTCCTGTTGTTTGGGGCAATCCAAAAGTGAAATAAGGGCTATTGCCGAATTGGATGCCAAGCTTATCATGATCCCAGTGGAAAAAATGGAAGAATGGACAGCCAAATATAAAAGCTGGCGAAATTTCATTTTTGAAAGTTACCATTCCCGCCTTACCGAAATGCTAGATGCCATAGATACCATTGCTTTTTTAAATATGGACGAACGCCTTATGCGGCATCTTCAGGAAAAAGTAAAAATAAATCAGGTTGATCTTCTTCAGGTCACCCATCAGGAAATAGCTTATGACTTGCACACCTCACGGGTAGTGATCTCCAGATTGTTGAAAAAACTGGAACGGGAAGGAATGATCAAACTTCAACGAAATAGTATTAAGGTCATCAATTTGCAAATTTAACTATGTAACCAGGGTTACAGTATGTTTTAATGCCAAATGCTACTTTTGGTCCAAATTTTTTTTAATAAATGGAATTAAACGATATTTTGGGATATATTGGAGCCTTAGTCATAGGTGTTGTGCTTGGTTTGATTGGTGGCGGAGGCTCGATCCTTACCGTACCGGTACTGGTTTATCTGCTTGCTATAAATCCGGTAACTGCAACAGCCTATTCCCTTTTTGTTGTGGGATTTTCATCGCTGGTAGGAGCCGCAAAAAACTTCCAAAAAGGCCGGGTAGAATTTAAAACTGCATTTTATTTTTCGGTTCCGGCATTTATCTCGGTTTTTAGTACCAGAAAGTTCCTGGTGCCGGCAATTCCCGAAGAAATCTTTAGCATGTCTGACTTTACCCTTACCAGGGATATTGGAATTATGCTCTTTTTTGCCGTCCTGATGTTAGCCGCAGCTGCCTCCATGATTTTGGATAAGGTGAAAACATTTAAAGACAGGGAAAATAGTGGAGGCGTCAATTACTCAGCCTTGATTCCTTTAGGTTTGTTGACTGGTGTAATTACAGGATTGGTAGGAGCAGGTGGTGGATTTATAATTATCCCCATTTTGGTTTTACTTGCCAAACTTCCTATGAAGACTGCTATAGGGACCTCTTTGTTTATTATCGCCATCAATTCATTAATTGGGTTTCTTGGAGATCTTGGGAATATCCGGATCGATTGGATCTTCCTACTCATATTTACCGGGATATCTATGTCAGGCATCATTTTAGGGGTGTATCTCAATAAGATCATCGACGGTGGAAAACTTAAAAAAGGCTTTGGATGGTTTGTGTTGCTTATGGGGTTATATATTATCTGGAAAGAGATCAATTCATAGTTATATGGGACAATGAAAACAAATATTAAAGATATCGTTTATGTAGGCATTCAGTTCCTACTCTTTGCAGGGTATCTTTTTGAGGTGAAAAAACTGAGGTTTGAGCCGGTTGAATTTCTTCAATTTATTCTGCTTCCATTCATTGTTGCCGGAATTGCAGTTATTTTAATTTCTTTTTTTCAACTTAATAAAAACCTTTCTCCCTTTCCATCTCCGAAAAAAAATTCAGAATTGATCAGCTCTGGTTTATTCAGCAAGATCAGGCACCCAATATATTCCGGGATCCTGCTTTTAGCTTTTTCATTTGCTCTTTATCAAAACTCCGGATTTAAAATTCTGATCTCATTTTTTCTGTCAATCTTGTTTTATTTTAAAACCGGCTATGAAGAAAAGCTATTAAGCCTCAAATTTCCTGAATACAAAAACTACAAAATGAAAACAGGCAGGTTTTTTCCGAAAATAAAATTTTGAACAATATGAAAGACAGAAAAACCCATTGGGATACTATTTATCAAACCAAAAACCTTGCTGATGTCAGTTGGTATCAGTCAAAACCCATTACTTCTTTAAAATTCATATCTGAGTTAGACCTGAAAAAGGAGGCGAAAATTATTGATATAGGTGCTGGTGAGAGTTATTTGGCAGATTATCTTTTAGCCGATGGCTTTTCCGATCTTACCATTCTGGATATTTCTGAAGCAGCACTGGATCATGCAAGATTGAGGTTTGGAAAAAAGGCCGAAAACCTGAAATGGATCACTGCCGATATTTCCAATTTCATTCCGGATGAAAAATATGACCTGTGGCACGATCGTGCCGCATTTCATTTTCTAACCGAAGAAACTCAGATTCAGAATTATTTGAAAACACTTGAAAACTGGATAAATCCCGGCGGATTTCTAATTTTGGGAACTTTCTCTGAAAAAGGCCCTGCCAAATGCAGCGGACTGGAGATCAGGCAATATTCCATTGCAGAAATTAGCGATTTGCTGGCTGAGAACTTTCAAAAACTTCACTGTGAAAATATAGATCATATCACGCCTTCCGGTTCAGTTCAGAATTTTACTTTTTGCAGTTTTCAGAAGAAAATTTAATTCCTGATCTCAAAACCTCATTGGTCTCAAAAACCTGTGAGGTTTATTTATTGCAGTTACAGAAAAGTATGATCCAAAAAAAATTAAAAATACAGACTAAATTTTTATGTTAAAATCGCTAGAGATTAACTATATTTAAATGAAAAACAAGGTTTTTAAACTGCTATTAATTTGTGTTTTGTGTATTTTGATCATAACCGCAATAGTTTTACTTATTCAATATATAATCACTTAAAATTTTGATCATGAAAAAAAACATGGGTAACACAGACAAAATTATCAGGCTGATCATAGTCGCAGGAATTGCGATACTCTATTTCTCGGGAGCCGTCACCGGAACCATCGGGATCGTGCTTTTGATATTGGCCGGAATATTTGTACTCACAAGTCTGGTGGGTTTTTGCCCGCTCTATGCTTTGTTTGGGATGAACACCTGCCCCAGGAAAGAAGTAAAGTAAGTGTTAATTCTATCAATTTCTAATTTATAGATTTTGGCAAAAGTATAGTTGTACCAGAAAAAAGAGTTTCTTCTAAAGGAAATTGTTTGGTGCTTTATTATGTTGCTAAAAAGAAAGGATCCACACATTTAGATTTCAAAGATTTTTCAGGAATTATCCCAACCCCGAATTAATAAAATTTTGATTTGTAACCTAAGTTACAAAAAATGCCAATCTAAGCTTATATTTTTACCTTTTTCGAAATTAGAAAACAACATATTATTCCATTTCTTTTAATTAGAATCAGTATCATGAAAATCCATAAACACTTTATTTTAATAGCAGCTGTTCTAATTTCCACTTCCTGTAAATCTGATGGTTCTAAAGCTGAAGGAAAGAATGCAAAAACTCCAAATTTAGTTCACTCCACACAAAATAGCGTGAAAAACCTCTCTGCAGCAGAGGTGAAAATATTGATGCTGGATAATCCCGAAATTGAAATCCTGGATGTTAGAACTCCCGGAGAATATGAATCAGGGCATTTAAAGAAGTCCGAAAACGTAGATTTTCTCAATTCAGAATTCCTTAAAAATATTAAAAAGATGGATCCCAATAAAACTTATTTAGTTTATTGTGCAGTGGGAGGCAGGAGTAGTCAGGCAGCACTGTTAATGCAAGAACAGGGTTTTAATAGTGTTTATAACTCGAAAGATGGCTTCTCTGCACTCAAAAAGGTTGGTGTTGAAGTTGATTAATGAGTTGTTCTTTAAAACTTTTATTGTTAGGAAGGGACTAAAGATAGCTTTGCTAATTTCCAATTCTTTAAGTTAAATAGTGTTTGAACAAAAAAACGGCTTCCTGGGAAGCCGTTTTTATAAGAATCAAATTAACCAATAATTTATTCGCTAAAGGTATAGGTAAGGCCTAACATAACCATACCTGTTGTCATTTCATAACCAACTTTTGTACCTGGTACTGCACCATAAGGATTTGTTGAAGATACCAACCCTGGATTTAACATTTGGCCTTCTGTTTTGTCTCCGCTTGTTCCGTAGTGATACACACCATTTAATTTAAAGTTATCAGTAATAGGGTAACTGGTTCCAAATTGGAATGCATTTTCAATAATTGCAGTTGCAGGAATTGAGAAAAATGCCAATTCACTGTCGATTGGATTGCTGCTATAAGTATAACCAACTCTTAAAGGTAATTTTTCAATTCCTTTATATTGCAATCCAACAGAAATAACGTTCATGTTTTTCCATCCAAAACCTTTTACAGATCCGGTAGGATTCCATCCTTTTTCTCCAAAACCATTTGTATTCTCATAATCAACAAATCTATAATCAACAGCCAAATCAAAATCTCCTGTTGAATACCCTAATCCAAATGATAATATTGATGGATAATCCATATTGAACGCTACGTCAGGAGCAGAAGAACCATCTAAATAGGTGTTTTCAAAATCTAAATCACTAAATTTTTGTGGTGTTTTGTAGGAAGCTCCTAATTTAAATCCACTAGGTGAATTGTAAAACACACCAAATTGTGCTCCAAAACCAATCGCTGAAGCTTTATCACTTACAGGATAACCCTTATCACCAGGTGCACCAGCAGGTGGAGTAAAATCTGGAGAAGCTATCGGATTAGGCGCTAATTCCAATGCTGCATAATTTATTGTTGGTTGAACACCAATTGACAATTCATCAGTTATTTCATAAGCCCAGGCAAATCCTACTTGCAATAACATATAATCAGATTCAATATGTCCAAAACCTCGTGCTTGTTGTGGATAATTTATAGGATTGGAATTTGTTGTTGGGTTAAAACTGGGACTCAATGGATTATTTGCTTCCTCAGGAAAAGTAACTCCAAAGCCACTAATACCAACGGCAGACACACCAAAAGTATGTTTGCTTCCTTCCTTTCCATATACAAAAGCTAAAGCTGGCATTGGAGATACCCCTCTGTCATCTTCAGTTACACCAGATACTGCAGGAGTTCCAGGGCCCATCGCTCCTGCTGGTAAGCTGGAACTTAATTCAGGCGATGAAAAGAAAGCACCAATATCAAAGTTTATTATTTTATTGTCAAACACCGAAATTGCGGCTGGGTTCCACTGTAAGGCACCGCTAATGTCTAAAGGTTGTGCTGTTGCAGCGCCACCCATGGACATGTTTACAGAACCCGCACTTTGCATAATATGCCCGGCTTGCGAAAAAACTGAAGTTGTAAAAAGTACTAATGCGAATCGTAAAAGGTTTTTCATAATTGTTAATTTAATTTAGTGATCATTATTAAATGGGTGTGTAATTCATTAAATCACACACCCATTAAGGTATATTAGTTGTTAGAAATTGAACATTTAATTAGCGGGGATCATATTAAAATCTACAGACAATGTCTTTTCACGCATCATCTCTAATCTTCCCATATTTCCTTCATTTCCTGTTGAGCTCATCATATAACCGTCATACTCAGCCATAATAGTATATGAATCTTCCGGAATACCAATTAAAGCATAATGTCCGTTGCCATCAGTGTGCGTACTGGTGTAAATATTACCATTCAGCATTAAGGAAATTGTAACATGTGCCATATCACCCTGGTCTCCATGAACGGTCCCTTGTATGGTTCCGGCAGTTTCCATATCTACAAAACGCATCATAGGGGTAAATGTAAATCCGGACATAGTCATCATTCCTGATCCCATTCCGTTATATTCGGCATCCTCCAAAACAAAGGAATTGTTCACATCTATATCCAATAGGTATTGGTGATGACTTCCGTTAGAAATTGTCAATGGGTGCTCCAATGCGATGTCTATCCCACCGTCACTATTAAGCCTCATCCCATTTCCCATCATTCCGCCGCCGGCATACCCATGCTGTGCAACATCATAAGAATACGATTGTCCACCATTCATAACCATTTCTGTTGAAGAAATGTACAAACGCATAAGATCGTAATTCCCTTCTGGTAGGTCCATATTGGCTATAGTTTGAGTATTGCCATTGACCAATTCCAACAGATTACTTTGCATTGGATTATTTGTAAGCATAGTAAAGGAGTTTCCGTTTGAGCTATTCCGGATGTCCATATGGTCTATAGTTATATTTGCTTCGGAAAACTGATTATAATGCATTGGAGCATCACTTAATTTAACAGTTAAATTTCCGGTAGCTCCGGTATTCGTTTCATTATCATCTGAACAACTTGCTACAGTAATTAAAATTAATAATGTAAAAATTGTCTTAAGTGTTTTCATTTTTCTTGTTATTATAGGTTTAAATTCATCATCATCATCCGGTAAAATTGTTTACATATTTATATGAATTTATTAGTATAAAAATTCCAGCTTGACCTTAGAACATAAAATCAGGTACTTCAAATTTGTTCCATCTTTTTTTGAATATAATTCACCACATTGAAAATAAATTACTTACCAACTTTTATTAACGGATCTTTCGTGTAAACATCGAATGGCAGAAATAAAAATCCCGGTTGCTAATACATCCAAAATTAGTATGGTTTTATTCGAAAGTTATTGGCAATTTTTTATAATCAAGCAGCTATTTTTAATTTCCCAGCTTTTGAATTGATTTATTATTGATTTGACAAAAATATTGATTATAATTATGCTTAAATATGATGATAGTCATATTTAATGATAATAATTAAATTCATGCTGATTTTTGCCAAAGCGAAAATACTTCAGGAAGTTTGAAGTATAATAATTTCGATATTTTGAAGAAAAGCAATATTTAATCCAGCGATATGGAAATTCAATTGCATTTAAGATGTAAAGATAAGGTGTTGTTTTTGAAGTGTGTGTAACATTTGTTACACAACAGAAATTATTAGGTTAAAACAAACTTAGGGAGCTTGAAAAATCCAAATACGAATCTTAATAGATACTTAATTAAATTTATAATCTGTTGGGACAGTTCTGTTATTATGTTCTAATTTTGTTTAAAAATTATCGATATGGAAGATATGCTGTTTTATGATAGAATGCAGTTTGCTTTTACGATCACTTTTCATTACCTCTTTCCCCAATTAACGATGGGACTTTCGTTAATCATCATTTATTTTAAATGGAAATTTTTACGAACCAAGACTCAAAAGTATAATAATGCTGCTATATTTTGGATGAAGATTTTCGCCCTGAATTTTGCGATGGGGGTGGTAACAGGAATTCCAATGGAGTTTCAGTTTGGGACAAATTGGGCAAAATTCTCTGAACTTACGGGAGGAATTATTGGTCAAACTCTAGCAATGGAAGGTATGTTTTCTTTCTTTTTGGAGTCCTCTTTTCTGGGTTTATTTATTTTTGGAGAGAAACTTTTAGGTCAAAAATTACATTTTCTCACAGGATTTTTAGTCTTCCTTGGATCCTGGGCCAGTGGTTACTTTATTATCGCTACACATTCCTGGATGCAGAACCCAGTGGGTTATGAGATCCTTGAAAACGGAAAATATGTTCTCAATAATTTTTCGGCTTTATTTTCAAATCCCTGGTTATGGCCTTCTTATTTGCACAACCAGGCGGCTTCAATGGTTACCAGTTCTTTTGTGGTAGCAGCTATTGGCGCATTTTATTTGTTGAATAAAAAGAATGAAGAATTTGGAAAATTATTTGTAAAAACAGGAGTTATTTTTGGGTTGATCTCCAGCGTTTTATTAGCAGCGCCTACCGGTGATTTTCTGGCAAAAAACGTTGAAAAATACCAACCGGTTACTTTTGCCGCAATGGAAGGAATCTTTCATACAGAAGAAGGCGGTTCCGAAATAATCTTAATTGGTCAGCCTGATGTTCGAAACAAAAAATTAGACAATAAAATAGCGGTTCCAAACATATTGAGTTTTTTAACCTATGGAAATTGGAATAGAGAGGTGAAAGGTTTAGATCAGTTTTCTGAAAAAGATTACCCGACCAATATTCCCCTTTTATATTATTCGTATCATATAATGGTTGGTTTAGGTACCATTTTTATTGGAATTATGGCGCTGGCTTTGTTTTATCTTTTCAGAAAAAAATTATTTACAACAAAATGGATATTATGGATGCTGTTATTTCTCCTTCCATTTCCATATATCGCTAATACTACTGGCTGGTTTACAGCCGAATTAGGCCGCCAACCATGGCTGGTTTATAATTTGTTGAGAACTGCAGAAGGTGCTTCACCTACAGTATCCTCCGGAAATACATTGTTTACGCTTCTTGGATTTGTTGGATTATACCTGCTTTTAGGAATGTTGTTTTTGCTTCAGGTGGGAAAAATTATTAATAAGGGACCGGCACCTGTAAAAAATTAAGATATGGAATTATTTTGGTATGTAGTTGTAATGTCAATGTTAGGGGTTTATATTGTTTTGGACGGCTATGATTTTGGAGCGGGGATTATCCACCTCTTTTTTGCCAAAACAGAAAAAGATAAAAAAGCGATCACGAGCGCAATTGGCCCTTTTTGGGATGCTAATGAAGTTTGGTTGGTAGCCGTGGGTGGAGTTTTGTTTTTTGCATTCCCAACGCTCTATGCATCGGCTTTCAGTGGTTTTTATTTGCCATTGATTATGATCTTATGGTTGCTTATTTTTAGGGGAGTCGGGTTGGAATTTCGGGGTCAATTCCACCACCCGATGTGGGAAGCAGTTTGGGATAAAGCCTTTGGAATTGCGAGTTTATTATTAGCTTTGTTTTTTGGGATCGCGTTAGGAAATGTAGTCAGAGGGGTAAACCTTGGAATGGTTGAAAACGGAGTTTCTTCCACTGAAGCACACTATTTTTTCCTGCCGTTATGGAATCCTTCTTTTAGTCCGCAAGCAGTCCATTTGGGAATTATAGATTGGTTTACCTTACTTCTGGGAATAATTGGAGTTGTTGCCTTGGCTATTCACGGTGCCAATTGGATTATTTTTAAAACCAAAACATCTGAGATGAATGTAAAATTAAAAGATGTTATTTTAAAACTGAATTTTGTTTTGCTGGCCCTGGTTATTACTTCATTGTTCATTTGGCATATTATTGAACCAGAACCATTTCAAAATTTTTTAGATCATCCCTTGCTGATTATATTTCCTTTATTGACGTTTACCGGTCTTTTTGGATTGTTCAAAGTTAAATCCTTTCAAAAGGATGGAAAGGGCTTTTTGTTTTCCTCTTTATTTTTGATTGGCGGTTTTGCATCAACTGCGGCTGCTATTTTTCCGAAGGTGCTGCCTTCAACAAATAACATAAACCCGGCATTGACTATTTATAATGTAGCTGCAGATGAATACGGGCTAACCGTTGGGATTTATTGGTTTGTTATTGCCTTACTGCTCGTTGGTGTGTATGTTTTTGTTCAATATAAAATATTCAACGGGAAAATGGACGATGTAGGTTATGGAGAACATTGATTGGTACTAAAAGGTTCATAAAATTTTCCGTCTACCCAAATTAACACAGTAAAGTAGGCCTCAGGTTGAATTGTGATATAAGTAGGTAACTTACTTATTTACAAAATAAAAATGTTTTCCCCGGAAATATGATTTTATTTGTATATTTGTCAACCAAATGGTTGAACCGAATAGTTTTAATATGAAAGCTAAAGAAGAAAATACCGAATTAGAGATTCTCAACGCTGCCAAAGAAGTTTTTCAGGAAAAAGGAATGGCGGGAAGCAGGATGCAGGAAATTGCCGATAAAGCGAGAATAAACAAATCTATGTTGCATTACTATTACCGAAGCAAACAATTGCTCTTTGAGGCGGTTTTTAAAAATGCATTTAGATTATTAGCCCCACAATTGAATAGGGTTTTAAATGATGACAGCGAATTATTTGAAAAAATAAGAAACTTCACTAATAATTATATTTCATTCGTGATCGCGCATCCATATTTACCAAATTTTGTAATCCAGGAACTGAATAAAAACCCCGATTTTATCGAGAAGATGCGCATAGAAAAAGAATTTCCCAGGGTCGAGAAATTCAAGGTTCAAGTTGAAGACGCTATAACCCGTGGTATTATAAAACCAATTGGAGCGGAACAATTATTTATTAATATTATGTCTTTGAATATTTTTCCATTTATTGCCGCGCCATTATTACAAGGATTGATAAATGTGGAGGATAAGGAATTCCGGGAACTCATGGAAAGACGAAAAACAGAAGTTTCCGACTTTATTATTAATTCTATCAGACTTTAATA
>ERZ1284729.216-NODE-216-length-10484-cov-7.157446_pt1 | contig 10484 bp, 11 predicted proteins | sample MGYA00454602_ERZ1284729 | MGnify/ENA primary metagenome ERZ1284729 (study PRJEB36292, sample SAMEA5787381) | metagenome | biome: Arctic soil; feature: perennial spring outflow channel; material: sediment | place: Canada | collected 2017-07-08 | depth 0.05 m ... | reverse complement strand
ATCTTGATTGTGACGAAGCTTAAAGTTCAAATGATGGAGTCCAATTGGAGTGGGTTGAGGAAGAGTGTAAAACAAATGTTGATGTAGTTCTGGATGATTAAGAGGTGGGGGACAATGAGAACGCGTGAGAAATGCTTAAGGAAGATGTTAGAGAAGGTAACGCATAACAGCAAGAGAGTTCTCAAGTAATGCTAGCCCAATGTGGTTGATAGTAAACGACAAGCCGTTTATTATATCCCACATCTGTCATCCAGCCACAGCAGTTATGCTGTGGCTGTTTTTTATGGTGTGGGTAATGCTCGTTGGTGCACCCGTATTGACGGTAATTAGTGTCGTCGTTGTGATTGTTTTTACACAATCTACTTTGCAGCAATTTATGCGCTATGTGCGTCGTAGTCGATGGTTGTTACTCGTTTTGTTGTTAATGCATGCTTATAATTTACCTGGTGCACCCTTGTTACCGTTTTTAGGATCGTATAGTCCGAGTCAATCTGGTATATACAGTGGTTTACTTCAAACTTGGCGTTTGCTATTGATGTTAGCGATGTTGGCTGTATTGATGACACGCTTATCGCAAGAATCATTACTTACGGGAATTTATAGCGTGATAGCGCCACTCCGTCAGTTAGGATTTGCGCCTGAACGAATCGCCATGCGCATCTGGTTGACTTTGCGTTATGCAGAATCATTGACCAGTGAATCGCAACAAATGACTTTTAAGCAGCGTTTACGGCAAATATCCTGCCCACCTCCCTTGACCGGTGACATGATGCAGCCTTTGGTGTTGCCAGTTGTTCAGGCAGGCTGGTTAGATTATGTATGTGTGATGTGTATGGCGATACTAGGACTATGGGTAAGATGAATCGTATAGCGCTGGGCATTGAGTACAATGGTAGTCAGTTTTGTGGTTGGCAACATCAACCGCAAGGCTGTGGCGTTCAGGATGCACTTGAATATGCTTTGGCGCAAATAGCTGGACATGCAGTTTCAGTAGTGGCAGCAGGCAGAACCGATGCGGGTGTACATGCGACTGAGCAAGTTGTTCACTTCGATGTTGAGGTCGAGCGCCCGATTACAGCATGGGTGCGAGGCGTCAATGCCTTTTTGCCGGTTGGCGTTGCTGTGTTATGGGCAAAATTAGTAACCACAGATTTCCATGCGCGATTTAGTGCAACTTCACGTAGCTATCGTTATGTTTTGCTTAATCACCCAATACGCCCCGCATTAAACGCCGGGCAGGTAGGTTGGTATCATGGGCCGCTAAATGTAACTTTGATGCAGCAGGCTGCAAATTTATTGCTGGGTGAGCATGACTTTAGTGCTTTTCGTGCAGCCGAATGTCAGGCGAAGTCGCCGGTGCGGGAATTGCGGCAGTTGAATGTACTGAAGCAAGGTAACCAGATAATATTTGAATTGACTGCAAATGCCTTTTTACACCATATGGTGCGCAATATTGTGGGTGCGCTGGTGTATGTTGGGCAGGGTAAATATCCGCCGGACTGGCTGGCAGAGTTATTGATGCAGCGAGATCGTACGCGATCAGCACCCACTTTTGCGGCGGCAGGTTTACATTTATGCCATGTCGAGTACGATGCTGTTTGGAGTTTGCCTGGTGCCAGGAATGGTTGTGAAGTTTGAAGGTGAAATATGCGAACACGAATTAAAATCTGTGGATTTACTCAGGTAGATGCGGCGCTTCAAGCTGCTCAAGCGGGGGCGGATGCAATCGGCTTGGTGTTTTATGCACCAAGCCCGCGTAATGTAGAAATGGTACGTGCCCGAGAAATAGTAGAAGCACTTCCAGCATTTGTGAGCAGTGTGGCGTTGTTCGTTGATGCCGAAGCAGATAGGGTGCAAGCTGTAATAGAGCAAGTCAGGCCTAGCCTGTTACAGTTTCATGGAGATGAGAGCCCGGCGTACTGCCGCCAATTCCGCTTACCATATATTAAGGCAGTTCGCGTTAGACCGAGTCTGGATTTGGTACAATACGCAACTCGGTTTCATGATGCTCAAGGGATCTTGCTAGATGCTTTTGTGCCAGGCGAGGCTGGTGGAACTGGTCACAGCTTTGACTGGCGTTTGATTCCAGCCGAATTGCCATTGCCATTAATATTATCAGGTGGGCTAGATGTGAAAAATATTGCCGCTGCAATCCACCAAACTCATCCGTGGGCTGTGGATGTGTCCAGCGGTGTAGAAGTCAGTAAGGGTATTAAAGACGCAATGAAGGTTGCGCAATTTATTGAAGAGGTAAGTAATGCGTATCGGTGAACTCCCAGATGAGCACGGCCATTTTGGCCCTTATGGTGGTATTTTTGTTGCAGAAACTTTGATTGCTGCATTGGATCAGTTACGTCAGGAATATGAGTTGGCGCGTAAAGATGCGGCGTTCATGGCTGAGTTTCGCCATGAGCTCAAGCACTATGTCGGTCGGCCTAGCCCGATCTATCACGCAAAACGCTGGTCAGAGCACTTGGGTGGCGCACAGATATATCTAAAGCGCGAAGATCTGAACCATACGGGTGCGCATAAAATCAATAACACTATTGGCCAGGCTCTTCTGGCGCGGCGTATGGGTAAAAAGCGCGTTATTGCTGAGACAGGTGCAGGGCAGCATGGGGTAGCATCCGCTACCGTAGCAGCACGCTATGGTATGGATTGTGTCGTCTATATGGGTGCTGAAGACGTTGCGCGCCAATCGCCTAACGTGTACCGAATGAAGTTGCTTGGTGCAACTGTAGTGCCAGTTTCTTCTGGTTCTAAAACACTGAAGGATGCCCTCAACGAAGCTATGCGTGACTGGGTGACTAACGTTGAGTCTACCTTTTACATACTGGGCACGGCCGCAGGGCCACATCCATACCCTATGCTGGTGCGCGATTTTCAGTCGGTTATTGGTGAAGAATGTTTAACGCAAATGCCAGACATGATAGGCCGCCAACCTGATGCAGTAATCGCTTGTGTGGGTGGTGGTTCCAATGCTATCGGGATTTTTTACCCCTATATCGATCAAAAAAATGTCAGATTGATCGGTGTGGAGGCGGGTGGTGATGGTATTGCTAGCGGTCGGCATGCAGCGCCGCTATCTGCAGGTACGCCTGGTGTCTTGCATGGTTTCCGTAGCTATCTTATGCAAGACGAGAATGGCCAAATCATCGAAACGCATTCGATATCTGCAGGTCTTGATTACCCCGGTGTAGGTCCTGAGCATGCATGGTTGAAAGACAGTGGTCGCGCAGAATATGTGGCTATCAACGACGACGAAGCGATGCGCGGTTTCCATGATTTATGTCGTTTTGAGGGAATCATCCCAGCACTCGAGTCTAGTCATGCGTTGGCACATGCTGCCAAAATTGCGCCGAGCATGAGCAAGGACCAGATTCTTCTGGTGAATCTCTCCGGGCGGGGTGACAAGGATATTAATACCGTGGCGAAATTGTCGGGCATAACGCTGTAAGTCACGCAGTCATTTTAAAAAAGAGTAAATATGAGCCGTATTAAACAGACTTTTGAACAACTCAAAGCGCAACACAAAACTGCGCTGATTCCGTTTATTACTGCAGGTGATCCGGATCCACAATTGACTGTGCAGATTCTCAATGGGTTGGTAGCCGCAGGGGCAGATATTATTGAACTGGGCGTGCCATTTTCCGATCCGATGGCTGATGGCCCGACCATACAGCGTGCTTCGGAGCGTGCACTGAAACATCATGTGGGTTTGAAAGATGTATTAGCGATGGTCGCTGAGTTCCGTATAACCAATACTACGACACCGATAGTGTTGATGGGTTATGCAAATCCAATTGAACATATGGGTTATGCCGTGTTTGCCGAGGCCGCAGCAGCAGCTGGCGTCGATGGCGTATTAACGGTAGATATCCCTCCTGAAGAAAGTGTGGCTGAGATATTTACGGCTGCTGGTGTAGATACGATATTTTTATTGTCACCGACAACGCCGGATGCGCGTATTAATCTGGTTGCACAAAAAGCCAGCGGTTTCGTGTATTACGTATCTCTTAAAGGAGTAACTGGCTCGGCTAATCTTGATCTGGTCGAAGTGGCAGGGCATATCCCTGTGATTCGCGAACGCTGTGGTTTGCCTGTTGGGGTGGGATTTGGCATCCGTGATGCAGAAACCGCTGCGGCAATTGCAAAATTTGCAGATGCCGTGGTTATCGGTAGTCGTATAGTCGAAGAAATCGAAAATTCTCCACGTGAATGCGTGGTGGACAATCTGACAAAGTTTGTTGCCGGTGTGCGCGCAGCGATGGATGCGGCTGTTTAAGTCTCGCGCTGCATAACCGTTTATAGAAATAAAGGAATTACCATGAGTTGGTTTCAGAAATTATTGCGCCCCAAGATCAATCGTCGATTGGCAGAAGATCCTAAAAAAATAATGCCGGAAGGTCTATGGAGCAAATGCCCGTCATGTGAAACAGTGTTGTATCGCGCTGATTTGGAAAAGAATTTAGAGGTGTGTCCAAATTGTGCTTATCACCATCGTATTGATGCACGCGCGAGACTGGAAATGCTGCTGGATGCGGATGGCCGTTTAGAAATCGGGGCGGAAGTGACGCCTGTCGATACGCTTAAATTTAAAGACAGTAAAAAATACAGCGATCGCCTACTTGAAGCACAGCGTGCTACCTGTGAGAAGGATGCGCTGGTAGTCATGCAGGGTAAAATTGGCAATGTGCCATTAGTGGTGGCTGCATTTGAATTCAAATTCATGGGCGGTTCTATGGGCGCAGTTGTGGGTGAGCGCTTTGTTCGTGGTATAGAAGTTTGTTTACGTGAAAAAATCCCTTTTGTGTGTTATGCCGCGAGCGGTGGTGCGCGCATGCAGGAAGGGTTGTTCTCGCTTATGCAGATGGCGAAAACCAGTGCCGCTCTGACCAAGTTGGCTGAAGCCAAGCTTCCATTTATTTCAGTATTGACTGACCCAACTATGGGTGGTGTATCCGCCAGTTTTGCCATGTTGGGCGATGTGATTGTTGCCGAGCCAAGAGCGTTGATCGGTTTTGCCGGGCCGCGCGTGATTGAGCAGACAGTGCGTGAAACTTTGCCTGAAGGTTTCCAGCGAGCTGAGTTTTTGCAGGAGCATGGCGCGGTAGATATGATTATTGACCGTCGTGAAATGCGTGAACGATTAGCCACCTTGCTTTCAATGATGCAACGTAAATCAATGGCTGCTTGATGTGTTTAGACGAATGGCTACATTATCTGGAAGGTCTGCACCCAACAGCAATTGATCTTGGCTTGCAGCGTGTAGCGCAGGTTCGCGACGTATTGCTCCCTGTGATAAAGACGCCAGTTATTGTCGTTGGCGGTACTAATGGCAAGGGATCTACTTGCGCGTATCTGGAATCAATATTAACTGCGGCGGGTTATCGTGTTGGTTTGTACACCTCACCACATTTACTACGCTATAACGAACGGGTGCGTATAACGCAGTCAGAGGTTGATGACGCAGCCTTATGTGCAGCGTTTGCGGCCATAGAAGTGGCGCGTGGCGATGTTTCATTAAGCTATTTCGAATTTGGTACATTAGCTGCGATGTGGTTATTTGACAAAGCTGCTGTCGATGTTGCAATCATGGAAGTAGGTCTCGGTGGTCGGCTGGATGCAGTCAATATATTTGATGCCAGATGTGCAGTGATTACCAGTGTCGATATTGATCATACTGAATATCTTGGAGCTACGCGCGAACTGATAGCGCGTGAAAAAGCAGGAGTATTTCGAACTGGACGACCGGCAATATGCGGTGATATGAGCCCACCAGAAGTCCTGCATGACGAAGCGTTACGTTTGGGTGCAAATTGGCTGGCGATAGGCGATGCCTATCGGTTTCAACCCCACGTTTCTAGCTGGGACTATCATGGCGCAGGCGAATACCTGAATCTGCCGTTACCTCTCATGCAAGGGGATTATCAATTAAGCAATGCTGCAACAGCGATTGCGGCACTTGAAAGTGTGTGTGCAGATTTTTCGGTGACAGAGTCGGCAATTCGTGAAGGATTGCAGCACGCCAAGGTGCCAGGAAGGTTTCAGGTTTTGCCTGGCAAACCACAGCGCATTCTGGATGTTGCGCATAATCCCCATGGCGCAAGTGCCTTGGCAGCCAATTTGATGGACGCTCCTGTTTCTGGGAAATCATATGCAGTTTTTTCCATGTTGGCCGATAAAGATATTGCCGGCGTGGTAGCCGCGATGCGTGATGTAATTGATGTGTGGGTGGTGGCGGGGCTGGATTTGCCTCGCGGTACGTCAGCCGAAACTTTGCAAATGGTATTGGCCTCGGTTGGTGTAACGAACATAGTATTGGTAGGAAGTGTTGAAGCTGCATGGATTTTTGCCTGTGAACAAGCTCAGGAAAATGATAGAATCTGCGTCTTTGGTTCTTTCTACACTGTTGCCGCCGTATTGCGATTGATAGCAGACTAATAGGAACTTATGCATGGCCATTCAAGCCACTTCTGAAGAACAGCTGCGATTAAAAAAACGCGCTCGACAGCGTTTGCTGGGTGCAGCAACTTTGCTCATCAGCGCTGCAATTATCTTGCCTATGGTGCTCGATCAAGCACCACGTTCCTTGGACGCAGATATTAAGATCAATATGCCAGCAGTAGCGCCTGCAGTTAACGCGCCAATACCCGTCCCTGTAACGCCTGTGCCTAACGATTCAGTAGTTGATAAGTCAGATACGCCTATTAATGCGGAAGTTGAGCAGCCAGTCGCTGTTGCTGCGGAGCAAAAGAAGTCAGCTGATGCCAAACTGGCGCAGCAGCAAAAAGAGCATGAGAAAAATGCGAGCGAAGCTAAGGCATTAGCCGCTGAAAAGGTAAAACAGCAGGCAGAACAAGCAAGATTGGCACATGCTAAGGAAGTAACGCATCAAGCGGAACTCGCGGCTGAAAAAGCCCGTCAGGTCGCTAGCATCAAGCAGGTAGTAGTTCCTGCCATACAGCATGAGCCTCAACAAACTGAGCAAACTGCAAAAAATCAGCATGAAGCAACGGGTAGTCACTATGTAGTTCAATTAGGTGTTTTTAGTAGTGCGGAGAATGCTCGGCAACTACGTGAACGGTTGAATACAGTAGGGATTAGTACTTATACAGAAATTTTACCTAGCGGTGCTACACGAGTCCGTGCTGGGCCATTTACAGATCGAGGGCAGGCCGAGAAGGTGCTGGCAAAGATTGGTTCAACGGGTTTACATGCGCAAATAGTACCTTTAGCGAATAAGTAGAGTGCATACGTGACTAGTTTTGATCTTGTTGTTTTAGGTATCGTCATTCTATCTATCCTGCTTGGCTTAATGCGCGGTGGGGTAAAAGAGATATTGTCACTTGCTGCCTGGATATTCGCTTTTTTATTGGCTAAAACATTTGCTGAATTGGCATCTGGCTGGATGCCAGCAATGATAAGTAGTCCGGCATTGCGTTATCTGGGTGGTTTTATTTTGGTATTTGTTATCGTCATGGCAGTGGCTATGTTATTGAGTCTATTGCTGGCGGAATCGCTCAAAGCAGCTGGATTGGGCGCGTTGGACAGGTTGCTAGGTTTAATATTCGGTGCGTTGCGTGGTGCAGCAATCGTGCTCATGCTGGTGCTACTAGCTGGGCTAACGGCGCTACCGAAAACAGAGTTGTGGCAGCAAGCGCTACTCGCATCTTCTTTGGTCAAGTTGGCAGTCATGGCTACGCCTTGGTTGCCTGATGGTTTGGTTCAACACATACATTTTTAGGATCTTCCTATGTGCGGCATAATCGGCATCGTTTCTCATTCTCCCGTTAATCAGTTAATTTATGATGGGCTATTGGTATTGCAGCACCGTGGTCAGGATGCTGCGGGGATAGTGACCGCAGAAGGTAATGTTTTTCATATGCATAAGGCCAATGGCCTGGTTCGCGACGTCTTTCGCACGCGTGATATGCGTAACTTGCTAGGCAATTTCGGTATTGGGCATGTGCGTTATCCCACCGCTGGTAATGCGGCTTCAAGTGCTGAAGCCCAACCGTTTTATGTGAATTCACCTTACGGCATCGTATTGGCGCATAACGGTAATTTGACGAATACGGATCAGCTCAAAGAAGATCTGTTCCGCTTGGATTTGCGCCACGTGAATACCAGTTCTGATTCCGAAGTGCTGTTGAATGTGTTAGCGCATGAGTTGGTCGAAGTGGGTAATACCCAGCATTTGAGCGTTGATCGAATATTTAAGGCTGTTAAAGGTGTACATCGGCGTTGCCGTGGCGCATATGCCGTGGTGGCAATGATTGCCGGGCATGGCCTGCTGGCGTTTCGTGACCCGTATGGAATTCGCCCGCTGATTATCGGCAGCCGCCAGTCAGCAATGGGTACGGAATACATGCTGGCATCCGAGAGTGTGGCGATCGACACGCTAGATTTCAAAGTAATGCGCGATGTTGCACCGGGTGAAGCAATTTATATTGATGAATTGGGCCAATTGCACAGCCAGCAATGTGCTGAGCAGCCACGTAGTTTCCCCTGCATTTTTGAATATGTGTACTTGGCACGCCCTGATTCAGTCATTGATGGGGTATCTGTATATGAGACACGATTACGTATGGGCGAGCATTTAGCTGAAAAGATAAGAAAACAATGGAAAGATATCCACATTGATGTGGTCATTCCTATTCCGGATACCAGCCGACCAAGTGCCTTGCAGTTAGCTAACGCATTGGGATTGTCGTATCGCGAAGGCTTTATAAAAAACCGTTATATCGGTCGTACTTTCATCATGCCGGGTCAGGCTATGCGTAAGAAGTCGGTGCGCCAAAAGCTGAATGCTATCGGCATGGAGTTCAAAGGTAAAAACGTGTTGCTGGTGGATGACTCTATAGTACGCGGTACAACAAGTCGCGAGATTGTACAGATGGCACGAGATGCGGGCGCGAATAAAGTATATTTCGCTTCCGCTGCGCCGCCTGTACGCTTCCCTAACGTATATGGTATTGATATGCCTACGCGTCAGGAATTGCTAGCGACAGACCGTAATGACGAAGAAATTGCACGCGAGATCGGTGCTGATGCATTGGTTTATCAGGATATCGATGCGTTGATCGAGGCGGTGCGGGAAATTAATCCAGCGTTGGAGCACTTTGATACATCGTGTTTTAACGGCGTGTATGTGACCGGCGATATTTCACCAGAGTATCTTGATTTGATCGAGACCATGCGTTGCGGTTCTGAAACAGGAAGTAAAAGTCCTGATACCCTGCAACTGGATTTGAATTTGGCTAGGGGTAATTAACAGTATGCTTGACGTGTAACAAGCAATCCGTTTACTATGAATATGCGCCGATTTGAAACAGCTTGCGGGCGCATTATAAATACAGCTAAAGCGGCATAACCCGTTTTTGGCTGTCATAGTCAAAGCGGGTTTTTTATTAGGAGTAGCATATGAATAATGAAGATTATGACCTGGAAACTTTAGGTGTCCGTGCGGGGATTACCCGTAGCCAGTTTAACGAGCACAGTGAAGCGATGTTCCTGACTTCCAGTTATGTGTTCAATAGTGCAGCTGAAGCTCAGGCTCGGTTTAGCGGTGAAGAGCCGGGCAATATTTACTCGCGCTTTACTAATCCTACTGTCACTATGTTCGAGCAACGGCTGGCTGCGCTAGAAGGCGCAGAGCGCTGTGTCGCAACAGCCTCTGGCATGTCAGCAATCCTGGCAACAGTAATGGGTTTGTTGTCAGCTGGCGATCATATCATTGCTTCGCGTTCCATTTTTGGTTCTACTATCCAGTTGTTCAGTAACATTATCGGACGTTTTGGTGTTGAAACCACTTTTGTATCTGCGACGGATGTTAGCGAGTGGCAAGCTGCGGTGCGGCCTAATACCAAGCTGTTTTTCGTTGAATCGCCATCTAATCCATTGACTGAAGTGAGTGATATCAGTGCACTGGCAGCGCTAGCGAAACAGTCAGGTGCCAAGCTGGCAGTGGATAATTGTTTTTGTTCTCCGGCACTGCAGCGACCGCTGTTGCTAGGTGCGGATATAGTAGTGCATTCTGCGACGAAGTACCTTGACGGACAAGGTCGCGTATTGGGTGGTGCCGTATTGGGTAGTCATCAGTTGCTTGAAGGCGTGTACGGCTTTTTGCGTACGGCCGGGCCAACCTTGAGTGCCTTCAATGCCTGGATATTCCTGAAGGGGTTGGAGACGCTGAAATTGCGCATGGATGCCCATTCTGCTTCGGCATTAAGTCTGGCGCAATGGCTGGAGGCCCATCCGCAGGTTGAGCGCGTGTTTTATCCGGGTTTACCTTCTCATCCGCAGCCTTAATTAGCAATGCGCCAGCCGCGTACCGGTGGCTGCATTCACGCATTCGACGTCCAAGGGGGTAAAGATCCTGCACGGCAGGTGTGTGATAGCCCACACATGATTTCAATAACGTCTAAACTCGCTGATACTAAAAAAACTATAAACCATACGGACACGACCCAGCTGTGCAG
>ERZ1284729.215-NODE-215-length-10484-cov-16.669383_pt1 | contig 10484 bp, 9 predicted proteins | sample MGYA00454602_ERZ1284729 | MGnify/ENA primary metagenome ERZ1284729 (study PRJEB36292, sample SAMEA5787381) | metagenome | biome: Arctic soil; feature: perennial spring outflow channel; material: sediment | place: Canada | collected 2017-07-08 | depth 0.05 m ... | reverse complement strand
CACCAAATATTTAAAATATTTTTAAACAAAATTTTAATTTCTTTAAAGGAGAGAGAGGTTGCGGAACACAAATTGAGCGTTTTTCATGGTAGATGCCATTCAAATTTTGCAACCAAAGTCTTTTGCCTAAAAATTAGGCTAGAATTCAATTAAAATAGAATAATGGATCTTTACAGTTCAATAAAATTTTGAATTTAAAAATGTTAAAATATATCAAATTCCAATTTATTGTATGAAACAAAATACGATATTAGCAAAGGTTAATTGATAATTCGCCTAAAATATTTTAAACCTTAAAGTCCTGAATTCCCTTGAAAGTTAATCCCCCTACTAGATCACTTCATTCTTTTTTGAGTATTTTTTTAATTGGCAGTATTCTTATTTTTTCCTGCAACAGGAAATCAACGGTTCCCGATTTGAACAAGGAGGAGAATGCACCATTTGAAGATAGTATTAATAAGCAGAAGGTAGAGATTAAGGTCCCAAAAATGATAGTGTATTATAGTATGGATTCTTTAGCAAATACCGCACAGATTGATAGTTTTCAGAACAAATACAACCAAAAGGAAAAGAGAATTATATTTGCCCTTAACAGAATTGATTTTGGCAAGTTAAGAGTTGGTTCGAAACTGGTTATTCCAGATACTTTGGTCACGGATTTAATAAAATATTCTCCATTCCCCGAAAATCTTGAAATCCTCGATTCCATTCCTAAAACAGTTTTGATTGCCCAGCGAATTCAGGGATTTGCCCTTTATGAAAACGGCAAACTTATAAAATGGGGGCCCGTAAGTTCTGGGAAGAGATCAACTCCAACTCCCAATGGTCTTCATTATGCCAATTACAAGAAAAAACTTAAAATAAGCACGTCGGATGAGGCCTGGAAATTGCCTTATTATTTTAATTTTATGAATTTTTTTGGTGTCGGAATTCATGAATATGATCTTCCGGGATACCCTGCAAGCCACGCCTGTGTGCGTACTTATAAAGAAGATGCACAATTTATATACGATTGGGCCCAACAATGGGAACTCGATAATTCAGGGCAAAAAATTAAAAAAAATGGAACCCCATTTATGGTTTTTGGGGAATATGACTATAAGAATCCCTATCCATGGCAAAAACTTACAAACGACAGAACTGCGAATGACCTTAATGAAGCCGAAAAGAATATCTTAAAACAGTATGTGAAGCAATACGAGGAAAATGAAAGAAATTATGTAAAAGAACAGGAATCACCTGAAATTGATTTGGCATCCTAGTCAGATAATTTTTTCAAAGTTTAAGATTGAATAGGGATTATGCTTTAATTTGTAACTTGTCAATAATAAAAAAAGATAAAATGAAATACATTAAACAAATTGGGAATCTGGCAATATTTGCAATGTTATTGCTTTCTCCGGATTTTTTTCAGGCTCAGGAAACTTTGCTAATGATAAGGGCGAAAGCCCAAGATGCTAAATTTATTGGCACTTCAATGGGGGGAGCGAAAGTGATTGTAAGAGATGAACGCACAGGGAATATTCTTGCAGAAGGGTTTACAGAGGGCAGTACGGGCAATACAGATGTTATAATGAAAAATCCTAAAACCCGCGCATCAAAACTTTCAGATGAAAATACAGCTGGGTTTTTAGCAAAATTAAACATTGAAAAGCCTGTATTTGTGAATGTAGAAGTCTTTGCGCCTGTTGAAAACAGGGTAAAATCTACTACCCAACTGTGGGTAATACCCGGAAAAGATATCATCGGGGATGGTTTGGTTATTGAAATCCCGGGTTTTATAATAGATATACTGTCCCCACAAGCTCACCAAAGTATTGACGAAAATAACGAAATTGAGATTAAAACCAATATTGTAATGATGTGTGGTTGCCCGATTACAAAAGGTGGAATTTGGGATGCCGATCAATACGAAGTGAAAGCTGTGATTTCCAAAGAAGGAAAATTGGAAAAAACCTTAGATTTGAATGTTTTGGAGCAGGCAAGTACGTTTTCTGGCATAGTAAATCTGAAACCAGGGAATTATGAAATATTTGTGTACGCTTTTGATCCTGTTTCGGGTAATACCGGACTGGATAGGACCAATATCATAGTTAAATAAGGGTTTTTAATGGTGTTTTCTATATGAATTAGTATAATTAATACTCCATAAAATAATTATTTAGGAAATTAAAATCAATCAGACTGATTCTATTTTTCTAAAATTGCCGGTTCTGTTTTCAACAATCCCAATTGCTCGATAGTTTTCAAAACCCCATTTTCATTATTGTTAAAACGAGTAGTATAGTTGCTGGCATTTATAATTTCCGGATGAGCATTCTTCATGGCATAACTATAGGTGGCATTTTGCATCATTTCAATATCATTGAGGTAATCGCCAAATACGAGAGTTTCATCTGGGGAAATGTCCATTTCTTTCTGAATTCCTTTTATGGCGTTGCCTTTATTTGCTGTAAGGGAGGTAATATCAAGGAATATTTTAGCGGCAATTGCAACTTTATATTCATTGTTGAATTCCTTATAGGAATGGTAACTATTTGCTTCAACCCCCTTATGATCGCAAATAGTAACCTTTAAAAAAGTGTCATCTACCAATTGGAGATCCTCGACAACTTTAAGTCGTTGATAGTATTGCTGAATTTCTTCTATAAATTTTTCATCATTGCTTTCCACATAAGCCGATTCTTTTCCGCAAAGTACTAGTTGAACACCTTCCAGTTTTCGTCCAATTTCAATAAATTTCATCGCAGCTTTAGAGTCCAGAGCATTTACATACAATTCCTGTCCTTTGTGAACGACAAGGGTGCCATTTTCAGCAAAAAACAGCATTCTGTCTTTAATTCTTTCAAATTTTGATTCCAGATTATAATATTGACGTCCGCTGGCAACCGAAAACATGATTCCTTTTTTGGAAAGAGATTCTTCTATTCTCCAGAAATCGGGATGGATCTCGTGCTTATCATTTAACAATGTGCCATCCATATCGGAGACAATCAATTTTATCATTTCTTATAATTTAAGATTGCGAAGATAATAGATTCATTTTTCTACTACTCAAGAAAAGGATCAATTTTAATAGTAGGTGAATCAAGTTACACTATACCTCAAGAAGTGTATTTAAATTCAAATAACCAAGGTTCAATTTATTTCTGGGAAGCCATGAACCGGTAACCGGCATATTCCTTCTTAATCTCTGCGGGTCCAATCCAACAGTAACTCAAAAACCGCTTTTAGGTTGGCCAATTTTTCCCTTCGAATTAAACCTTTTTCTGTTTTATATTGTCTTGCAGAAGCAGGAAAGCCGATATAATTTAAACCTAAATTTTGTGCGATAAAAAGCGTTCTGGGTAGATGAAAATTTTGGGTGACCACAACGGCATTTGGGATCTCATATATTTTCTTGGAACGATACATACTGTCAAAGGTATCAAGACCTGCAGGATCGATAAAAATATTTGCTTCCGGAACACAACGGTCCAGCAAATAATTTCGCATAGCGCTAACTTCATTATAATCATCCGTTCGATTATCTCCGCTCAATAAAAAGCTTTTCACCTTTCCTTTTTGGTATAATTCTAAAGCGGTATCTACCCTGTCCTGGAGAATTGGGGAGAGTTTTCCATCAGAATGCACACTGGCTCCCAAAACGATTGCCGTATTTTTTGCCGGAAGAGTTTCAATATTCTCATAAATACTATGAAAGGTAACTTGTTGAATATAAATGCTTACGCCCCAAATAACTAAAATTCCCAGTGCAAATATAATTAAGATAAACCGTATGATTTTTTTTAGCCTGTTCATCTTTAAATCTTATAAGCAGTGATAATAACGAGTATTCTATAATTGTAGTATTTTGAACAGTGGTGAACTCCTTAAAAAAAAACAATTAAACAGAACTGAGTATCGATAAAATCTATTTAGGATATTACAACTTGGTGAAAGTATTACTTAGATTTGTACTGCAAAATAAGCAAAATAGTTAGAATGAAAAATATTGAAGCACTTCAATGGCGGTATGCCACAAAAAAGTTTGATAATGCAAAAATACTTCCTCTGGATAAAATTGAAGTACTTAAGAATGCCTTTAATTTGACTGCTACCTCCTATGGCTTACAGCCCATAAAAATGGTGATTATTCACAATAAGGAAATGCAGCAAAAATTGGTAAATTTCTCAATGAATCAGAAACAAATAAGCACTGCTTCTCATGTTCTGGTGCTTTGTATAGAACGGAAAGTTGACAAAAAGTTTATAGAAAATTATTTTAATCAGGTTCATAAAATACGAGCCACCCCGGAAGATATTCTCAATCCTTTTAAAGATTTTCTGATAAATGATTTTAAAAATAAGCAGCTTGATGAAATACATGCCTGGGCAACAAATCAGGCTTTTTTGGCTTTGGGAACTTTAATGACGGTTTGCGCCATAGAAGGAATTGACTCTTGCCCAATGGAGGGTTTTGAACCTCAAAAATACGATGAATGTTTAGGGTTGGAAAAATTGAATTTAAAATCGGTATTGGTAATGCCAATTGGATATAGGGCTTCGGATGATGTGTTTTCTGAATTTAAAAAAGTTCGCAGACCACTTTCTGATGTGATCATCGAGTTATAAAATTATAAGTTTCACCATAATTTACTAGGGAACCTGGAATTTAGTAATTCACGTATTTAGTTATTTCCAGACCGTATCCTATCATTCCTACTCGTTTTGTTTGTTGGGAGTTTGAGAGCAATTTTATTTTGTGAACGTCCAGGTCGTGCAAAATCTGGGCGCCTATTCCAAAATCCCTTGTATCCATAATTATTGGAGGAGCTTTCATTTCTCCTTCTTTTTGTACTTCTTTTAACTCACTTAACCTGATCAACAAATTCAGGGATTGGTTCGCCGGATTTATAAACACAATTGCCCCGCGACCTTCATCGTTAATAGCCCTAAACATGCCATCCAATTTTTTGTCGGCATTATTTGTAAGTGTTCCCAGGATATCGTTATTGATCAAAGTTGAATTTACGCGGATCAAAATTTCTTCGTCAGGTTCCCACTCTCCTTTAGTGAGTGCAATATGAACCTGATTGTTGGTAGTTTGTTTATATGCCCTCAACCTAAATGTGCCGAAACGTGTTTTGATATCAAAATCGTCTTTCTTCTCAATCAGGGAATCGTGCTTCATTCTGTAGGCAATCAGATCTTCTATTGAAACGATCTTCAAATCAAATTTATTGGCAACTTCAATCAGTTGAGGTAACCGAGCCATAGTACCATTCTCATTCATGATCTCAACAATTACTCCGGCAGGTTTAAAACCGGCCAATCGTGCAAAATCGATAGCGGCTTCGGTATGTCCGGTCCTTCTAAGAACCCCACCTTCTTTGGCCTTGAGTGGAAATATGTGACCGGGTCTGGTCAAGTCAAAGGATCGCGTTTCTGTGTCTATTAAAGCCTGAATGGTTTTTGCGCGGTCTGATGCCGAAATTCCGGTTGTGACGCCACTACCTCTGAGGTCTACAGAAATGGTAAAACCGGTTTCCATAGGATCGGTGCTATTCCCAACCATCATACCCAGTTTTAATTCTTTACAGCGCTCTTCGGTAATAGGGGCACAAATTAATCCTCTTCCATGTGTAGCCATGAAATTGATCATTTCAGGGGTAACCTTTTCTGCCGCGGCAAGAAAGTCTCCCTCATTTTCACGATCTATATCATCCACTACAATTATAATCTTTCCATCTCGAATATCATTGATGGCTTCTTGAATTGTATGAAGTTTTAAGGAATTTTTGTTTTGAATAATTTGGGACATGGCAAATTTCTTTTTCAGGCTTCAAAGATATTTAATCTATTCCGATTCCTTCCGGAACAATCCAAATTTTTTGACAAGTTTGTTAAACGGTTCAATAAAATTTCTGAATGAGAGAAGTCCCTGGTCTGTGGTTGCACGGTATGTAAAGAATACACCCAGAGGTAACATGATCAAGGTTGAAAACCAGGATGCAAGGAGAGGGCTCAATTGGCCTTCTTCAGCACTGTTTTTAGCGAATATTCCTATAAAATGATAAGTCAGAAAAATTAAAATAGCAATTACCATAGGCAATCCCATTCCTCCTTTTCTTATGATAGCTCCCAATGGAGCGCCTACAAAAAATAAAATAATACAGGCTACCCCAAGAACATATTTTTCATGAAGTGCAATTTCAAATTTATTGAGTTGTTTCAGGTTACTTTTAAATTCATTTTCTTTCACGGTCACATTTGAAACACTGGCGTTTACCATACCTAAGGAAAGATTTACAATTTTTAAGGCTTTGTTGGTATCATACAATTCTAAAATGGAAGTGTCGAAAGACTTCAGTGTATCAACAGGTGTAAAATTAGAAGAAAGGGTAGTGGCACCGGTGCGGCGGTAAATAACATCGGCAAATTTGTTTAACTCCTCATTATATGCGGTTGAAAGTGAATCTATACTTTGATTAAGCTCACCGACCCTTAACATGCCCTGAGAATTCCGATAGTTTTCATCGTCCAGATCTACATTATTGAAATTGGAGATATCAATATTTATCACATACTCCTCAAAAGCACTTTTTGTAAATGGTTTATTGGCTCGTTTTGAAGGGTTTTTTTGTTGAATTTCATCGTAATAATTCCCATCATATAAGATAAGTGATAAAATATCAGAATTTGTTCTTCCAACAAGTTCTCCCTTATCGGCTTTTATAACCGTAAAATTACCTCCGCGATATGATTTTTGATGAATGATCACATCATCCAAATATTGATCGTTATCTCCCGATTTTTTGTTCACCTTGATATTGAAATTGCCAACATCGTTAAAGATTCCCTCTGTAATGGCCATTGCAGGTTTTAACTTAGCAATGTTTTTACGCAGATTAATAGATTTAAACTCTGCAGCGGGAATTACGTTATTAGCAAAAAAGAAGGCAGTTAAACTAATTAATATAATAAAATAGGTGAGGCTGCGCATTGCCCGTTGCAATGAAATGCCGGCCGATTTCATTGCTGCAAATTCATAGTTTTCAGCGAAACTTCCAAAAGTCATTATGGAGGTGAGCAATATAGATAAAGGAAGAACAAGAGGTACCAGTTTTGGGGAAAAATAAAGCAGGAATTTAAAGATAATCCCTACGTCCAGATCTTTACCGGCAAGTTCACCTATGTACAACCAAATAGTTTGGAGGACAAAGATGAACATCAGGATAATAAAAACAGAAAAAAATGTTTTTAAATAACTTACCAGTATATATCTGTCTAATATTTTCAATTTAATCTAAACGATTGATGTAAAAATCCTTGTATCTGTCTTCTTTAAAAGTAAAAAGGTTTTTGGCCAAAGGCTGATTGGTTTTAAAACTTTTTATCGTTATGGTAATTTTGGTGCCATTGTCCTGGGTTTGAATAAGATTGTAGATATGTTTTGTTTGACTATCTATTCCCAATAAAATGTTTTTAACATCTGCATTGCTATCTATAGGCGTTAATTTAATGTACTGAATTTTACGGCCTTTAATATCCTGTGTAATATCCCATTTATAAGTGTAGCCCTCTTGATAAAATGTCAGCATTTTTGAAGGGGTAATGTTATTTTCATCCTCAGCTACATAATTGGAGATATTGATTTCCTGATCTTCCGGGATAATGGTATATATTTTCTTGCCATCAAATATTTGAGTGGTGCCCATCAGGTTAAGCACATATTTATTATCATTAATGCTCACATCACCACGGGTTTCCTGACTCATGTTTTCTGCAGAATTTTCCAGGGAGTATTTAAAATCAATCACCATATTGTCGTAGGATTTAACTTTAGAAGAAACTTCATTTAACAGAGTTTTTGCCTTTGAGGTATCTTGCGCATTTAAAGAAAAAATGCTCAAAATTGCAATCATTAAAACATTTATATTTTTCATTGGTTGATTTTTAGTTATCATCATTTAGTAAATTGTCTAATGAGGCGAAATCTGTAATCAAAACCTGCCTTGCTTTACTTCCTTCAAATGGTCCTACTATCCCAGCGGCTTCCAGTTGGTCTATAATCCGGCCGGCCCGGTTATAACCTAATTTCAGTTTTCGTTGAAGTAAGGAAGCTGATCCTTGTTGTGCTATTATAATAACTTCGGCAGCTTCGCGGAACAGTTTATCGCGCTCGCTCACATCAATATCAAGACTTGTGCCATTCTCCTCCCCGTCGTATTCAGGCAGTAGATGGGCATCCGGGTAGGCTTTTTGGGAACCAATAAATTCAGTGATTTTTTCTATCTCTGGAGTATCTACAAATGCACATTGTAGCCGGATCAAATCATTCCCCTGGGTGAACAGCATATCCCCCCGACCTATAAGTTGATCGGCTCCCTGACTGTCCAAAATAGTCCTTGAATCTATTTTTGAAGTTACTCTAAAGGCAATTCTGGCAGGGAAGTTGGCTTTTATGATTCCTGTGATAACATTTACTGATGGGCGTTGTGTAGCGATTATAAGATGGATCCCAATTGCCCTGGCCAATTGTGCCAGCCGTGCAATAGGGGTTTCTACCTCTTTTCCCGTGGTCATGATTAAATCGGCAAATTCATCGATCACCAAAACAATATAAGGCAGGAATTTATGGCCGTTTTCTGGATTTAATTTCCGAGCTTTAAACTTGACGTTATATTCCTTGATATTACGCACCATAGCATCTTTCAAAAGTGTATAGCGATTGTCCATCTCGATACACAAGGAATTAAGGGTGTTTATTACCTTGGTGTTATCGGTAATAATAGCGTCCTCGGTATTTGGCAATTTTGCCAGATAGTGGCGTTCAATCTTATTAAAGAGTGTTAATTCTACTTTTTTAGGATCAACCAATATAAATTTCACTTCTGCAGGATGTTTGCAATAGAGAAGTGAGGTGAGGATTGCGTTTAACCCCACAGATTTTCCCTGTCCCGTGGCTCCTGCCAGCAACAAGTGTGGCATTTTCGCAAGATCTACAACAAAGGTTTCGTTGGAAATTGTTTTTCCCAAGGCTAAAGGCAACTCCATTTCAGCATTCTGGAATTTTGGCGAGGCAATAACCGAACGCATGGAAACGATAGTTGCATTTTTATTAGGAACTTCAATTCCTATGGTGCCTTTTCCGGGAATTGGAGCTATAATCCTTATACCAAGGGCCGAAAGGGAAAGGGCAATATCATCTTCCAAATTCTTGATCTTGGAAATCCTGATCCCTGCTTCGGGTATAATTTCGTATAATGTAACTGTGGGCCCAACAGTTGCTTTTATTTGTGCAATTTCAATTTTATAGTTTCTCAAAGTTGAAACTATATTATTTTTATTTTCCTCAAGTTCCTGCTGATCAACGGTGATGCCTCCTCCGTTGAGGTTATAATCCTTTAACAGGTCTATGGTTGGCCATTTGTAATTTTTCAATTCAAGGGTTTGATCAAATTCCCCGAAATCCCTGACAAGTTTTTGGCTAAGGGAGTCCTCAACTTCTTCCTCTTCAGCAGTTTTCACTTCCATTTGTACAACATCTTCCGAAATTGTTGGAGTTTTTACTGTTTTTTCTTTTTCTTCTGAATTTGTTTTGTCTTCAATGAAAGATTTAGATGAAGAAGCCTGTTCTTTTCCATTAAATGTTTTGCTAACCCAGTCTTTTTCTTCAGAAGTAATAGAAGCAGCAGTTCGGGAAGTTTTAAAATCTTCGTGTAATTCTTTCTTCTTGCTCTTAAAATATTCTCCAATTTTTTCAGGAGTTATTTTTAACCTGATCGAAAAATAGGCTATAAAAAGAAATGTTAGAAGTAAAATAGTTCCTGTGAACCCAATGAAATCCTGCAAATAGTCATTCAACTCAAATCCGACTCTGCCACCCAGCAATGAATATTTTTCAGCAAAAAAACCAAAAAATACCGCCCACCATAGCATCATTAACAGTCCCCAAAACCAATATTTGAAGAGGTTCTTTGATTTAAAACCAAAAAACATGTAAACTCCCGAGATCGTAATAAGGGCAACCAGTATAAATGCGGCAAGGCCAAAACCCTTAAATATAAAAAAATCACTTACAGTGGCGCCAAACTTGCTCAACCAGTTTCTTGTGACTATTTCCCGGTTTCCAAATTCGCCAAGAGTGCTTTGATCGGCTGTCCAGTTGAATAAAAACGATGCAAAGGCTATAAACAGGGCAACTCCCAATAACATGAAAAAGCTGCCAAAAAGTACTTTTTGTTGCCGAGTTAATTTAAAGCGCGGTTTTTTAATCCTGGAGCTGCTGTTTTTTTTTGTTGGGGCTTTTTTAATTGCCATAAATCCTACGGGAAATTTTTGTAAAAATACAAATAAGCATCTGTCTAAAATAGAGAAAAGAATATCAATATCAACAATGGTTTGTATTTGCTTTTATAATTCCCAATTTAACGTTTTATTTTTTTAAATATTCTAATTGCGAATAGACTATTTTTTAATTTCAAAAAAGAAACCCTAAA
>ERZ1284729.214-NODE-214-length-10485-cov-8.164909_pt1 | contig 10485 bp, 6 predicted proteins | sample MGYA00454602_ERZ1284729 | MGnify/ENA primary metagenome ERZ1284729 (study PRJEB36292, sample SAMEA5787381) | metagenome | biome: Arctic soil; feature: perennial spring outflow channel; material: sediment | place: Canada | collected 2017-07-08 | depth 0.05 m ... | reverse complement strand
GGTCATAATCATGGGCATAATGGGCATCTTTCCAGTAATCCTCGATCAGCTTCCTGAGCAGCGCACCCTTTGGCTGCCAGAGAATAAGACCGGGGCCGATCTGATCCTGAATGGTAAAGAGCTCCAGTTCTTTGCCCAGCTTGCGATGATCCCGTTTTTTAGCTTCTTCCACAGTAAACAGGTATTTGCTGAGGGCCTTCTGGTCAAAGAAAGCGGTTCCATATATCCGTTGCAGAACATCGTTTTTTTCATTGCCGCGCCAGTAGGCTCCAGCAACTCTCAATAACTTGAAGGCCTTGAGCCAGGAGGTATCCGGGAGATGGGGACCCCGGCACAGGTCTATAAAATCATCAAGCTGGTAGGTGGAGACCGTATCCACATCAAGATCTCGAATAAGCTCGACCTTATATTTCTCGCCCTGCTCCGTAAAGGATTTAATGGCCTCAGCAGCTTTTATCTCGCGATGGATGAACGGCAGTGCTTTACCGGCAATCTCCTCCATGCGGGCTTCTATCTTATCGAAATCTTCCGGACTGAAGGCCTCGCCACAGGCAAAATCATAATAAAATCCATCTTCAATAGCCGGCCCGATCGCAACCTTAACCTCAGGGCCAAAAAGATCCCGGACAGCCTGGGCCATGACATGGGCGGCGCTGTGACGTAATATCTCCAGACCGGCAGCAGTATTAATCTGCACAGGACTGACAACAGCATCCTTCATCAGGCAGGTACTGAGATCAACCGTTTGTCCGTCTACATCCGCAGCTACCGTCATCTTGCGCTGCTTGTTGGACATGAGTCGGGCAAAGGCATCCTGCACCGAAGTGGAGACGGGCACCTGGATAGTCTCGCCACCCTGTAAAGTAACTTGAATGTCTGTCATCTGAAATATCTATTTATACGATCTATTAGTCAGCTGTCGCTGAAGAAAGTCATAGCATGCAAAAAAACGAGTCAGCAGCAGAAGCTGTTCTTCGACAGCTCCTAAAAATAAAGGCCAAAGAGGAAACGAAAAAGAGTACGTCCGTTTTTCTTCAGCCTTATTTCTGGTAGGCGCGGGCGGTTTCGAACCGCCGACTTCTACCATGTCAAGGTAGCGCTCTCCCCCTGAGCTACGCGCCTATTGAAAACAATTTCATTCCAGTATTACCATTATATTTACCAGCAACACTAGAAACCCTTTCAAATACCAGTAAATGTGAGCCCTGTCAAGAAAAAATAGAATTTACTCTGCTGGCTTTTCACAAGAATCAGTCGGCATTTGTTCTGGTTTCAATGGCTCTGGCCAAGGTATACCGATCAGCATATTTGATATCCATGCCCATGGGAATGCCACAGGCCAGACGAGTCAGGATGACACCCTTATTATGCAGAAGATCTATCAAAAATGATGCCGTCGCCTCACCCGGCACAGTGGAACTGGTGGCCACCAGCACTTCACGGATGACTCCGCTGCCGACCCTGGCCATCAAGGCCTCGATCTTGATTTCCCCTGGGCCGATCCCGTCCATCGGCGAGAGGACCCCGTGCAGGATATGATAATGACCGTCAAAGCTGCCGGTCTTTTCGATGGCGAGCAGATCACCCGGTTGTTCAACAACACAGATCAATTTTCCATTTCTTCGCGGATCGGCACAGATCACACAAGGATCGTCTTCTGAAAAAGTAAAACAGCAGGAACAGAGCTGAATAGAATCATGCAGCTCAGACAGGGCCGAGGCCAGCTCACAGGCCTCAGTGCGGGGACGACGTAGAATATTCATAGCCAGTCGGGCTGCTGTTTTATTACCAATCCCAGGCAAGCGGCTTAAATCCCGGATCAAACGGTCCAGGGCTGGCGGTACTATCTGCACGGCAGGATCCTTTTAACCCAGCATACTGGACAGACCTGGCAAATTAAAGCCACCAGTCAGTTTGCCCATTTCAGCCTTAGCTATTTCTCCTGCCTTGCGCAAGGCATCATTGCTGGCCGCCACGATCAAATCCTGCAACATCTCAGCTTCACTTTCAACAATAATGGTCCGCTCAATAACAATGGCCAATATCTCACTTTTCCCATTAACCGTGACGGTAACCATGCCACCGCCGTCACTGCCGGTCACCTTCAGCAGGGCCAATTCTTCCTGCACCCGGGCCATATTTTGTTGAAACTGCTGGGCCTGCTGCATAATACCTTTCATATCCATTTTACTCATGCTCCCCTACTACTTATTTTTTTAATAAAGCGGCTGCAGAACGCCGCCCTAAATGTTATCTTTCATCTGAACCGTGGCCCTACCCTGATATCGCCGATCTGACCATTAAATATCTCGGCCGTCATCAACACCAAAGGATCATTGGCCAGCAGGTGCCGCTCTTTCAAGGGACCTTGCTGGCCACTCTGTGCTGTCTCACCACCCTCAGGAAGAATAAAACTAATATTGAGTTCCTTTTGAAAGAAATCAAGCACATATTCTGTGATCAGCTTCTTGGTATCGTCTTTACGCAACAAGGTGCAATTGGCCGAATCCTGATAGTGGAGCAGCAAGTCACCTCCCTGCTCTTTCACTGAATCCGCCCGTTGCAGATCCTGAGCGATCCAGACGGATCGATCACGCACATAGGCGATAAAATCCATCCAGTCCCGACGAACATTGCGCTGATGTGGCTCAAGCAGGGGAGTAATTTTTTTTTCATCCGGACCGCTCTTTACCTCTGATGAAAGCGCGGGCCTGTCACTTAAAAAAGAGGTTTGCTGTTCATTTGTCGTCAGAGACAGGGGCACGGCAGGTTCCGGCACGACATCTTGTGCAATCGGCTCACCTTGCTCTGCGATGTTCTGGTACTTGTTTTTCTGGTCACTTAGGGGAGGCCCCGGCATTTTTTTTTTTGCTATCGAGGAACCGGGCGCATTGACCTGCTCCTGGCTCTCGCCTACTTGCCCGTCACCTGGCCTGTTGCCTGCGGCCAGCAGCTTGTCCAGCCTGGACAGGAGAGTAGTAACCGGGGTCACTGCAGTGCTCTCCATGATTTTGAGAAAAGTCGTCTCAATGACCAGACGCGGCTGGCCGGCATAGCGCAACTCTTCGACACCTTGCATCAAAAGGTTGAGTTTCATATGCAGGCTCTGGGTGGAATGCTGAGCGGCCAAGTCCTGAAAAAGCAGCAGTTCCTGCTCAGACATATCCAGTAACTCTTCGCAACCCTTTATTTTACAGAGGATCAAGGCCCTGAAGCAGCCGAGAAGATCGATGGTAAATCTTTTCAGATCCATGCCGAAGGAAAATATTTCATCCAGCGCCTGCAAGGCAGTTGCCGGCTCATTTTCCAGTAAGGCTTTCGTCAACCGAAGAACAACCTCCCTGCTGACCAGACCCAGCACCTGAATCACATCATCCGTGCTGATGTTTTTCTCACCGAAGGAAAAGACCTGATCAAGGAGACTCAATCCGTCCCGGACCGAACCATCTGCCTCCCGAATTATAAGATCAAGGGCACCCTGCTCGATCTGCACTCCCTCCGCCTCAGCCAGATTATGCAGATGACGACCCAGATCAATCGGCGCAACCCGCTTTAATTCATAGCGCTGGCAGCGTGAGAGGATGGTAATCGGAATCTTGTGCAGTTCGGTGGTGGCAAACATGAAAAAGACATGGGCCGGCGGTTCTTCCAGGGTCTTGAGTAAGGCGTTGAAGGCCTCGGTGGTGAGCATGTGCACTTCATCGATAATAATAATCCGATACTTCGACGATACGGGCAGGAAGCGGATCTTTTCCTTGAGCTCACGGATCTCCTGAATACCCCGATTAGAAGCCCCATCGATCTCATAAAGATCAAGAGAAGAACCAGCCGTGATCGCCTGACAGGACTCACAGATATTACAGGGATTAAGGGCCGGGCCTTTTGTGCAATTGATGGCCTTGGCCATAATCCGGGCCAGAGTAGTCTTACCTACTCCTCTGATACCGGAAAACAGGATAGCATGAGCCACCCTGTCACGGAGCAGGCTGTTTTGCAGGGTCTTGACGACAGGACGCTGGCCGACAACCTCGTCAAAGGTCTGGGGACGTGCTTTTCTGGCAAGGACCAAATAAGACATGTGGATTCAGAAGGAAGGCAGGATTATTTTAGTGGACAACAATGAACCCTTAAACAAACCGGATAAGTGAAGAGAAAGAATAAGACGATCCCGTGTCACTAAAAATGATAGCCGGGCACCCTGTGGCACACAAAGAGGGTCATTACCGTTGCTTCCTTCCGGACCTGGCGGAGTTCATGATTCTTTGTTGCACAGGACCCGGCTATCAAAACCGAAATCTAAAATTGGCTAAAAGATAAGAGCTGAGCAACCAGCCCTTCTCTTTTGTAATTATTTTTTATACCTGTTTCCGGCTGCATCGTCAAGGAAATTAGACCAGAAAGAAGATGAAAGAATTCTAAAAATAATACCGCTACGGCCGGACATGCGAATCTCATGGCGTCTATAAAAACCTCATCTTTTTTGCAAAACCGACTCCAGCTGGGCCTCACTGACTTCATTGGTTATCAGCACCTTACCAATCGTTGTCGGCAAGACATAAAAGACTGAGCCGGCCACGGTCTTCTTATCCGTCAACAGATATTTTTTAATTCGCTGCCGATCAAGATCTGCCGGGATCTCTGTGGGCAATCCATAGGCGTTGATCAGGGCGGCAACCCGGCCGGCATCACTTTTTTTACATAGCTCGCAAGCGACCGCCAGACGCAGGGCAGCCACCATGCCAATGGCCACAGCCATTCCATGAATGATAGAGTAATCAGAGGCCGCTTCGACGGCATGACCAATGGTATGGCCGAAATTAAGAATGCGGCGGATATCGGATTCCCGCTCATCTTCCGCCACCACCTCGGCCTTAATCCGGCAGCAGGTAAAAATCATCTGCTGGATACTGGCCTGCTCCAGACAAAGAATCTGATCAAGATGGCGTTCCAGAAAGACAAAAAAATCAAAATCCCTGATCACTCCATATTTAATTACTTCAGCCAGACCACCGATGAGTTCACCTAAAGGCAGAGTGGTTAAAACCGCTGTATCAATATAGACGACCTCAGGTTGATAGAAAGCCCCCACCAGATTTTTCCCCTCCGGAAGATCGACCCCGGTCTTACCACCTACAGAGCTATCAACCTGCGACAGCAGGGTCGTCGGCACCTGCACAAAAGGAAGGCCCCGCAGATAGGAAGCTGCCAGAAAACCGGTCAGATCACCGGTCACCCCGCCGCCCAGCGCAATTAAACCATCCTTGCGGTCAATACCCAGTTGCGCTAATCGGCTGGCAAGACCTGCAAAGACCTGCAGATTCTTGCTGGCCTCACCCTGAGGAAAAGTAAGCAACTCGGCGGCGATCCCGGCCTCACTCAAAGATCGCATCAAAGTACTGCCATATAAACGGGCGACATTATCATCGGCAATTACGGCAAAACGTTTGGCAATTTTGCGTTTTGCCAGATCAGCACCAACAGTGGCCATAATGCCATCTTCAATAAAGATCGGATAGCTGCGATCGCCAAGACCAACATCGAGAGTATATTTCATGATTCAACAAGAGAAAAAAGAAAGAACAAAAAAAGGAGATACCACCCGAGGGCAGTATCTCCTTTTACAGACTCAAAACAGCAATGCCGTCATCAGACCAACTGTCACACAACGGCCCTGAGTTTGATCCTCTTACATGGATGCGCCAGAAGCAGCACCCTGCATTTTAACCTCAACCTTCTCGGTCAAGCCTGCATAGTATTTCTTCAGATGATCCAGAACTTCGGTACGTCCAAAGTGATCAACAATCTCCTCGCCAGCGGAAAGGGCCTTACGCAGTTTGGTACCGGAAAGGATGACGCGGGAAGATTTATCATGAGGACAGGTACGCAGAGAAGCCATACCATCACACTCTGTACAATAGAAGGTCCAGTCGATCTTCATTGGACGGCACTGCAGGTCTTTATCGGTATCACCGGTCTTGGGAATACGGTCAAAGATCTCCTGAGCCTCGAACAGGCCGTAGAAATCACCAACGCCAGCATGATCGCGACCGATCAGCATGTTGTTAACGCCATAGTTCTGACGGAAGGTAGCATGCAGCAGGGCCTCACGAGGACCGGCATAACGCATATCCAGGGGATAACCGGCGTTGATCACGTTATCTTTGACGAAATATTTCTCAATCAGGATATCAATGGCCTGAATACGGGTGGCGGCAGGAATATCACCAGCCTTGAGGTTACCGATGAGAGAATGGATCAGAACGCCGTCACATACTTCAACTGCGATCTTAGCCAAATACTCATGGGAACGATGCATGGGGTTACGCAGCTGCAGAGCGGCAACGTTGGCCCAACCACGCTCGTCAAACATACGGCGGGTCTGGGCTGGAGTCAGGAAAACGCCTGGATACTCGGCTGGATACTCACCCTGAGACAGTACTTTTACCGGACCGGCCAGGTTAAATTCTTTTTGAGCCAGAACCATGATAACGCCGGGATGATCCTTAGGAGCGATCTCCCAGAATTTATCACCAACAGACTCTTCACCTTCGCCAACGAAAACTTTTTCACATTCCCATTTCTTGTCAGCTTCGGTCATCTCATACTTCTCAGCAACCTTCATGGTCGCAAAGGTCTCGCCATCTTTTACCAGAGCGATATGGTCGCCTGCCTTAATGGAAGCAGCATCAGCTGCAGACACATCAAGAGTGATAGGCACAGGCCAGAAGGTGCCGTCTGCCATCTGAAAATTCTCACAGACGCCTTTCCAGTCAGCCTTGGTCATGAAACCATCAAGAGGACTGAAACCACCAATTCCCATCATGATGAGATCGCCTTTGGCACGAGCAGAAATCTCAATCTGCTTCAAGCCTTTAGCTACTGCAAGCTCTGCTTCACGCTCTTTACCTTCGAGCAAAGCACAAACCAAACCTTTACCGCCATGTGGTGCAACTAATTTTGAGAACATAGGACTCCCTCTTTTTAAATTTTTTTCATGAATACAATAACGCTACCCCAACCTTGAAGCAGCAATTTAATGAACAACCATTCACTAAAAGCAGGATCATTATATAAATCCGTTACTGGAAAAGTCAAGAATAAAAAAAGCAATAATGCCAACCTTGAACAGTAAGTCTTTAGTCATTGAACAAAGCCGCCTGCAAGAAAAACTGCATCCGGAACTGATGGAAAATTATTGAAAAACTCCTATGATTATATCATCTTATGAGTTTACTATATTCTTCCGAAGTGTCTCAAGCGCAAGGCATTAGTCACTACCGACACCGAACTCAGGGCCATGGCCGCCCCGGCAATCATCGGATTCAGACTTGGGCCGCCAAAAAAAAGCAGCAGCCCTGCCGCCACCGGAATACCAATCACATTGTAGGCAAAGGCCCAAAACAGATTTTGCCGGATATTGCGCATCACCGCCCTTGATAATCGCAGGGCCGTAATAACGCCGTCCAGGTTGCCCTTCATCAGGACGATGTCGCCGGATTCAATAGCGATGTCGCTCCCTGTGCCCATGGCAATCCCCACATCGGCTACCGCCAGCGCCGGGGCATCATTGACGCCGTCACCGACCATGGCCGTCCGCAAGCCCTGTTGCTGCAGTTCAATGATTTTGGCTGCTTTTTTATCAGGCATTACCTGGGCAATTACCTCCTCAATTCCAGCCTGGGCGGCAATGGCCCGGGCTGTGATCTCCTGATCGCCGGTCAGCATGATCAGGCGCAAGCCCATCTTCCGCATCGTGGCCACAGCCGCCGGCACCTCCGGTTTAAGCTGGTCGGCAATTGCCAGGAGAGCCGCAAAGCGGCCATCAACGGCCAGAAATAATACCGTCTTCCCCTGCCCTGACAGCCGGGCCACCTGGCTGTCGATACCGGTCACCCCTATCTGCCGTTCTTCAAGGAGCTGCCGGTTGCCAAACAGAATCACATGATCAGCGACCCGACCCGATACGCCCTGACCGACCAAGGCCTCAAAATTATCAGGCTGCTGCAGCTCGTCATTGTTCGCCTTTGCTGCTGCCACCAAGGCCTCGGCCAGAGGATGTTCCGAAGACTGCTCCAGAGAGCCAACCAGAAAAAGCAACCGGTCATCACTCAGCTCCGGCATCACATTGATCAGATCGGTGAGCTCGGGCCGGCCATAAGTCAAGGTCCCTGTCTTGTCAAAGACCAGGGCCTCAATTTTTTCCGCTTTCTCGAGGGCCTCGCCGCCTTTCACCAGAATGCCCAGCTGGGCGCCGCGCCCGGTCCCCACCATAATCGAGGTCGGAGTGGCCAGCCCCATGGCACAGGGACAGGCAATCACCAGTACCGAGATGAAAAAGCGCAGGGCCGTGGAGAACTCCACCCCGCCCAGCAGATACCAGGCAAGTCCAGTCAGCACTGCCACGACCATCACCACCGGCACAAAGTACAGACTGATCCGGTCAGCCATACCGGCAATCGGGGCCTTGGAACCCTGCGCCGTCTGCACCATCCTGACAATTCGGGCCAGCAGCGTATCCTGCCCCACCTGTTCCGCCCGGACCTGCGCGACTCCGTTTTTATCCAAGCTCCCGCAGGTTACCTTATCTCCTTCTTGTTTAGAGACCGGCAGACTCTCACCGGTGATCATCGACTCATCCACCACGGTCCGGCCCCGTTCAATCAGGCCATCAACAGGGATCAGCTCTCCCGGTCGCACCAGTAAGAGATCTCCGGCTGCAATTTCCTCAACCAGGATCTCGGTCTGTACGTCGCCTTGCAGCAGAATGGCCTGGTCCGGGGTCAACTGCATCAGCTTGGCAATGGCATCCGAGGTATGCGATTTGGAACGGGTCTCCAGATATTTACCCAAGGAGACCAGGGCAATCAGCACCCCAGCCGATTCAAAATAAAGATCCATGGCCAACAGCATCGACTGATGCGGGCTCGCGCTCAGCATAATCTCCACCAGATTCCAGGTGGAATAGATAAAAGCGGCCCCGGTGCCGAGGGCAATCAAAGAATCCATATTGGGGACACGGCGTAGAAGAGCCGGGATGCCGATAAGATAAAAACTGCGGCCCAGCACCATGATGGGTATCACCAGACAAAACTGGATCAGCGCAAATCTCAAGGGATAATGATGAGGATTAATGACCTCCGGCAGGGGCAGCCCCAGCATCTCACCCATGGAGATCAAAAGCAATAGGGCAGCCAGCCCCAATGACCAGACAAGACGGATCTTCATGGCGGCCAGACGCATAACGGTTTCCTGACGCTTTCTGGCAAACTGATCCAGCGTGGCCCTCACCGGTCGAGCCTCAAAACCCAGACCGGCAATAGCCTCACGAATCTGGCGCTGACTGATCTGGCCCGGGCGATACACCACGGTCCCCATCTCGGTCACCAGATTGATCAGAACCGACATCACCCCCGGCAGGCCGGAGACCACTTTTTCAATCCTGGTAGAACAGGCGGCACAATGCATGCCGCTGATAGCCAGTTCAAGGGTCTGCTCCTCATGCTCCAGCTCCAGTTCAAAACCCAGCTTCCGGACCTGATCGGCAATCAGCTCAAAAGAGATGATACTATCATCCCAGCTGAGCTCCATGCTCTCCGCCGCCAGATTGACCGAAGCCCGCTCGACACCTGCCAAGGCCTGCACCACCCGCTCAATGCGACTGGAGCAGGCGGCACAATGCATGCCCTTAACGGCAACTGTTTTTTTGTGGGTGGACTTCATTTCATAACCTCGACTCCGCACTATCAAGTGAAAGATCAACTCTACGGCAAGACTCCGCTAGTCGGCCAAGCCGTAATTGAATTGAATTAGAACTAAAGTTCTCTATTTTCGACAAACGATTTTGCCGGTTGGTCCTTAACAACAGCCATATTCAAAAGTAATCTGCCGGTTGCTGTCTTATTGGCGTTTTTTATTGTATTCTTAAACTATATGGAATGGAAAAATGAACATCATTGAGCTGTTTGCCAACTTTTCCAACCAACTCCGACCGCCACTAACTTCATGAATCCAGATTCGCGTATCATAGACGACATCTTACCGGCCTTCAAGAGCCGTTTTACCGAATCTCTGCCGGGGGACATGGAGCAGAGCAAGCGGTTACGGCAGGTTGATGCCTGTTATTCTTATGTCAAGCCCACCCCGGTAGCTGCCCCCAAAACCATTATTTATTCCCGGGAAGTAGCGGCCCTGCTGGATCTGCCGCTTACTTTCTGTGACTCCCCGATCTTTGCTGAGGTCATGGCCGGTAATCGGCTGGTCAATAACATGCAGCCGTTTGCCATGTGCTACGGTGGTCATCAGATCGGTCACGGGGCAGGTCAGCTTGGCGATGGCTCGGCCATTAATCCGGGCGCGGCTAAAAACAAGCTGGGCCAGCACGTGGCCCGGGTACTCAAGGGGGCAGGAACAAGCCCTTATTACAGCAAAGCCGATCGCCGCGCCGTGCTGCGGTCATCGGCACCAGACTATTTCTGCATTTCAGCC
>ERZ1284729.213-NODE-213-length-10502-cov-16.230593_pt1 | contig 10502 bp, 12 predicted proteins | sample MGYA00454602_ERZ1284729 | MGnify/ENA primary metagenome ERZ1284729 (study PRJEB36292, sample SAMEA5787381) | metagenome | biome: Arctic soil; feature: perennial spring outflow channel; material: sediment | place: Canada | collected 2017-07-08 | depth 0.05 m ... | reverse complement strand
GAACAAAAAAGAAAATTTAAATGCAAAACAATTACATTCAGTTTAAACAAAAAAGAGAGCTGGGAGAAATCATCAATGCTACTTTTAAATTTATTAGGGAGAATTATAAAACTCTTTTTAAGTATTTGGTGAGTTTGGTAGGGCCATCTTTTATTTTGCTGGTTGCGGCCTTGTCCTATTACACCTATTCGGTTCCCGCAAGTATTTTGCAATCCATGGATTTCTCATCCGGTGACTTCATCATTGGTTTCTCCGTGCTTGGTTTAACCTTGTTGATTTATTACTCCTACCTGTACGCGACCATTTATCATTATATAAAATCCTATATGAAGCATGATGGAGAAACGGACGAAACTGAGATCACTACTGGCGTAAAAAATGACTTCGGAAGGCTGCTTATTCTCTTTCTTGTCTCTGCCATCTTAATGTTTGCAGGATTTGTCCTGTTTGTAATCCCTGGGATTTACCTTTTAGTACCACTTAGCATGGTAAGCGCTATTATGGTATTTAAACAAACCAATTTAACCGACACTATTTCGTATGCTTTTACCCTCATAAAAGATAATTGGTGGATGACATTTATAACGATTATAGTAACAGGATTGCTGGTTTATATTATTGGCCTGGTATTTCAAATTCCGCTAATAATTTACACTTTGGTGAAAATGATGACCTTGGTTCAGGAAGGATCTGCGGCAGAAATGGCTATGTATTCAGATTGGGTTTTCCTCGTGCTTCAGGTTTTAGCCTCCCTAATTCAATATATACTTTATTCAATTATCGTTATTGTAATTGCTTTTATTTATTTCCATTTAAACGAGGAAAAAAATCTTACCGGTACCTTTGAACAAATCGACAACCTGGGAAAATAATCTTATGCAATTTTCTTCGGTCTTATTTCTGGTGTTTTTCTTTTGTTCGTCCATTGGATGGACACAGGATACGCTTTCCGAAAGTCCGGAAAAGATTAGTTATGACACCAATAGCAGCATTGAAGTTTTAGAATTTGATGAACAGCAAATTAGGGAATATAAAACCGAAAAAGCTTTTGATTATCTAAATGCTGCAGAAAAAGATAACTGGTGGACTCGTTTTAAAGAATGGGTTACCATGAGGTATCATCAAATTTTAGATTGGCTATTTGGCGATTATGAAGCAAACACACTCCTGGCTTTTCTCCTGAAATCACTGCCGTATCTATTGCTCATGGCAATTGTAGCCTTTGCAGTCTGGCTTTTTATCCGTTTGAATCCGGGAAATTATCTTTTAGCTCCTAAAGAAGAACCTGAGGTGTTTCTTAGTGAGGAGGAAAAAATCATCAAATCTGAAAATATTTCCGATCTCATCGAGCAGGCGATCCATGATGGAGATTACAGGCTCGCAGTTCGTTATTATTACCTGCAATTGCTGCGGCAACTCAATGCTAAGGAATTGATACAATATGAATTTCAAAAAACCGATACCGAGTATTTAAATGAACTGAAAAAGGAACATTTCAGGCCGGAGCTTAAAAAACTGATGCGGATTTATGATTTTATTTGGTATGGTAGTTTTCCAATTTCTGAAAATGACTTCATAAAAACACAGCGATTTTTTCAGGATTTTCAAACTTCACTAAAAACCATTCAAAATGAGTAGAAGTTTGAAATTAGCCTTTGGAGCTTTCCTCCTTTTAGTACTTTTCTTAACCTACCTGGAAGCTACTCAGCCAGAACCGGTGAATTGGAACCCAAGCTACCTCGAAACCGATAAAATTGCCCTGGGAAGTTTTGTGCTGTTCAATTCCTGGACGAAAAATACCGAAACACCCATTGAAAAAGTAAAAATCCCGCCTTATGAGTTTTTAAATGAAAATCCCCAGGGAACCTATTTCTTTTTGAATAACACAGTGGCTTTTGATGACAGTGAACTTAAAAAACTTTTAACCTGGGTATCAAAAGGAAATTCCGTTTTCATTTCAGCCGGATATATTGGTAAGAATTTACTGGACACGCTTAGCATGAAAGCCACGACCTACAGCGGGATTGAAAATTTCGTTTCAAGACCCGGGCTTAATTTTGTGCATCCCAAATTAAAAAAAGATACCGCTTATAAATTCACTTATGACGTGGAATCGCTTTTTTTCAGTAAAATAGATACTTTAAATCAATTGGTTTTAGGAACTTCCAGATATACCGACGATGCTTCCGAAGAACCGAAAATAAATTTTGTGAAGTCCCAATTTGGGGAGGGTGAGATTTTGTTACATTCCAATCCGCAGGCATTGGCAAATTACTTTTTACTATCCAACGATAACTATCAATATGCCGAAGGGGTTTTGGCATATCTAAATCACGACCAAAAAGTTTACTGGGATTCCTATTACAAAACCGGTAAAGCCTACGCTTCTTCCCCCCTGTATATTTTACTTGGAAACAAGGCTTTAAAATGGGCTTACTATATTGCAATTGCAGGCTGTATTTTATTTATAATTTTTGAAGGCAAAAGAAAACAACGAGCCATTCCGGTGGTGGAGCCCTTAAAAAACCAAACCTACGAATATTCCAAAACCATAGCCAATCTTTACCTGGAGCAAAAAGAATTTAAAGCACTTGCCCAAAAACAAATCAAACATTTTTATGATTATATTCGAACGAGGTACAGAATTGATACTTCCGTGGAATCTGATCATTTTTATTCGGAATTGGCCATAAAAAGCGAACATAGCCAAACCGAAACAGCGGCTCTTTTTGAAAAATTTAGGGAACTGTCCAATAAAACTCAAATAACAAAACAGGATTTGCAGGATCAAAATATGATGATCCAATCCTATAAAAACTCAAAGAATGAATAACGATACTTCTGAAAATCCTGAAATAAATTTTGACAACCGCATTCCGCTGGAAGATCTTAAAAAAGCGGTAATAGATTTAAAGTCTCAATTGGGGAAAGTCATTATAGGACAGGAAAATTTTATGGAACTTTTAATTGCAGCACTTCTGGCAAACGGACATGTGTTGATCGAGGGCGTTCCCGGAGTGGCAAAAACCATTACCGCAAAACTTTTTGCCAAAACCCTGAAAACCGATTTTAGCAGGATCCAGTTTACACCAGATCTTATGCCCAGTGATGTTTTGGGAACATCTGTATTGAGTTCAAAAACTTCCGATTTTGAATTTAAACCGGGTCCAATTTTTTCCAATATCGTGCTAATAGATGAGATCAACCGGGCACCGGCAAAAACTCAGGCAGCATTATTTGAAGTGATGGAAGAGCGTCAAATTACCATCGATGGAAATAAATACCTGATGCCACCACCATTTATGGTTCTGGCAACTCAAAACCCGATAGAACAGGAAGGCACCTATGCCCTGCCGGAGGCGCAGCTGGACAGGTTTCTTTTTAAAATAAAAGTGGATTATCCTACTCCATTGGAAGAAGTACAAATCCTGCAATCGCATCATGAAAGAAAAGGTGCTGCACCCGAAGAAGGAATCGTCGCGGTACTGACTCCTGAAAAACTTCTCGAGCTTCAAAAACAAATTCAGGGTGTTTTGGTGGAAGAAAAATTGCTGAATTATATTGCGCAGCTGGTAATCAAAACCAGAAATCATCCGCATTTATACCTGGGAGCTTCTCCAAGGGCTTCCATTGCAGTGATGAATTCTTCCAAAGCTATGGCAGCGATCCAGGGAAGGGATTTTGTGATTCCTGAGGACATTAAAAAAGTCCTGGTTCCCGTTCTTGCTCACCGGGTGATTCTTTCTCCGGAAAAAGAAATGGAAGGGATCACTCCTGAAAATGTGATCGATCTTATTGCCAATACCATAGAAATCCCGAGGTAAGTGAATTTTATAAAAGCCATCTATTTTCAGCAACGGGTGTTTTGGGCAATTTTCGGGATTGCGGGATTGTTCCTGTTTTCCTTCTGGATCCCTCAACTGTATACCTTCACCTGGATTTTATTGGTTTTATTGCTTTTTGCCATCCTTCTGGATACAGTGATCCTGTTCACAAAAAACGGTATTAGCGCACAACGAATACTTTCTGAAAAATTCTCGAATTCAGATCAAAATCCGGTAATTATTCAAATTCAGAATAAATTCAGGTTTAAGGTGTATCTTGAAATAATAGATGAACTCCCGGTTCAATTTCAAAAACGTGATTTTCTGAAGAAAACTGAAGTTGGCCCAAATTCCCAAACAGAGTTTCAATATTTTGTACGTCCTGTGGAGCGCGGGGAATACTATTTTGGCAAACTGAACCTTTTTGTTTCCAACAAATTGAAATTGGTGAAGAAACGACTCGTTTTTGATGAGGACCAAATGGTTAAAGTCTATCCATCCATTATTCAGATGCGGAAATATGATTTCCTGGCAATCGATAAAAGATTAAAGCAACCTGGTCTAAAGAAAATAAGAAGGATAGGACATACCCAGGATTTTGAACAAATCAAGGAATATGTGCCGGGAGATGATATAAGAAGTATCAACTGGAAGGCAACAGCCAAACAAGCCGGATTGATGGTGAATCAATTTCAGGATGAAAAAGCGCAGCCTGTTTATTCTGTAATAGATACCGGCAGACTGATGAAAATGCCTTTTAACGGCCTTAGTTTACTTGATTATTCTATAAACAGCAGCCTCGCTTTTTCCAATGTCGCATTGCAAAAAAAGGATAAAGTAGGCCTGCTCTCTTTTTCTAACAAGATAGGAAGCCTGATTCCCGCCAACGCTAAAAAAGCCCAGCTGAATTTAATCCTGAATAATCTCTATAATATTACAACTGAATTTCGCGATTCAGATTTTGGTTTGCTGTATACCACTGTTAAAAGACAAATTACCCATCGCAGCTTGCTCATGATTTACACCAATTTTGAACATATGAATGCCTTAAACAGGCAACTTCCCTATTTAAAAGCACTTTCTAAAAAGCATATCGTGGTGGTGGTGCTCTTTGAAAATACCGAGTTGGAAAAAGCCATTCAACACAAAACCGATAATGTACCGGAACTGGCCCATCAAATTATCGCAGAAGATTTCCACTACGAAAAAAGGTTAATTGCCAAAACACTTCAGCAACACGGAATACAAACCGTTTTAACCCGTCCCGAAGAACTCACGGTAAACACCATTAATAAATATCTCGAAATCAAAGCCCGGGGAATATTATAGGTATATTTTCAGTGGCTTTACTCTCAAATTAGTCACAATTATGAATATTTTGTACATAATCCAGTCTCACTGTGTTAGATTTGATTTCCTCAAAACCTGATTCTTATGAAATATTGTATTTTATTTATAACGTTATTTACTTCTGCCTTTTCCTTTTCCCAATCTGAAAACACCTCCATAGTTACAGTGACTGTCAATAATCTATCCAGCGATGAAGGTTGTTTGCTAATAGGAATTTATACCGAAAAGATCTTTATGAAATCTGCTCCTGAATATACTGTCAAAGGGGATATTAAAAACGGAAGCACTACTGTAACCTTTGAAGGAATCCCTCCCGGAATCTATGCAATATCCGGTTTTCATGATCTAAACGGAAATAATAAAATGGATTTTGAACCTGGCGGGAAACCAGCGGAACCTTATGGAATATCCAATAACAACATAAATCCAAATGGACCTCCTGTTTGGGAAGATTCAAAATTTGAAGTGTCGGGAGGATCGTTGAAGATGGAAATAAAATTCTTGAACTAAACTATAGATGAATTATCTGTTTATTGACAATCAAATAGAAAAAATCAATACATTTGTATTTGAATATTAAATTTGATTTATGACAATTACCCAATTACAGTATGTATTAGCCGTTGCTGAACATCAAAATTTCACCAAAGCAGCTCAAAAAGTTTTTGTAACCCAACCCACCCTGAGTATGCAAATTCAGAAGCTCGAAGATGAATTGGGAGTTCGTATTTTTGACCGGAGTAAAAAGCCTATTCAGCTTACCGAAACCGGGAGAAAAATTGTTAATCAGGCTCGAAATATTGTAAATGAAAGCGATCGTATACAGGATATTGTAGATCAGCAAAAAGGTTTTATAGGCGGCACATTCAGGATTGGTGTAATTCCAACCATAATGCCAACGCTTTTGCCTATGTTTTTAAATAATTTTATTAAAAAATATCCTAAGGTCAAACTTAAAATCGAAGAACTCAATACAGATACTATTATTGAGCGCCTTAAAGAAGGCCATTTGGATGCTGCAATTGCGGCTACTCCCCTGGAAACGGAGAACATCAAAGAACAGGTCTTATATTATGAACCTTTTGTGGCCTATATCCCCAAAAGTCACCGACTTTCAAAACTTGAAAAGCTAAAAGTAGAAGATCTTGATATCGATGATATTTTATTGCTTGAGGATGGACATTGTTTCAAGGATGGAATTCTAAATTTATGCAAAACAACAAAAAAAGTAAATGATGACCATTTTCAATTGGAAAGTGGAAGTTTTGAAACTTTGGTTAAACTGGCTAACGAAGGTTTGGGAATGACTTTACTTCCTTATTTGCACACCCTGGATTTGAATGAAAATGAGAAGAAAAATTTAAAAATGTTTCAGGATCCTGTACCTGCAAGGGAAGTAAGCCTTATCTACAATAAAAGCGAACTTAAAATACACATTATTGAGGCGCTTAAAAACACGATTTCCGGTGTTGTAAAAGGTGCTATCGCCTTTCAAAATGTGAAGATTATAAGTCCTTTAAGTCAAAATAAATCTAAAAAAAAATAAGCGGCTTTGAGGCCACTTATTTTTTAGTTTAAATATATTAGACATTGATTTAATTCCGGGTTCTGTCTGGTTAATGAAACAATCCAGATTTTTAATTCCTCAATTTCATGAGGAAGCAAACGTTGAATTGCTTTTTTTACTTCTTTACAGAAAAGAACCGCATCAAAACTAACTTTATGTAGAATAGTTTTGGTGTATTCAAACATCGCTCTCGCCATAATTTGAAATTTTTTAGGTTATTGAATGATTAGTTTAAAAGAGTAGAAATAAATCAATAGGCTTTAAATTTTAGTACTCTTTAAATATAGTGAAAAATTCCTGTTCTTCTCCCTTTTTAACCAGCAATTTTGAAATCCTTTGGTCATTATCTTGGTAAAGGAAGCTCAAATTCAATATAAATCAAAGGAATTAGAACCTTCTGTCTCCTCCAATAACATCACCCAAACAGCCTGGAATCCATCCTTCTCCTTTATACTTTCTTCCTTCAAAAATATTTCTAAAAAAAAGATGATATTATTTCAAGCTTATTTCTTCCTGATGGTCCATTCAAATTCAAAAGTAGCTACTTCGATGCCTTCCTCATTAGTACCAACAGATTTCATCCAGAATGTTTGTCCGTCGCTCGTAGCGATTGTTTTGTCTATAGCATCCCTGATCAATTTCCCATCGCTGCATACGAAGCGTATTTTTCCGGTAGCTTTTTTGGTGAAAACCGCCTTATTTTGAGCTACCAGCATTGATATTTTCTCTCCACTTTCGCGAATATGGCCCATAACCAAAGTTCCGGTACTTAATTCGGCTGCCATGGCTTGCACCGCAAAATAGAGGGAGTTGAAGGGGTTCTGATTGATCCATCTGTGTTTTACCCCAACTTCGCAGCGTTCCTCACTAATTGTTTTCACACGTACCCCGCTAATCCAGGCACTTGGCAATTTGAACATTAAAAATTTATTGAGTTTTCCCGGAGTTAAATCCATAAGTATGATCGTATTTTTTCTAAAAGTATTCAAATTTTAGAACATACCGAAATGTTAAACTTTTCATAAAATTTAAATATATACAGTACTTTGCTTTGCATAATACCTTCTTAAAGATATATATTTGTATTATAAAATTTAAAATGATGAACTCACAATCCACAAATCCAGACAAAACAATAGCAGCACTCATCCATGTTTCTGCGTTTTCAAAATATATTATTCCGCTTGGGAATTTTATACTTCCACTAATTTTATGGACTGCAAAAAAGAATGATCCATTTGTGGACGAACATGGAAAACAGGCGCTGAATTTTCAAATCAGTATTTTTCTGTATTTCATTTTACTGGTTTGTCTTGGAATAGCGGGAATCATTTTTCTGGGAGTGAATTTCACTTTTCAGGAACCTTTTATTTTTTCACCAGACTTCATTCGTATTGGAGATCTGGGAAAAGCCCTGCCTCTTTTATTTTTTATAGGCTTTATAGGAATCCTTTTACTGGCATTGTTTATCCTGGAAATAGTTTGCGTCATCACCGCAACTGTTAAGGCCAGTGAAGGAAATTTATACAAATATCCTTTAACCATTAATTTCATCACTCCAACTCCGTTTGGGGATCATCAATCAAAAAATGAACAGTTTAACAACACTCAAAACCAAACGCTATGAACATTGAAAACACCAAAGCGCAAATGCGTAAAGGCGTGCTGGAATATTGCATCCTCTCTGTGTTAAGAGATAATGATGCCTATGTTGCAGAAATCCTCGAAACGCTTAAAGACGCGAAATTACTTGTAGTGGAAGGCACAATTTATCCACTGCTCACAAGATTAAAAAACGCCGGTTTGCTTAACTATCGCTGGGAAGAATCTACCGGAGGGCCACCAAGAAAATATTACGGATTAACAGACACCGGAAAAGATTTTCTTAAAGAGCTTACTCATACCTGGGATGAGTTGCAAACCGCAGTAGCCATAGTAACCACACAAAAAAACAAGAATCATGAATAAGACAGTCAATATAAATCTTGCAGGCATTTTCTTCCATATTGATGAAGATGCTTTTACCAAATTGCAACATTATCTGGATGCAATTAAGCGCTCTTTAAGCAGTTCCCAGGGCCAGGAGGAAATCATAGCTGATATTGAAGCCCGAATTGCTGAATTATTCAGTGAAAAGACAAAAACCGATCGCCAGGTAATCAGCATCCGGGAAGTAGAGGAAGTGATAGCCATTATGGGACAACCCGAAGACTATATGCTCGATGAGGAAATCTTTGAGGATGAAACCACTTATGCCCGCTCTAAAACAAACGGAAAGCAATTGTTCCGGGATACCGATCATTCCTATGTAGGCGGGGTTTCTTCAGGACTGGGCCACTACCTTGGAATCCAGGCTATCTGGGTACGATTGCTTTGGATTATCCTCACCTTGGCTTCAAGCGGTGCCTTTATCCTAATCTATATCGCACTCTGGATCTTCGTTCCCGAAGCTAAAACCACGGCCGATAAACTTTCTATGCGCGGCGAAGCGGTGAACATCACCAATATTGAAAGAAAAATAAGGGAGGGTTTTGATGATGTTAGCGGAAAAGTTCGAAGTGTAGATTATGAAAAATACGGAAATCAGGCCAGGACCGGCGCTTCTTCTGCAGCCAAGGGTGTTGGATCCGGAATCTTTTTTTTACTGAATATCTTTGTGAAATTAATAGGAATTCTTATCCTCTTAATAGCTGGAACAACCTTAATTGGACTTTTTATCGCTCTTTTCACGGTAGGAACCTTCGGAATTATCGATGCACCCTGGACAGATTATATTGAGATGGCAGGAATAGGTGCTCCACTTTGGACAATATCCCTGTTAACATTTTTTGCTGTTGGAATACCATTTTTCTTCCTGTTCATCCTTGGGTTGAAAATTTTGGTCAGAAAATTAAAATCGATTGGAACTCCTGCAAAACTGGTGTTGTTGGGGCTTTGGTTACTTTCCATAATAGGACTTGCAGTTCTGGGGATTAAACAAGCAACTCTGCGGGCTTTTGAGGGAGAAGTGGTTACAACCGAAATCTTGCCTATTACATCGCAGGACACACTTTACCTGGCGATGAAATATAATCCCGATTATTCTTCCGGAGCCTATAAAACCGATTTGAAACTGAAATTTGATGAGAAAGATAACAAGATTATGTATTCAACAGATGTTCGGCTGGTTGTTAAATCTACCAAAGATTCTACAGGAAGAATCGAGATCATAAAAACCGCCGATGGAAGTGATTACAAAGATGCCAAACAGCGCGCTGAAAATATAAGGTACAATACCAGTTTTTTAGGAAATGAGCTATTCCTCGATTCTTATTTCACCGCAAATCTTAATGATCATTACAGAGATCAGGAGGTTAGGGTGGTAGTATATCTTCCGGAAGGTTCTACACTTTATGCCGATGAAAATATTTCTTCATTTAACCGATCTTCTGATTATTATGGCAACATTTTAAATTATGACCAGGAAGGGAATTATTTAAAAATCTCTGAAAATTCCACACTATGTGAAAGCTGTCCTCAAACTGAAAGCGACAACTGGGACGAGGACTCCTGGGATAATGAGGACGAATTTGATGGAACCATAGATTTTGAAGGAGGAGATTCAACAGATAATGTGAAAATCAGAATCAATGGGAAAGGAATAAATATAAATAAAGATGAAACCAATAAAATACGAATCTCCCGGGACGGAATAGAAATTCAAAAAAATTAAAAAATGACCGCTCTAACCAATTTCCTAATCGCGACGCTGGTAAGTATTT
>ERZ1284729.212-NODE-212-length-10510-cov-7.247824_pt1 | contig 10510 bp, 9 predicted proteins | sample MGYA00454602_ERZ1284729 | MGnify/ENA primary metagenome ERZ1284729 (study PRJEB36292, sample SAMEA5787381) | metagenome | biome: Arctic soil; feature: perennial spring outflow channel; material: sediment | place: Canada | collected 2017-07-08 | depth 0.05 m ... | reverse complement strand
ACACTACATCTCCCGCATCTTTAACGGCCAACGCGGAAATTTCACTTTCAACGGAATAGATTACGAGCTGGAAATAAGAAAAGTGTATACCCAGGTTTCCAACGGTCGTTTCCAGGTAGACATGCATTTTGCTGATGAGGTGCCGGAGAACATCCGCCGCGGTCAAAGTCTGCAGGTTAAACTATCTCTAAGTCAGGAAAAAGAAGCGGTGCTGATCTCTAAAGGAGGCTTTTTTCAGGAGACCGGCGGGAACTGGATCTATAAACTTTCAGAAGACGGGGAAACAGCGTATAAAACTCCTATAGTGTTAGGAAGCCAAAACACCAGGTATTACGAAGTCATAGAAGGCCTGCAGCCGGGAGAGCGCGTAGTTACTTCGAGTTACAGCAATTTTGGAGACTTTGAAGAACTCATACTTAATTAATCTTAAAACCCGGGATCGGGAACTGCTGATGCCAGCGTTTCCTGAACCAAGCAAGAATTTATAAAAACTAAAAAATACGAATCATGATTAAGATCACCAACCTCGAGAAGTTTTACAAGACAGAAGAAGTACAAACATTGGCACTTAACAAGCTGTCCTTTGAAGTGAAAGAAGGCGAATTCGTGGCGATAATGGGACCTTCCGGTTCCGGAAAATCCACCTTGCTCAACATTCTTGGAATGCTGGATGACCCTGATGGAGGAAGTTTTATTTTCAACGGTCAGGAAGTTTCCGGCTATAATGAAAGGAAAAGAGCTCAAATCAGAAAGCACAATATCGGTTTTGTTTTCCAAAGTTTCAATCTTATTGATGAACTGAGCGTTTTCGAAAATGTGGAATTGCCGCTCATCTACACCGGAGTAAAACCAGCGGAACGAAAAGAGAAAGTAAACGCTGTACTTGAAAAAATGCAGATTATGCACAGAAGGAACCACTTTCCGCAGCAACTTTCGGGAGGGCAACAGCAAAGAGTAGCCGTTGCCAGGGCTGTTGTGAACAACCCCAAAATTATACTTGCCGATGAGCCAACAGGAAATCTCGACAGTAGTACCGGGAACGAAGTAATGGATCTTCTTTGTGAGCTGAATGAAGCGGGAACCACCATTGTGATGGTTACACACAGCGAACACGATGCCAGGTTTAGTCACCGGATCATCAGGATGCTCGATGGACAGAAAGTAACCGAAAACTTAAATGTTTTAGTTTAAAAATCAATCAAGAAACGATCATGTTAAAGAATTATATAAAAATCGCCTGGAGGAATATCTGGAATAACAAAGGATATACTTTCCTCAACATCTTTGGTTTGGCCATTGGGATCACCTGTGCAGCTCTTATTCTGCTGTGGATAGATGACGAAATGAGCTATAACGAGTATTTCGCGAATTACGAGGATATTTATACTGTAAAGAACACTCAAACCTACGGGGATGAAACCTTTGTGTTTGAGGCCACACCCGGCCCCCTAGCTGAATATATGAGAAACGAGATCCCAGGGATAGGAAATGTGAGCCGTAGCGCTAATTCTGAATCGCTTTTCTCCCATGACGAAAAGAATATTCATCAGACCGGAAAATATGTGGAACCGGAGTTCTTCGATATTTTTGAGCTGCACTTCCTGCAAGGAGATGCAACAACTGCATTTAACGACCTGCACTCTATTGTGGTGACTGAATCAATGGCCAGAAAATTCTTTGGTTCAGGGAATGTGCTGAATAAGACCCTGAGATTGAACCAGGAGCAAAGCTATGTGATCACAGGGGTCATAGAGGACCTGCCTGAAAATATTTCTCCAAGGTTCAAATCTAGCTGGTTAGCGCCATTTAAAATTTACGAAAATAATAATGAGTGGTTACAGGGTTGGAATAACGCAATTCAAACCTATGTGAAACCCGAAGCAAATGCCGACATCGCTTCCCTTAATGAAACGCTGTACGGCTTTATTCAGACTAAAATGGAGGATTCTGAATCTCACCTTTCCCTTTACCCGATGGACCGTTGGAGGTTGTATAATGAATTCGATAAAAATGGTCTTGAAAAGGAGGGAATCTTTAAATACGTGCGGTTATTCGGGATCATAGCGGGAATAATTCTTATTATCGCCTGTATCAATTTCATGAACCTGGCTACTGCTAGATCAGAAAAAAGAGCCAGGGAAATAGGCGTGCGAAAAGTTTTGGGAGCACAAAGAAAGATGCTCATCACCCAGTTTCTCAGTGAATCTGTACTCCTGGCCTTTCTGGCTACCTTACTTTCCATTGCCCTGATCTATATATTCCTACCGCCTTTTAACGATCTGGTGAACAAACAACTGGTTTTAGATCTGTCAGATCCGCTTCACCTGGGAGCCCTACTTTTGATCACCATTATCTGCGGACTTTTCGCTGGAAGTTTTCCATCTTACTACCTGTCTTCTTTCAATCCCGTGAAAGTGATCAAAGGGATCAAATCAAAATCGAGTAGTGCCGCCTTCATTCGGAAAGGCCTGGTGGTGTTCCAGTTTTCTATTTCGATCATTCTTATTATTGCGACCGTTCTGGTTTACCAGCAGATCAACCATGTAAAAAACAGAGATCTGGGGTATGATAATGAAAACCTTGTCTTTTTACCTGCCAACGATAATATAAAAAAGAATTTTGAAGGCATACGGAATGAACTAATTTCTTCCGGTGCAGCCAACGAGATTAGCCTGAGTGGACATACTCCTGTAAATATAGGATCTAACGGGGGTGGATATCAATGGCCGGGGAAAGACCCTGAAAGTGATGTCCTGATCTCCATGGAGTCGGTAACCCCAAGCTATATTAAGACCAGTGGAATGGAATTGATGGCCGGGCAGGATTTCAATCCTAATGTGGAAGCCAATGAATCCCAGGTTATCATTAATGAAACTCTGGCGAAAATGATTGATAAAGAAAATGCCGTAGGGAAGGTAATCACCAGGGGAGACAGCCAATCGACAGTGCGCGGAGTGGTTAAGGATTTTGTTTATAACAATGTATTTGGAAATGAAACCAGTCCCTTAATATTATATCCGGCCAGCCAGGATTTTAATCACCTGATCATAAATATTGATCCCGATAAGAGAAGTACAGCTGTTTCAGCCATTGAAAGAGTGATGCAAAAATACAACCCGGGCTACCCTACCGAACTGATCTATGCTGATGAAAAGCTGGAAGAATTCATGAGCAATGAAAACATGGTTGGGAAATTGGCCGCCATATTTGCAGGGCTTGCCATCATTATTTCATGTTTAGGACTTTTTGGTCTTGCCGCTTTTACTGCGGAAAGAAGAATCAAAGAAATTGGGATCAGGAAAGTATTGGGAGCCAGTGTAGGCAGAATTACAACCCTATTATCTGTAGATTTTATGAAACTTGTACTGATTTCCTGTCTTATCGCGTTTCCACTAGCATGGTGGTTTGCCCGGAATTGGCTTGAAAATTATCCCTACCGCATAGACATAAGCATCTGGATCTTTGTAATTGCCGGGTTGCTGGCATTTCTCATCGCATTTTTAACAGTGAGTTTCCAGGCTTTAAAGGCAGCATTAACTAATCCTATTAACAACCTGAGGACTGAATAGTAAATGCAGGGATCAGGAATTCGATTTAACGAATCCTGATTCCTGATATTTTTCAAGTGCTCTTAAAACCAATATTTTGAAACAATTCGTCATCATTTTGTTCTTCTTTTTTTCACTAACGGCTTTTTCACAGGAACTAAGCCTTCAGGAATGTGTAGATCTTGCACTTCAAAACAATATTGCTCTTAAACGTAGTGAACTTCAGAAGCACACTGCAGAGATCGATTTGAAATCGACCCGGGCAGGGATTCTACCTCAGCTGAATGCCAGTTATAATCTCGGGATCAACAACGGAAGAAGCATAGATCCTTATACCAACGACTATATTGACCAACAGCTCAAATTCAGTAACGCAGGGGTTAGTTTTTATAATCAGCTTTTCAAGGGATTTGAAATTCGGAATTCTATTCAACGCGACAGGTTTAATCTAAAGGCTTCCGAAGCGGAAACCGAACAGGTACAACAGCAGCTTATCCTGGATGTGACCCTGGCGTATTTTCAGATCCTGAATAACCGCGACCTGCTGGAACTAGCCAGGCTGAGACTTGAAGCTACCAAAAAACAAACCGACAGACTGAAAACCCTCTATGACCAAGGAGAAGGAAACCCTGCAGATTATACAGATATCCTGGGGCAAATAAGCAATGATGAGGCCAGGGTGGTCGATGCAGAAACTCAGCTGGAACGGTCGGTGTTGGAATTAGCTAACTTGCTGAATCTGGATACGCTGCCTAAAGTACAGGAAATGGCATTTTTGGAGGAAATCGAAAAGTACAAACTCTCGGCGACCGAGGTCTATGAAGACGCGCTGAACAATTTGGCTACGATTGAAGCAAAACGATTAAGGATTGAAGCCTCGAAAGAAGACGTGCAGGTTTCCAGGTCCTTTTATTCCCCGGAGATATCCCTTTTCGCACAGCTGAACACCAATTATTCCAGCGTGGCCCGAACTTTCAACGAAACAGGCACCAGGATTGTGGAGACGGGCAACTTTATCACTTTAGATGAAGTTAATTACCCGGTGAAAACGAACCAGGCCCTATTCACAGATGAAAAGATCGGTTACCTGGACCAGTTAAACAACAACCTGAATTCTGTTGTAGGTGTTGCCGTAGACATCCCAATATTTAACGGGCTTAGAGCAAAGCGAAGCGTACAGCTAAAAAAGATAAAATTGGAAAATTCGAAGCTGGAACTTGAAGACACAAAAAATAATCTGCAGCAGGAGATCAGGATGGCCTGGAACCAAATGCAGGCTTCCTACAGGAATTATCACCTCTTGCAGGAGCAAGTGGAGGCTTATGAAAAATCATACCAGGTGAATAAGGCTCGTTTTACAAACGGGGTATCAAATTTTGTTGAGTATATATTCAGCAAAAACAATCTTGATCGGGCCAGGATCAATATGGCAAATGCACGGTATGAATACCTGATAAGGTTGAAAATACTGGAATATTATAGGGGAGTTAACACTACATCCACAACTTAACTTTTGAGTAAATGCCGAGACCTTGCTTCTTAGAATCTTTCAAGAAAATAAATCAGTTTAAACTGAAAGATTCAGAAATAAAAAAGCTCTTAGGGGAGTGTATAATTTTTCTTCCGCGGCCCCAATAACCCGACCCCCACCATACGGAATGCACTTTTCAAAACGATATTTTTAAAAACCAGATTTTTTACATTTACCTTTTTTGATTTTAAGCTTAAATTAAATGGAGATAAAAAACCTTAGGTTACATTTAAAATTTGAGGTAACCTTTTAGTTCTCATTTTAATCCAAATCATATCAAATTAAATGAATGCCCGAAACCTAAAAAACCACGCGAATCCTAAGATTTGCGTGGTTTTGATAAGATTTATTAATCTTAAGAGTGACCTTGCCAGGATTCAAACCTGGAACCTCCTGAGCCGTAATCAGGTGCGCTATTCAGTTGCGCCACAAGGCCTTTTAATATTGCTTTTCCTACTTGGTTAAGCGGCTGCAAATATATTGTTTATTTTAAATTCTGGAAAAGAAACCCGAAGTTTTTTTAATTAAATGATCTCTGCGCTCAGTCCGGCATCAAGCAACTTGGAACATCGCGGCTTGAGATCTTCATAAGCTCCCGTTTTTACGGTGCATTTCCCTTTGTAATGAACAAGTAAAGAACATTGTTCAGCTTGTTCAGGGGTATGATCGCAGGCGTAAATGAGGGTTTCTATAACGTGATCGAAGGTATTATAATCATCGTTATATAAAACGATCTCGTTTTGTTTTTTCTTTTCAGATTTTCTAACAACTTTTTCTAAAACTTCTTCCTTAGTACTCATCATCATCAAATTTTAGGACCTCAAAGGTAATAAAAATCTCATTTAGAAAACTTTACCGCTACCCAGTTATTTCTCTCGAGATGCTCAACATATTTTAAACCAAGCTCCTCGCAGGCTTTCCTGATGGCCGAAACATCTTCTTCATAAAATCCGCTTAGGTATAGTTCCCCTTTATCTTCCAGGGATGCCACATAAACCGGAATGTCACGTAAGAGGATATTTCTGTTAATATTAGCCAGGATAATATGGTATTTACGGCCTTCCAGCAATTCGGCGCCACCTTCTTCAACACTTACATTATCGCAATTATTGCGTTCTACATTTTCCAGGCTGTTCTGGAAACACCAGTTATCAATATCGATAGCATCCACAAAATGCGCCCCTTTCATACTGGCTAAAATAGCAAGCACCCCGGTGCCACACCCCATATCCAGGACATTCTTATCGGTGAAATCATTCTTCAGGATATGCTGAATCATCAAATGGGTGGTCGCATGGTGACCAGTGCCAAAAGACATCTTGGGATCTATCACGATCTCATATTCGGTTTCTGCGGAAGGATGAAAGGTAGCCCGTATGCTGCACCGATCGTCCACCACGATGGGACTAAAATTCTTTTCCCACTCTTCGTTCCAGTTTACTTTCTCGATCTCGTTCTTTGAATAGGAGATCTCCACCTCATCAGATTGCAGGATATGCACCTGAGCCAGCAAATCTTCTTCATATTCCTCTACCGGAATATAAGCGGTTACGCCATCTTCCTCTTCAACAAAACTTTCAAAACCCAGGTACCCCAATTCGGCGATAAGGATCTCTGAACCCGGCTGCAACGGCTCAATTTTAAACCTGAATTCGAAGTAATTCCCTACCATTTTAAAAAGAATTTACGATCTCAAGAAAATCTACAGCTTTAAGACTGGCTCCTCCAATAAGTCCGCCGTCCACATCTTTCTTAGCAAAGATCTCTGCGGCGTTGTCTGGTTTAACGCTTCCTCCGTAAAGGATAGAAACATTTTCCGCGATCTCATCGTTAAAAGCCTCGGCTATATTCTTTCTTATGAAAGCATGCATTTCCTGGGCCTGTTCCGGGCTGGCTGTTTCTCCGGTTCCAATAGCCCAAACGGGTTCATAGGCCAGTACGATATTTTTCCAGTTCTCTTCTGAAATCTGGTAAAGACTTTCTTTGAGTTGTTTTGCAACCAGATCAAAATGATTTCCGCTTTTGCGATCTTCAAGTTCTTCCCCAAAACAGAAGATCACCCGCATTTCCTGTTCCATAGCAGCCTTCACCTTTTCCGCAAGAATCTCGTTTGTTTCGTGAAAATGTGCGCGACGTTCACTGTGTCCAAGAATAACGGTACTGATCCCGATGCTTTTAAGCATTTTTGCTGAAATTTCGCCGGTAAAGGCTCCGCTTTCTGCCTGGTGCATATTCTGGGCAGCCACGATCACAGGCGTATCCTTTAATACTCTAAAAGCCGTATATAAATTTGTAAAGGCAGGGGCTACCATTACTTCTGCTTCAGGCTCTTTTACCAGTTGCATTTTCAGGTGTCCCAAAAGTTCTTCGGTTTCGGCCAGATCATTATTCATTTTCCAGTTTCCGGCTACTATATTCTTTCTCATAATTTCTTGTTTTTCCTCCAGGGGATATTTTACATTCAATTTCTTCGGAAGCAAAACTTCCGCATATCACAAATATATCCAATAGACATCACATAGCAGTAATGCTCCCCTCTTAAAGAGGAGTTTTTAGCATTTCCTTAAAAATATTGAGGATTGACTTATAATTTTATATCGGCAGCATCATACCAGTGCTTCTTTTGAGTGATCGTGCCCTGTTCGAGGGTAAGAATTCCGGGATTGGAACGCACGATCGCCTTGAGTGCGGTTTCATCGGTTTGGTAAAAGTCAAAGTTAAGATCGTATTTTTCAATTAGACTCCGGCGTTCATCTTTTCCCGAAGCAGAAAGGCCTACCACGCGATAACCTTTTTTCAAAGCTTCTTCGCTAAGACTTTTCACTGCCTTGTAACCGTCTCTTTCTGTCTTCCGAAGATCATAAGCGATTATAAGCAAGACTTTGTCTTCAGCAAGGATCTCATCGGTAACATCCTCTCCATCATCCTCTATCTGAAAATCGGTAACCGGAGCCACATAACCTTCGCTAAGCTGCTCGGTTTCCACATCGATAAATTCGCCATCAACCTGCGGATATTCACCTCTATTGGTAATCACCAGCTCTTCTCCATTCTGATCGAATTTCCATTTATATTCAAAAACAGCCTTTGGAGCATCTTCCGGCACTTCCATTTGTTCCTTGATATTATTGCCCACTTTATAAGCCCGGAAATCGAAAACCGGCAGGTGCATCAGCACATAATAGGCAAACATAAAGCTCAGCATAAAAAACAGGAAGATGATCCACCTGTGTGAAACCGGCGCCAGCACAGGAGTGAGATACTTAATTTTTACGAAGAGGAATATGATAAGCAAAAGCAGGATCACATCTTTATAAAAAGATTGCCAGGGCGTAAGCGGAATGGCATCCCCAAAACATCCGCAATCGGTAACCTTATTGAAATACGCCGAATAAAAGGTTAAAAAAGTAAAGAAGAGTATCATCAGCAAAAGACTCCACATCGTGAATTTAGGCAAATAGCCTATAAGCAGCATGATTCCTAAAACGAGTTCGAAGACTACCAGGATGATCGCGATTACCAGTGCAAAAGGAATGAGAAACTCGAGATTGAGCACATTCTCCCCAAAATATTCCTGAAGTTTGAATGAAAAACCTACGGGATCATTGAGTTTAATAAATCCTGAAAAAATAAATAAAACTCCCACCAGTACCCTGGCGATTCCAACAAGTAATTTCATATCAAACTTTTTTAATTGCTTTGTTTCTCCCCGGCTTCAGCAAACAAGATAAGCGCAAATACTGAATAATTGATCATATCCTGGTAATTGGCATCAATGCCTTCGCTAACGAGAGTTTGTCCTTTATTATTCTCAATTTGTTTTACCCGAAGCAGCTTCTGGATAATAAGATCGGTGAGGGAACTTATACGCATATCGCGCCAGGCCTCTCCGTAGTCGTGATTCTTATTTTCCATGAGTTGCCGGGTTTCGGCAATTTTTTCATCGTAAAGTTGTACAGCAGTTTCTGCATCAAGATCGGGTTGGGTGGCCACTCCTTTTTCCAGCTGAATTAAAGCCATCACCGAATAATTGATGATGCCTATGAACTCAGATTTCTCATCTTCATCTACTTTCTTGATATCTGATTCCTGGAGCTGGCGAATGCGCTGTGCTTTGATAAAAATCTGGTCGGTAAGAGACGGGAGCCTCAGGATACGCCAGGCACTGCCGTAATCCTTCATCTTGTTGGCAAACAACGCGCGGCAGGTATCGATCACCGCGTCGTATTGTTTTAAGGTATGCTGCATTTAGAAATTCTAATTTGCGTAAATTTCGACAAATAATTCAGATAGTCAAAATTTAATGAATAGCTCTGGAAAGAGCGTATTTCGGAAAGCACCCAAAACTTAATTATTAATGACCATAAACTGCAAAGGAAACCTCATAGATCTCTCTAAGCCGAAGGTGATGGGAATTCTCAACCTCACCCCTAATTCCTTCTATCCTGAAAGCAGGATTTCGGAAGAATCAGTCCTATTGAAGAAAGCAGAAAAAATGCAGGAAGAAGGTGCAACTTTCATTGATATTGGTGGTTACAGCAGTCGCCCGAATGCCGAAGATGTTTCCATAGAGGAGGAACTTAATAGGGTACTCCCGGCCATTGAGCTTTTGGTAAAAAAATTTCCGGAGATAATAATTTCAGTTGATACTTTTAGAGCGGAAGTTGCAGATAAAAGCATTCAGGCCGGTGCGGCCCTTATCAATGATATTTCAGCCGGTAGCCTGGATGAAGAAATGATGCCTATAGTTACAAAACACCAGGTGCCTTATATTATGATGCATATGCGCGGCACGCCAAAGACCATGCAAAGCCTAACTGATTACAATGACCTTACCCGGGACATCATTTATTATTTTTCAGAAAAAATTAAGCTCGCACGCCAACACGGCATTAACGATATTATTACCGATCCCGGATTCGGTTTTGCCAAAACCACCGAGCAAAACTTTGAACTCTTTAAAAACCTGGAACTCTTCAAAAACCTTGATCTACCCCTGCTTGTAGGTGTTTCCCGAAAGTCTATGATCTACAAAAGCCTGGGCATAAACGCACAGGAAGCCCTTAATGGAACCACTGTACTTAACAGCCTGGCATTGTCCCGGGGAGCTTCCATTTTACGGGTTCACGATGTTAAGGAAGCAGTAGAATGTGTAAAATTATACTCGCAGGCGTGCTAATACTCGTTAATTTTCTATTTTTACACAAAAGCCATTTAATTTGGATATTCTAAATCTGCGCATTCTTGATATTGTAGATATCGTTCTTGTCGCACTCCTGTTGTTTTATCTTTACAAGCTTATTAAAGGAACTGTAGCTGTAAACATCTTTATAGGCATCGTAATCGTTCTGCTTTTCGGAATGGTAACCAAGTTGTTGCAGATGGAACTTTTAAGCAGCGTCCTGGGACAGTTTATTGGATTGGGTATGTT
>ERZ1284729.211-NODE-211-length-10541-cov-6.303071_pt1 | contig 10541 bp, 8 predicted proteins | sample MGYA00454602_ERZ1284729 | MGnify/ENA primary metagenome ERZ1284729 (study PRJEB36292, sample SAMEA5787381) | metagenome | biome: Arctic soil; feature: perennial spring outflow channel; material: sediment | place: Canada | collected 2017-07-08 | depth 0.05 m ... | reverse complement strand
CACAACGAAATGATTAATAGCGAACTGCATCTGTACCAATAAAAAATAAATAATAAATAGATGAAACGAGTATAACAAATTTTGATACACAGTAGAATGATTAATAGCGAACAGCAGCTGTACCAATAAAAAATAAAAAATAAACAGATGAAAAGAGCAAATGATTGAATTTAAAAATTTACACAAAAGATTCGGAAAATTAATCGTTTTAGACGGTTTAGACCTCGAAATAAACAAAGGGGGAATATTTGCCATTCTTGGGCCAAACGGTTCGGGAAAAACGACATTGATAAAATGTTTGTTGGGAATGGTGATTCCAAATAAAGGCGAAATAACCTTCGACAAAAATAGTGTTTTGGGAAAATGGACTTATAGAAATAACTTAAATTATTTGCCGCAAATAGCCAATTTTCCGCCAAACTTAACCGTTATTGAACTCATCAATATGGTAAAAAACTTGCGCCCGAAAGCATCAAACGAACAAGAACTCATTGAGCTGTTTGGATTGAAACCTTTTTTGGATAAAAAATTGGGAAATTTATCGGGAGGCACAAATCAAAAAGTAAACATTTTGCTCGCTTTTATGTTCGACAGTGATTTAATTGTGTTGGATGAACCCACAAATGGCCTCGATCCCATTGCGCTTATCCACTTAAAAGAAATGATTCAGAAGGAAAAAGAAAAAGGAAAAACCATCTTAATCACCACGCATATTATGAGTTTTGTGGATGAGGTTGCCGATGAAATTGTTTTCCTGCTCGACGGCAAAATTTATTTCAAAGGAACTGTTGAAGCGCTTAAAAAGCAAATGAATAATGACAATTTAGAACACGCCATTGCCAATTTAATAGCCAAACAATATGCTTAAAATATTAAAATACAGTTTTTACGATTTAATGCGCAGCCGCTGGAGTTATGTGTACTTTTTGTTTTATCTGATCCTTGGTTTTGTGCTGTTATTTCTCAACAATGATGTGGATAAAGCCGTCATCACTTTAATGAATATCATCATCGTTTTAACGCCTTTAATCGGAACTATTTTTGGCGTGATGTACTATTATGATTCAAAAGAATTTACCGAACTGTTATTGGCACTCCCCATAAACAGAAGGAAAATTTTTATGGGTCAATATCTGGGAATTTCAATTTCTTTAACTTTAAGTCTGCTTTTGGGATTGGGAATACCGTTTGTTTTATACGGAATATTTAAATCTGCCGCTATTTTTAATTTTAGCTTGCTCTTGGTGGTGGGTACTTTTCTCAATTTTATTTTTGTGGCGCTGTCTTACAACATTGCCCTTTCTACCGAAAATAAAATCAAGGGTTTCGGCTACGCTATTTTGATGTGGCTGTTTTTGGCTGTCATTTACGACGGGATTTTTCTGATATTCCTGGTGGTTTTTAATTCCTATCCGCTTGATAAATTTTCATTGATTGCAACGATGTTTAACCCAATCGATTTGTCGCGGATTTTAATTTTATTGAAGCTGGATATTTCAGCATTATTGGGCTATACCGGCGCTGTTTTCAGAAAGTTTTTCGGAACAAATTTCGGAATGCTGATTTCTATGGGCGTTTTGGTTTTGTGGGTATTTCTGCCGGTGGTCAGAATGAATTTAAAACTGCGTAAAAAGGACTTTTAGCAGTCGAAAACTTCGGTTTAATGCTAATTTGCATAACATTTTGTCTTTTGTTATTTTGGCCTGCCTGCCTTTTCGGTGGGCGTTCCCCTGCGGGTCGGGCTTTTCGTTACAAGTCCTCGTCACACCAAAAAGCGTGCCTGTGGGCTTTCCACTTTAATCCCTAACGCTAATTTCGATTGAATTAATTTTTTGCGTGGTTTTTTATCATAGTAAATAGAACTTGTCCTTAATTTTCTGCAAATTTTTACCTGTTTTGTTTCTTAAAAAACTGCTTTTATAACCATTCATTTTTAGGGAGATGCGTATCTTTGTTATTGCTATAAAAATTAATAATTTGATATTTCCTTCAGCTAAATCTGAATAAATATTTTGTTTTTAGATAGCTGTTTGAATAATTAAATGTGCAATTAATTAAAGATGGATTACAAACCAAAAAGCAGATTAACGGCAGCGGCATATATTGATGGTGTTTTAAAAGGTGACCGCGTGTTGCTTTCACGGGCAATTACCATGATAGAAAGCAATTTGGAAAGCGATAAAATCATTGCAAAGGAAATTGTGCAGGCCATTTTGCCAAAATCAGGAAACTCCTTCAGAATTGGCATAACAGGCGTTCCCGGCGTTGGAAAAAGTACTTTTATTGAAGTTTTCGGACTGCATTTAATCAAACAAGGTTACAAAGTCGCCATTTTATCCATTGATCCAAGTAGCCAGCGTTCAAAAGGAAGCATTCTGGGCGATAAAACCCGAATGGAAGAACTGGCCAATTTGGAAGAAGCCTACATCAGGCCTTCGGCTTCGGGCGATACGCTTGGCGGCGTTGCCAATAAAACGGGGGAAACGATGTTGCTTTGTGAAGCTGCCGGTTACGACATTATTTTGATAGAAACGGTAGGCGTGGGCCAGTCGGAAACTGCGGTTCACGGAATGACAGATTTCTTCTTGCTCTTAATGCTGGCCGGCGCAGGCGATGAGCTGCAAGGCATTAAAAAGGGAATTATGGAAATGGCCGACATGGTGGTGATCAACAAAGCAGATGGCGACAATATGAGAAAAAGCCAAATAGCAAGATCACAATATCAAAACGCCCTGCATATTTTTCCGCAATCAGAATCGGGTTGGAGCCCGGTGGTGAGTACAGCTTCCGCCATTAAAAATATCGGAATCGATAAAATTTGGGAAGAAATCACGGCTTACAAAAAGTTGGTGATGGAAAATGGCTATTTCCATAAAAATAGAAATCTTCAGCAGGTGCAATGGATGTATAACAATATCAATGAAGAATTGAAACACTTGTTTTACGGATCAAAGGACATAGCAAGTCAATTGTCAATGCTGGAAAAGGATATTATTTCCGCTAAAATTTCACCGGTAAAAGCGGCGCAAAAAATAATTGAGGCCTTTAAAAAGTCTTTTTAGAAATTAAATTTTTTGAATTAATTACTTGCTCGAGTATAAATTCAACGCCATGGTGATCATTACTTTTTGTTTGAAATTTGGCAAGTTTTTTTACATGAGGATGCGCATTTTCCATAGCGTAAGAATAATGGGCAAGTGCTAACATTTTTAAGTCGTTATTATAATCTCCAAATACCATGGTTTCTTCTTTTGAAATATTTAAATCATGCTGAAGAATATTTAAGGCATAACCTTTATTGGCGTTGGTGTGTGAAATGTCTAACCAATGCGCTCCGGATACGATTACCTGTAATTCCTTTCCAAGGTGCGCAACTGCCTGATAAATATAAGTTTCAGAACTTTCAAAATGAAAAGCTGCAATTTTAAAAAAGGTGTCATCTTTGACCTTGGTTAAATCATCGACTATGGCATATTCAGAATAATAATTTTTAAACATTGAAATAAATGTTGAATCTTTAGTTTCAATATAAGCGCTTTTTTTCCCACATAAAACAATATAAACATTGGGAATTTTTCGTAAAATATGGATGCTTTTTGAGATGTGTTCCAAAGGTAATTCTATCGTAAATAACTCTTTGTTTCCATGAATGGCAAATGCGCCATTTTCAGCTACAATAGTGATGTCATTTTTGATACTTTCAAACCTGTCAACAATACTAAAATACTGACGTCCACTTGCTGCAATAAATTTAATATTGTGCTTTTTTAATTGGTCGTACAGTTTAAAAAACTGCTCGCTGACTTCACTTTTGGAGTTTAGTAATGTGCCATCCATGTCTGCAACTACCAATTTTACTTTTGAAAAATCCATATATTATTTTGAAGCGCAAAAATAGTCTTATTCACGGGAACTGGTTTTAAATCAACACGATTAATTAAAAAATAAAAAACCCGCCACAGTTTTCACCGTGAAGGGTTTTTCGCTTTCAAATAATTATGACTTTATTCTTTTTCCAAATATTTTTCCATAATGGTGATGGCAGATTCGGAAATTACGGTGCCCGGACCAAAAATGGCGGCTACTTTTCTTTCCAACAAATACCCATAATCTTTTGCCGGAATTACGCCGCCTGCAAACACCATAATATCTGGTCTTCCCAATTGGGCCAATGCGGCAATCAATTGTGGAATCAAGGTTTTATGTCCGGCCGCCAAACTTGAAGCGCCCACAAAATGAACGTCGTTTTCAACCGCTTGCTTGGCAACTTCTTCGGGTGTTTGGAACAAAGAGCCCATATCAACGTCAAAACCTAAATCGGCAAAACTGGAAGCAACTACTTTTGCGCCCCTGTCATGTCCGTCCTGTCCCATTTTCGCAATCATCACACGCGGACGTCGGCCTTCAATTTCCGTAAATTTATCGGCCAATTTTTGCGCTTTTGCAAAGGTGCTGTCATTGTCTATTTCTTTGCTGTAAACGCCGCTAATTAAATTGGTGGCTGCTTTATGACGACCAAAATGAACTTCCAAAGCATCGGATATTTCACCCAGAGTGGCAAAGTTTTCAGCGGCTTCCACCGCCAGTTCCAATAAGTTTCCTTCACCGGTTTTCGCACATTCAGACAAAGCGGCAATGTTTGTGTCAACCAAAACCTGATTCCTGTTTGCTTTTAGTTTTTTCAATCGTTCAAGTTGCGAATCTCTTACCGCGGTATTGTCAATATCTAAAATTTCAATATTCGATTTTTCTTTGGTTTGAAATTTATTCACGCCTACCAAAATATCTTGTCCGGAATCCAATCGCGCTTGTTTTCTTGCGGATGCCTCTTCAATACGCATTTTAGGAACACCGGTTTCAATGGCTTTTGCCATACCGCCCAGTTCTTCCACTTCTTCACTTAACTTCCAGGCTTTTTTGGCAATTTCTTGGGTAAGATATTCCACATAATAAGAACCTGCCCAAGGATCAACCGCTTTGGTGATTTGTGTTTCTTCCTGAATAAAAATTTGCGTGTTTCGTGCAATTCTTGCAGAAAAATCTGTTGGCAATGCAATGGCTTCATCCAGCGCATTTGTGTGCAAAGACTGTGTTCCGCCCAAACCTGCCGCCATCGCTTCAACACAAGTTCTGGCAATATTGTTAAAAGGATCCTGCTCGCTTAAACTCCATCCCGATGTTTGGCTGTGCGTGCGCAAAGCCATCGATTTCGGATTTTGCGGATTGAATTGTTTGATGATTTTTGCCCAAAGCATTCGTGCAGCACGCATTTTGGCGATTTCCATAAAGTGGTTCATTCCCACAGCCCAGAAAAACGACAATCGCGGGGCGAATTCATCAATTTTTAAGCCCGATTTTAATCCGGTTCTAATGTATTCCATCCCGTCAGCAAGCGTGTATGCCAGCTCAATATCGGCCGTTGCACCTGCTTCTTGCATATGATAGCCGCTGATAGAAATTGAATTGAATTTTGGCATATGGTGCGTGGTGTATTCAAAAATATCACCTATAATTTTCATCGAAGGCAGCGGCGGATAAATGTAGGTGTTCCGCACCATAAATTCCTTCAAAATATCATTTTGGATGGTACCGCTCAGTTGATTTAAAGCAACGCCCTGTTTTTTTGCGGCCGCAATGTAAAAGGCCATAATTGGGAGCACAGCGCCGTTCATAGTCATAGAAACCGACATTTTATCCAAAGGAATTTGGTCGAACAGGATTTCCATATCCAAAATAGAATCGATGGCAACACCGGCTTTTCCAACATCACCCGTTACACGCGGATGATCGGAATCGTAGCCGCGGTGCGTGGCCAAATCAAAAGCAACCGACAATCCTTTTTGGCCCGCCGCTAAATTTCTTCTGTAAAAGGCGTTCGATTCTTCGGCAGTTGAAAATCCGGCATATTGGCGAATTGTCCACGGTTGCATCACATACATCGTGCTGTAAGGTCCTCTTGTAAACGGCGGCAATCCTGCTGCGAAATTTAAGTGTTCCGCATCTTTGATGTCTGCTGCCGTAAAATGTTTTTTTACGGGAATGCCTTCGGGAGTATGCCAAATTTCTTGATGCTCCTCAGCAACTGCTTGTTGTTTCACAGCGGTATTTAATGTTAAATCTGAAAAATCTGGTCTCATACTTCTAAGGATTTAATGGTTTTTTCAATTTTACGCTGAACGCTTGAAATGGTTGCGATGATGTCCGATTTTATATGGATGCATCCGTCCAAACCGGCTTCTGTCAATTCACCGATTAAATGAATTGGGTTTCCGGCCAATAAAAGCACTTTGTCGCTATTTAATTTCCGGAATACTTTTACAAAAGCCAATGCATTTTCATCATAATCCTGGTCGGAACTGCAAATAACCACCACTTGTGATGTTGATTTTGCGCTTTTTTTAGCAGCATTTAAAACACTTTCGTAACTTTTTTCGGTCTATAGCTCAAATCAGCTTACGCCTAAAAAATCGTCGGCAAAAGAAGCTCTCGCTTTCCGCATGGTTAAATTACCGAAACTTGAAAGTTCAACAATCGGACGCTTGTAATAGTTTTTCACAAGTGTTTCTGTCGTTTTTCTTAAGGCTTCTATTTCTAGCGAAGCCCTTCTTGGTTTTAATAATTTTGGATTGGGATTCATTTCACCAACAGAAAGTATTTCTGAAGGGATTTTTTCCATTAAATTGGGATACTTATTAACGCCAACCATTGCCAACCTGCGCTGGCTCAATAATTTTATTTTTTCAAAACGGATTTTTGCAATTGACTGTTGTATAAATTCGCTTTCAAAAGCATCATAAAATCCGCCCTTTGCCTCAATTTCTTTGAAAAGTTCCAAGGCCTTTTCTGCTATTTTCGCGCTAACTTCTTCAATATAATAACAACCATCGACCGGATTGGCAACTTTGCCAAAGTAGGACTCTTCTTTTAGAATGGTGTAAATATTTCCGGCTATTCTGCTTGAAAAATCTGAGGCATCATTAAATTCGTTGTCGTATGGATCGATTAAAACACCATCAACATTTCCTAAGATTGCCGACATCGTTTCTGTGGTGGCGCGCAATAAATTGGTGTGCGCATCGGTTACCGATTTGCTCCAGATGGAAGTTTTTCCAGTGAGTGAATGTGAAAACTCATCAATGCCGTATTTTTTCGCAATTTCCTGAAGCAAGCTATTAAAAGCTCTGAATTTTCCTATTTCGATAAAATATTCCGAGCCAATGGCCAATTGAAAATGCAGGTTGTTGAAAATTGTTTTTAAGGAAATCCCTCGGTCACAATATCTTTCTATAAAGCAAACCAACGAATTTAACGTATAAGCAACCTCCTGAACCTGATTGGCGCCCGAATCTAAATAGGCAGTTCCAGAAATAGTGATCGCTTTAAAATTTGGAAATTCTGATGCCAATTCCGCAATGGCTGCGGCTTTATCGCATTGACCGGGATTCATTTTTCCTTTGGTGACATAATTAGAGATTAGCTCCAAATCAAAATAGCCTTTAAGGTTTTTTTTATCGATATTTTGATCCGTGACAAAATCAAAGAAATCAATGGCAAACGCAACTTCATGCGCCTTTAAAATGAATGCCACCGCAATTTTATTCAGGTTGATGCCTTCAAGCAATCTGGAAACTAGCGCGCTTTCTTTAATGTCGAAAAGCAAGCCGTTGACCCCTTCTTCAATCGCTCTTAACGCCAATTTGTTGGCGCTTTCTTCCGTTGGGCCGTCGATGTATCTGTAATTGATTAAAGATTGCGAATTTTCTCCTGTATTTTTTAAATAGTCTTTTTTGTCTTCTGAAGTGAAAAAAGGAGGAATGTCAATGTTGCTTAGGTTTTTCCAGACCAGTTTTTTATTGAAATCTTCCCCTTTTAAATCAGTTTTTGCTTTTTCTGTCCATTCTTGCTTTGAAACAGGGTTGAAATTTGAAAAAAGCGATTTATTTTTATTGTCCATCTTATTTTGTATTAATTATGAGCCAAACAATCGCCGATTGTTGAAATATTTACGCAGAATCGGCAATTATAAATTAAAATGAATGTTACACCAAACTGCTTCCGAATCTTTCAAAAATTGTTTTGTCAAGATCTTCTCTGCAATCAGGATGTGAAATGTCTCTAAGCGCTTGCGAGCGCTGTTTTAAGGTTTTTCCAAAAAGATTGGCAACGCCATATTCGGTTACTACATATCTTGCATGCGCTCTTGTGGTGACTACACCAGCGCCAACTTTTAGTGCAGGAACTATTTTTGAAACTCCTTTTAGCGTTGTGGAAGTAATGGCAATAATTGGTTTTCCGCCTTTTGATAAAGCGGCGCCACGCATAAAATCCATTTGTCCGCCAACACCTGAAAACATTCTTAATCCGATTGAATCTGCGCAAACCTGTCCGGTAATGTCAATTTCAATGGCCGAGTTGATGGCAGTTACTTTTGGGTTCTGACGAATAATGGCTGTATCATTCACATACGTGATGTCCAGCATTTCAATTTCGGGATTGTCATCCATAAAATCATACAAACGACGTGTTCCCATCGCAAATCCGGAAACTATTTTATACGGATTTACTTTTTTCTTTGAACCGTTTATGACGCCATTCAGCACCAAATCAACAATGCCTTCGGAGAACATTTCTGTATGAATTCCTAGGTTTTTGTGATTGTTCAAATAGGTAAGCACTGCATTTGGAATGCCGCCGATGCCCATTTGAAGGGTTGCGCCGTCATCAATGATGCCTGCGATATTTTTCCCAATTTGTTCTTCGGCTTTGGTTGGTGCAGCCATATGCATTTCCTGAATTTCTTCAACAACGTCAACGCAGGCGGCAAAGTTTCTTAAGTGTACCAGGGCATCACCAAAAGTACGCGGCATACGCGGATTTATTTGAGCGATGACTTTTTTCCCCATTTCAATGGCAGCAATCACAATATCCACCGAAACGCCCAGAGAACAAAATCCGTGCTTGTCGGGTGGCGTAACATTCACCAAAACAATATCTAAATCCATATAGCCCAAACGGAATAAACTTGGAATGTCGCTTAAAAAAACAGGAATATAATCCACCGTAAGTCCTACCATATTCCGAATATTTCCCCCGATAAAAAATGCATGGGTGTGAAAACTTTTGCTCAATTCAGGTGCCGTATAACCGCATTCGCCTTCGGTATGTAAGTGCACAACTTCAACACCCCTTAATTCGGGCGCACGGGCAACCATTGCTTTTATCAAAGTTTGGGGCGTAGCAGAACCCCCTTGAATCAATACCCTGTCACCAGATTTGATGAGTTTTACGGCTTCTTCAGCCGTCATGTTGTTTGGTATATTCATTTTATTAAATTTTAAATAAACAGTTAATAAAGTTTTTTTGTCTAAAAGTGCTTTTTTATATTTTTTTGATAACTTTAAGTACTTTATCCTTCAGAAACTTTAGTACTTCCTAGTTATTTTTAATTTAACGGCTAACAAATTATCCTAAAAAACTCAAGATAATCCCTGCTGCAATGGCCGAACCAATAACACCGGCAACATTGGGCGCCATAGCGTGCATCAACAGATAATTGTTTGGATCAGATTTTAATGCTTCGGCGTGCACAACCCTTGCGCTATCGGGAACTGCGGAAACACCTGCGGCGCCAATAAGTGGGTTAATTCTGTCATTTCCTTTGAGAAATAAGTTCATAAATTTGGCAAAAAGCAAACCGCCCATGGTTGCAATCACAAAAGAGATGGCGCCAAGTCCGAAAATGAGCATGGAATCTTTGGTGATAAATATATCTGCCTGGGTTGATGCGCCCACTGTTACGCCTAAAAGAATCGTCACAATGTCAATTAATTTCGTGCGGGCGGTATCTGCCAGTCTTTCTGTTCTTCCCGATTCTTTAAACAAGTTTCCGAAGAAAAGCATTCCCAATAAGGGCAAAGCGCTTGGAGAAATAAAGGTGGTTAAGATCAACGCCACAATAGGGAAAATCATTTTTTCTTTTTGGGAAACCGCTCTTGGTGGTTTCATTCTAATTTTTCTGTCTTCTTTGGAAATCAACAACCTCATTAAAGGCGGCTGAATTACGGGAACCAATGCCATATAGGAATAGGCTGCAATGGCGATTGGGCCAATCAAGTTTTTAACCACGGTGCCATCGGCCATAATGTTAACGCCATTGGCCAATTTTGAGGAAAGGAAGATTGCGGTAGGGCCATCTGCGCCGCCAATAATGCCAATCGCTCCAGCTTCCGGAAGGTTAAATCCAAGGTAAAGCGCCCCTAAAAAGGTGGCGAAAACGCCTATTTGCGCTGCTGCACCCAACAGCATTAATTTCGGATTGGCGATGAGAGACGAAAAATCGGTCATAGCGCCAATTCCCAGAAAGATCAAGGGCGGATAAATACCTTTTACCACACCAAAATACAGGTAATTCAGCACCGATCCGGTTTCGTAAATACCCGTTTGGTTTCCGGCAACAAATGGGATGTTTCCAATAATAACCCCGGCGCCAATAGATCCATTTAAGGTGAATCCAGGCTCTATAAAAACAAAAATTTTAGCGC
>ERZ1284729.210-NODE-210-length-10542-cov-16.664346_pt1 | contig 10542 bp, 10 predicted proteins | sample MGYA00454602_ERZ1284729 | MGnify/ENA primary metagenome ERZ1284729 (study PRJEB36292, sample SAMEA5787381) | metagenome | biome: Arctic soil; feature: perennial spring outflow channel; material: sediment | place: Canada | collected 2017-07-08 | depth 0.05 m ... | reverse complement strand
ATTTTAAATAGGAAGATGACATTAAAAAATTAAGAAAATGACTGGTTAAATAAAATATTTTTGGCATCTATTTAAAATATTAAAGAAATTAGACAATAAAAACATAGGGATCGAGTTATAATTAAGCCAGATTAAATTTATTAAATTCTTTTTAATTTTAAACTGAAAATTACTAAAAGGTTATTCTCTTAACAAAAATAAAAATATATATTTGTTAAACATAATTAATATTGTGATGAAAAAGATTACCCTTCTGGCTCTAAGTATAGCATTTTTGTCAAATTTTCAAGTTTTTTCTCAGCAAGAAAGGGATAGGGTAATTACTACAGCGGTTCCTTTCCTGCAAATTGCCGCCGATGCCAGAGCTGCAGGGATGGGTGATCAGGGTGTAGCCACTTCTCCCGATGCGTTTTCACAACAGTGGAATCCCGCAAAATATGCATTTATAAAAAGTGAGCAAGGAGTTGGAGTATCTTACACGCCTTATCTTAGTAATATCGTGAACGATATATTTTTGGGGAATCTCACCTATTTTAACAGGTTAGATGAACGCAGCGCTGTCGCAGCCAGTTTAAGGTATTTCAGTCTGGGATCAATCGAAACACAGGGAGGATTTGAAGAAGAACCTTTGTTGTTAAGTCCTAATGAACTTACCCTAGATCTCTCCTATGCTTTGCGATTAAGTGATAATTTTGCCTTGGCTGTTGCAGGTCGTTATCTGCGGTCAGATTTGCGGCTGTCTGTCAATAACGAGGATGCTGCCGCAGCTTCTACCTTTGGAGTTGATGTTGCAGGATTTTATCAGGGTCCGAATATATATTTTAATAATTTTGATGGAAGATTTCGGGCAGGTTTTAATATTTCTAATATTGGACCCAAAATAAAATATGACGAGGTAGGGCAGGAAAATTTCATTCCTACAAATTTAAAAGCAGGAGCCGGATTTGACTTTATTTTTGATGCTTCAAATAGATTGGGTACTTATGTAGAGTTCAATAAACTACTGGTTCCTACTCCGCAAGATTTTAATAATGACGGTGTAATTGATAGGGCAGATGATGAGGAATATAACAGCGTAAGTTCAATTGGAGGTATTTTTAAATCCTTTGGCGATGCACCAGATGGGTTTTCAGAAGAATTAAAGGAAATTACCTGGGCCTTTGGAGCTGAATATGTTTTTCAGGAAGCCTTTTCCTTAAGGACTGGTTATTTTAATGAAAGTGATGCCAAAGGATCCAGAAAATTTGTGGCTATTGGAGCCGGGTTTAAATATGCCCCAGTTATAATTGATGTTTCTTACTTATTTTCTACCTCAGATGTTGTAAGCCCTTTGGAAGGAACACTTCGGTTTGGACTAACTTTCAATTTTGGTGAAGAATATAGCGAAAATTAGTAGGAGTTAATTTTTATGTTTCCCGGTTATCCTAAAATCTACAGAGAAGACATTATTATATTAGTCAGGCGCCAAAAAAATCAGAAAATTAATGAAAACTATTACTATAGCATCCGTTTTTGAGGTTTTTGATTCTTTTGAAAAACTTCCTAAAGAAGTTCAACATTTAATGGAGAAGGCATTTGAGGCAAGAAATACTGCTTATGCTCCCTATTCAAAATTTAAAGTTGGTGCCGCAATCCTGCTCGATAATAAAGAAATTGTAACGGGAAGCAATCAGGAAAATGCATCTTATCCCTCAGGTTTATGCGCCGAACGCACTGCAATTTATTATGCGGGATCTAAATTTCCCCGGGCTAAGATTAAGAGAATTGCCATTTCGGCAAAATCCATGAACCATCATCTGGTAATACCAATTCCCCCCTGCGGTGCTTGTAGGCAGGCAATTTCTGAGTATGAAATGAAACAGAAAACCCCAATAGAAATCTATTTTATGGGAGAAGGAGGTTCCATTATAAAATCAAATTCTTTGAAAGATTTATTGCCGCTTGGGTTTGATAGTTCTTATCTATAAAGATTTCGATATTTTTTAGTAAGAAACTGTTTTCATTTCCTATTGAAAACAGTATTTTTGTGGTTGCCTTACAAATTCCACTGTACGGCCTTAAATTAATTTGCACATGAAGAAAATCACAAAAGCCACCTATTTAAAGTGGTACGAAGATATGTTGTTTTGGCGTAAGTTTGAAGACAAGCTTGCCCAGGTGTATATTAACCAGAAAGTAAGAGGGTTTTTACACTTATATAATGGGCAGGAAGCAATATTGTGTGGTTCATTACACGCTATGGATCTCACAAAAGACCGCATGATTACCGCCTACAGGAACCACGTTCAGCCAATTGGGATGGGAGAAGATCCTAAAAGGGTGATGGCCGAACTTTACGGAAAAAAAACAGGAACTTCCCAAGGAATGGGTGGTTCTATGCATATTTTTTCTAAAGAGCACCGTTTTTATGGAGGCCATGGAATTGTAGGGGGACAGATACCTTTAGGGGCCGGACTTGCCTTCGCCGATAAATATTTTAAAAGAGATGCGGTTACCTTAACCTTTTTAGGGGATGGCGCCGCCCGTCAGGGATCCTTACATGAAACCTTGAATATGGCAGTTAACTGGAAATTACCTGTGGTATTTTGCGTTGAGAATAACGGTTATGCAATGGGAACATCAGTAGCCCGTACTTCCAAAAGTACAGAAATTTGGAAAATAGGTTTGGGATATGATATGCCTTGTGGACCCGTAGATGCTATGAATCCTATAAAAGTGGCCGAAGCTATGGATGAAGCAATTAAAAGGGCGCGTAAAGGTGGTGGACCTACCTTTTTAGAAATGAAAACATATCGATACAGAGGTCATTCTATGAGTGATGCTCAAAAATATCGTACAAAAGATGAAGTAGCCGAATATCAAAAAATAGATCCGATTACTCAAGTGCTCGAGATTATTAAAGATAAAAAGTACGCTACAGATAAGGAAATTAAGGATATAGATAAGCGTGTTAAAGAACGGGTAAGCGAATGCGAAAAATTTGCCGATGAATCTGAATATCCGGATAAAAGTGCATTATACGATATGGTTTACGAACAAAAGGATTACCCATTTATATCACATAAAGTAGAATAAATTATGGCAGAAGTAATTAATATGCCTCGTTTAAGCGACACCATGGAAGAAGGGGTTGTCGCAAAATGGCTAAAAAAAGTAGGTGATAAAGTTGAGGAAGGCGATATTCTTGCTGAAATTGAAACTGATAAAGCCACGATGGAATTTGAATCCTTTTCCGAAGGAACGCTTTTGTTTATAGGACTTGAAGAGGGAGAAACTGCCCCTGTAGATTCGCTTTTAGCAATAATTGGTGAAAAGGGTGAAGATATTTCTGAGTTGTTGGAGGGTGGAAAAGAATCTGATGACAAGGAGAATAATAAAGATTCTGAAGATAAAGAGATTCAAAAATCTGAGGATGAAGTAAAGGATAGTAAGAGCATTTCAGAGGATGAAGATGATAATGGTGATAACGGAGAAATTCCGGAAGGGGTTCAGGTAATAAACATGCCGCGATTGAGCGATACCATGGAAGAAGGTACTGTAGCCAAATGGATCAAACACGAAGGCGATAAAGTTGAAGAAGGCGATATATTAGCTGAAATTGAAACCGATAAGGCCACAATGGAATTTGAATCTTTCTATGATGGAATCTTACTTAAAATTGGAATCCAGGAAGGAGAATCAGCTAAGGTGGATACTCTTCTGGCTATAATTGGTCCGGAAGGAACCGATATTTCGAAAATTGGAAATAATACCAGCTCTTCCAAAGACACCCCTGTTTTAGATAAAACATCTTCAGAAGAAAAGTCCAAAGATGGCGAAGCTTCGGAAGAAAGCAAAGAATCAAAAACACATAGTGACAAACGTATTTTTGCTTCTCCATTAGCCAAAAAAATGGCTGAGAATAAGGGAATCGATATTTCTGAAGTAAAGGGATCAGGTGAGAATGGCCGGATTGTGAAGAAAGATATTGTAGCTTTCAAACCATCTGAAAAAGCCAAACCAGCTGTTGTTTCTGAAGAGGTAAAAGCTGAGGTAAAAGAAGTACAACCCTATGTTGCTGCAGGTGAAGAAGAATTTGAGGAAATTAAAAATTCCCAGATGCGCAAGACTATTTCAAAACGTTTGGGAGAGTCAAAATTCACGGCTCCTCATTATTATCTTACTATTGAGGTAAATATGGAAGGTGCAATTGCATCAAGAAAACAAATTAACGAACTTCCGGATGTGAAGGTTTCCTATAACGATTTGGTGATAAAAGCATCAGCGATGGCACTGCGCAAGCATCCAAGGGTGAATTCACAATGGACCGGGGAAACTACCAAAATCGCGAAACACATTCACATGGGGGTTGCAGTAGCGGTAGAAGACGGACTTCTAGTTCCTGTTTTGCGTTTTGCGGACCAAATGTCAATGACACAAATTGGTGCGCAGGTAAAAGATTTTGCAGGGAAAGCTCGCAGTAAAAAATTGCAGCCTCAGGATATGGAAGGTAGTACCTTTACTGTTTCCAATTTGGGAATGTTCGGAATTACAGAATTTACCAGCATTATAAATCAACCCAATTCAGCAATCCTGTCTGTAGGAGCGATAGTTGAAAAACCGGTGGTTAAAAATGGTGAGATAGTTGTTGGAAATACAATGAAACTTACCCTTGCTTGTGATCATAGAACCGTAGATGGAGCAACAGGTTCTGCATTTTTACAAACCCTGAAATTCTATTTGGAAAATCCAGTAACCATGTTGGCCTAAAACCAAAGTTTAAAAGAAAAATAAATATTCAAAATCCCGCACTATTGCGGGATTTTTTTATCTTTAACGCTATGAGGAATGATTTATAGATTATTAGGATTCTTGCCGTTTCAACTGTTTCAACAGCCTGTAATTTAACAAAAAACGCTTCCTTGGAAAAAACGATAATCGCTGGAAGAGATTTCAAGGCACCCAATCCTTTAATTACACATCAGAAAAAGAAATTAAATTGAACCAAAATGAAACACGTTATAATTACAGGAACTAGCCGCGGAATAGGACTTGAAATGGTAAAGTTATTTGTCAAAGCCGGGAATAAGGTATTGGCTCTTTCCAGAAATACAGAACCTGTTGAAGCTTTAGGATTGAAAAATGTTCATTCTATTTCCTGTGATATTACGAGGGAAGATTCTCTGGAAAAAGTGATTGCATATTTAAGATCTGAATGGAAGTATGTTGACGTTCTTGTTAACAATGCCGGGACAATCTTAAATAAACCCTTTTTAAAGTCGAGTGTAGAAGAATTCAAGAACATATACGACACTAATGTTTTTGGGGTGGTAGGTATTATTCAAAAGACACTTCCGTTGATGCCGGCAAGCGGTCATGTTGTTAATATCAGCAGTATGGGCGGAGTTCAGGGAAGTGTGAAATTTGCGGGTTTATCGGCATATAGCTCCAGTAAGGGAGCACTTATTACTTTAACCGAACTTCTGGCTGAAGAATATAAAGACAACGGCCCTTCATTTAATGTGTTAGCCCTTGGTGCAGTTCAAACCGAAATGTTGGAAGAAGCATTTCCCGGGTATAACGCACCTTTGTCAGCTATTGAAATGGCCGAATATATTGTAGATTTCAGCTTAAACGGTCACAAATATTACAACGGAAAATTGTTACAGGTTTCAAACTCTACTCCCTAACATATAATTTCATGAACGAAATTCTTGAAAAATATCTTCCAAGCCATTCTGTCTCAGCAATTTTTAATTTGGTTGAAGAAAATGGCATTCATCTTAAAATTGTAAATGAACGGGTTACCAGACATGGCGATTACAGAAGAATGCCCAATGGGGTTCATCAAATTACCGTGAATTCAAATTTGAATAAATTTCGGTTTTTGATAACTCTTGTACATGAAATTTCACATTTGGTAGCTTTTGAAAGATTTGGGAGGGCAATTCTGCCCCACGGGCAGGAATGGAAGTTGACTTTTCAACAGTTAATGTTGCCATTTATCCGACCGGAAATATTTCCTAGCCAATTGTTACCCTTAATAGCAAATCATTTTAAAAATCCGAAGGCCAGCGGAGATACTGACGCACATCTTTCGGTCGCCTTAAAGCAATATGATCCTGAGAACGACAATAATTATATTTTTGAAGTTCCCAATGGCGGGGTTTTTCGTATTTATAATGGCAAAATTTTTAAAAAGGGAATAAAAAGAAGAAAGCGCTATGAATGCATGGAAATGGCCACGGGTAAAACTTATTTATTTCAACCAAATGCCGAGGTGGAATTGCTTTAAAATACAGCAGCAAAATTTCTGAAGTTTATGGGGAAATTTTTTAATCGGATAATTTGGAAATCTGATGAAAATAAAAATATTTTAACCGTTAATTTTGATTAAAACCGATTAACATTCATCAGGAAAGTTTATACTTTTAAAATTAGTTAATAGAATTTTTTTATTCAGATAAAATAAATTTATAAGAATCTTCATATGAAGAGTTACAATAAAAATTATTATGCAGTCATTATGGCGGGAGGCGTAGGTTCCCGTTTTTGGCCGGTGAGTACCTCCAAATTTCCCAAACAATTTCACGATATGCTGGGAATTGGGGAAACGCTACTCCAACATACCTATAATCGTCTTGCCAAAGTTGTTCCTTATGAACATATCCTGATACTTACCAACCAGGATTATAAAGAAATGGTAAAGGAACAGCTCCCAAAAATAAACGATGACCAAATATTTTTGGAACCAGCAATGCGGAATACCGCGCCCTGTATTTTGCTTGCCGCCCTTAAAATAAGAAAAGAAAATCCTGATGCGGTAATGCTTGTTGCTCCCAGCGATCATTGGATTGAAGATGAGAAAGCATTCGCAAACAATGTTCACCTGGCCTTTGAGGCTGCGGCTAAAAAGGATATCCTAATTACTTTGGGAATTAAGCCTACCTTTCCTAATACCGGTTACGGTTATATTAAATATGAAGAGGATAAGAAAAGCAAGTTTCAGAAGGTGCTACAATTTACCGAAAAGCCCAGTCTTGTAAAGGCTAAAAAGTTCTTGAAAGATGGCAATTATCTTTGGAATGCAGGCATTTTTATTTGGAAAGCTTCATTTATTGCTGATTCTTTTTTAAAATATCTGCCGGAAATGTACCATCTTTTTGAGGAAGGCACCGATAAATTGAATGGTCCCAAAGAGGAAAAATTTATAGAGAAAGTATATCCACAGGTGGAAAATATTTCAATTGATTTTGCTATCATGGAAAAGTCGAAATTTGTATATGTCCTGCCAGCATCCTTTGATTGGAGCGATTTAGGGACCTGGGGTGCATTACATGGAGAATTGGATAAGGATGATAAAAAGAACGCCGTTGTAAATGCCCAATTTATTTCAAATGAAGCAAAAGATAATATTATTTATACCAATAAACCTAAAATTGTGGTGGTAGATGGGCTTGAAGATTATATTATTGTAGACGAGGAAGATGTATTATTGATAGTCCCAAAAGAAAAGGAACAGGAAATCAAGGAGATTAGAGCCCGGGTAATGGAAAAGTATGGGAAAAACTTAGGTTAGAAATGGAAAACAAAGATAATCCAGGTGCGCGTACCTCTGCAGAAACCGTAAAGCAGAATGAATATTCTCATGCAAATGGGATCTGGCGTAGTTTGAGGGCATTTATATCAGAACTGCTCGATATCCGTCAGGATACCGATTGGGAAGCTACCATTGATGCCATTAAAAAGGATATCTCCTTTAAGGGGCACAATGCTTGGATTTTAATATTTTCAATATTTGTTGCTTCTATTGGGCTTAATGTGAGCAGCACTGCGGTTGTAATTGGAGCGATGTTAATATCACCGCTTATGGGTCCAATTGTTGGGGTTGGATTATCGGTGGCTATTAATGATGTGGATACCTTAAAGAAATCCTTTATCAATATGGGAGTTATGGTTGGCCTGAGTGTGTTAACAGCTTATTTGTACTTTTTGATCTCCCCGGTAAAAGAAGAAACCCCGGAATTAATCGCTCGTACGTATCCAACTATTCTGGATGTACTGGTTGCTATATTTGGTGGGCTGGCATTGATTGTCGCTAAAACAAAGAAGGGTACTATCGCTAGTGTGATCTTTGGAGTTGCTATTGCTACTGCCTTGATGCCCCCGCTATGTACCGTTGGTTATGGTTTGGCAATTGGGAATATGGCATATGCAGGCGGTGCAATCTATCTTTTTTCTATAAATGCTGTTTTTATTGCACTTTCTACTTTTGTCGTTTCAAAAGTATTAGGTTTTCCTTTGGTTAGATATGCAAACAGCAAACACCGAAGGAAAATTGCTCGGATTGCCTCCATAATTGCAATTATTGTGATGATCCCAAGTGTTATCCTGTTCGTAAACCTTTTACAAAGACAGGTGTTTGAAACAAAGTCCAGGGAATTTATATCCGAAGTGGTGCGATATAATGGTGCTGAAACTATAAAAACCAATCAGGATTATCACAATAAGAAAATTGAAGTATATCTTATTGGTGTTTCTGTGCCTCAGGCAACCATTGAAACCTGGAGAGAGCAAATGAAGGATTTGGAGGTGCTTAAAGAATCCACATTAATTATCCACCAGGGAGCGAACCAATCAGGGGATTTAGCCTTATTATCAACCCAGGTGAGAAGCGGAATATTGGAAGATCTCTATATAAAAAATCAGGAAGTTATCGAGAATAAGGATGCCCGCATCTCATTATTGGAAAATGAGCTTTTGAAATACAAACTCGGGGATTTTTCCTTCAAAGAAATCAGTCAGGAGGTGAAGGTAAATTACGAAAACGTGGAAACCCTTAGTTTTGCTAATATGATCTCTACCAATTTTTCAAAAATTGATACTATTCCGACTTTTAACATTATCTGGAAAAAAAATGTTGTTACTAGGATAAAAAAGGCTGAAACCAAAAAAATTCAGAATTGGTTAGCACTAAGATTAAAACTAGATACCTTGGCCGTGAAATCCATGAACTAACTAAAGTCCTTGGATTTGTGCTTTTCTAACCTTTTTAAATAGGTTGGAGGAATAAACAAATTCGGTAACGGTTTGGTTATCGGTTTTAAAAACTTGGGTTTTATCCCCTTTCCATGCCAAAACGCCATCCTTTAAAAAGGCAATATTTTCTCCAATTTCCAATACAGAGTTCATATCGTGAGTTATGACTACCGTTGTAATATTATATTCTTTTGTCAGCTCCATAATTAAATTATCAATAATCGTAGCTGTGTTAGGATCTAAACCCGAATTAGGCTCATCACAAAATAAATATTTAGGTTTATTGACAATTGCCCTAGCTATGGCAACCCTTTTTTGCATCCCCCCGCTTATCTCAGCAGGAAATTTATTTCCGCTTCCTTCCAAGTTCACCCGCTCTAAAACTTCATGCACCCGCTTTCTTAAATTCCTTTTTTTGCTATTGGTAAACATTCTCAAGGGGAACATTACATTTTCCTCTACGGTCATAGAATCAAATAGGGCTCCTCCCTGAAATAGCATTCCGATTTCTTTCCGGAGTTCACGCTTTTCTTGATCCGAAAAAGTTGAGTAAGCTTTCCCATCATATTCAATACTTCCTTCTTCTGGAGTAAAAAGACCTAACATACTTTTAAGCAAGACACTTTTACCTGATCCCGATTCCCCAATAATAAGGTTTGTTGTCCCTGTTTCAAAAACAAAGTCAATTCCTTTAAGAACTTCTTCCTCTCCAAATTTTTTATGTAAATTTTTTACTTCTATCATTAGCTGAGTAATAATTGGGTTACAACGTAATTGGTGATAATAAGAACCACACTGGTCCATACAAACGCTGTAGTACTTGCTTTACCTACTTCTAGTGCTCCACCTTTCATATAATATCCGTGATATGCGGGAATGGTTGCCAAAATCATCGCAAATAGGAAAGTTTTAATAAAAGCATATGTCAGGTGGAAACCGTTAAAATCACTCTGTAAGCCTTCAATAAATGGATCAGATCCTACAAATCCGCCCCCAACACCAGCAGCATAGGCGCCAAGAATTCCTAAGAACATAGAAATGGCAATAACAAATGGATAGGTAAGCATCGCAATAATTTTTGGGAATATCAAATAGTTAAGGGAATTGACCCCCATGATTTCCAAAGCATCAATTTGCTCTGTAACCCGCATTGACCCAATGCTGGAAGTGATAAATGAACCTACTTTTCCCGCCATAATAATAGAAATGAAAGTTGGAGCAAATTCCAGAATTATGGATTGTCGGGCAGCAAAAGCGATTAGGGTTTTTGGGACTAACGGATTGTTTAGATTCAACGCGGTTTGAATTGCTACTACACCTCCAATAAAGAAGGATATAAAGGAAACAATTCCCAAAGAACCTATTATTAATTGATCAATTTCCTTGAAAATAAGGGATTTTAATATTATTCCTTTGGTCATCCGGCCAAATATGCCCTTAAGCATTAAAAAATATTCACCAATAGAATTTAAGTAGGTCATCAAGGAATTTTTGCAAAGCTAAAATAGTAAATTTATCCTTAAT
>ERZ1284729.209-NODE-209-length-10566-cov-5.996290_pt1 | contig 10566 bp, 9 predicted proteins | sample MGYA00454602_ERZ1284729 | MGnify/ENA primary metagenome ERZ1284729 (study PRJEB36292, sample SAMEA5787381) | metagenome | biome: Arctic soil; feature: perennial spring outflow channel; material: sediment | place: Canada | collected 2017-07-08 | depth 0.05 m ... | reverse complement strand
GTTTCCAGCAGAGCCGAATGGCCATCATAAGAAAAAGTAATCCACTCTTCGTGAATACTCAAACCATCTGTTTCCATTGCTAAACGGTCTTTTTCACGAAAAAAACCTGCCAGTTCTTTTTCAACAAATTCATAATCACTCTTACCTATAATCACTTCCTCTTTGGCACCAAAAAAACGCTCAAACATTGGATTACACAGGAGATAGACACCGGCCTTATTTTTAAGCCATATTAAATCGGGGATAGTGTCAAGCAATGTATCGAGCTGATTTTTGGTCTCTAAAATCTCTGCGGTACGTTTATGCACAAGTCTTTCAAGGGAGAAGCGATAGTTTCTTAATTCAACATACTGTTTTACACTATACCCCACAAGAATACTGAATAAAAAAGCGATTACTGATTCAATCAGCAAAAGTCCCTTATCTTGCCATCCGCCAATGGGTGCTATACGAAGTGTCCACGTACCATTAGGTATATTAATCCTTTGTTCGATAGGTAGATATAGCTTTTTTGTTCCCGATGAGATGATTATCTGTTCTTTGTTTGTCTTAGGATGTATGCGGCTAAGAGTGTATTGATATCCCTCTTTTTTTAGATTTCTCAGAGAAGTTGTGTTAAGAATATCGGGAAAACGCATCACGATTATTACAAATCCCCAAAACTTATTTTCATTTGTGAAAACCGGTAACCGTCCAACCAGTCCCTCTCCGCCTTGTATAAGATGCAAAGGTCCTGCCAAAGTAAGTTTTCCTGTTTCACGGGTCAAAAAAGCTTCAGCTTGCTGTTGCGGATCGGCAAAAAGATTAAAATCAAGAGCTTTTTCATTACCTGCGAGGGGAACTACCTGTTTGATAACACCATTTGGTGCAAGAGCAATTTCAGCAATATCAGGATTATAACTAATCAGTTTGTTGCCAAGAGATTCAAAGTTTGGGACAGCTCCATCTTGCTGAATCATTGCAGCGAGAGGATAGGTAAGTGCCATTTTATGGTCAATATTTTTTTCTAGATAAAAAGAGTTTTCTTTGGCAATATTTTCGATTTTATCTCGTAAATTATGAACATGCATCTCTCCAAAATGTCTAATTATTATTACGGATAGTACCGAAGCTACGAAAAATGCCAATATTCCAGCTATCCAGGCTTTCGAAAATGTATCATGACGCTCATTGGTAAAAGAAGTAAAATCAGACATTAGAACTCACTTTTCTCTTATTTTATTAGTATAAATTGGCCTTATTGTACAGTTTTAAAAATAAAGTCTTACGTATCGCTAACCCATTCTTCAAAAGGGATCGTTTCAACATTGTTGCCAAGAAAAAAAGCAAGGGTATAATAAAAAATACAATTTCAAATAATACACTTTACTTATTAAGTCGTCTCACTAATGCCCCTCGGATATCATTCTCTGTGGGGCGGATATGCGTATAGTGGTTTTTGTATATGCTTGTTTATTGTATTGATCTAGTTTACATTACTTAGTGAAGCAGACGGCTTGTTGAGAGTGCGAATAAGAGTAACATCATATCCAGCAACAGGTTTTTCATAAAGAGCTTTTTGATAGTTGACACCGCATTTTGAGAGAAATAGAGTTTACGCAATTCTTATTATTTTCATTTTTGACCTTTGTATAATTACAATAGATAATATCCAACACTAATGTCAATGGCATGACTTTTTAAAAAATTCTTTTTTCTCTAACACCTCATTCGAAACCTCACCTTAACCAAGCAGCCTATAGGCAGTCATCCTCTTTAGAAAACAGGTTTTCCGCTATAATTCGACATATTTAAACCATTTTATTTCAGGGTCATTCATTGCCGATTTTTAAAGTCCATACCCCGTATCAACCTGCTGGTGATCAGCCTGTAGCTATTGAAGCACTTACTACTGCTATCAAGGGTGGTGAGCGCTTTGTAGCCCTGGAAGGAGTCACGGGTAGCGGTAAAACGTACACTATGGCGAAGGTTATCGAGAGCGTTCAGCTGCCGACGATCATCATGACCCATAATAAAACCTTGGCGGCGCAGCTGTACAGTGAGTTCAGAAGTTTCTTTCCGCAAAACCATGTTGAGTATTTTGTTTCGTACTATGATTATTATCAGCCAGAGGCGTACATCCCTCGTCAAGACCTTTTCATCGAAAAAGACAGCTCGATCAATGAAGAACTGGAGCGTTTACGTCTATCTGCCTCTGCCAATCTTCTAAGCTATGATGACGTTATCGTCGTAGCCTCCGTCTCTGCCAACTATGGTTTGGGTGATCCTGAAGAGTATGAGAAAATGGTGCAGATTATTGCCATTGGGGATGAGATCAATCAAAAACAACTCCTTTTGCGTTTAGTCGAGATGGGATACACACGTAACGATGCCTATTTTGATGGCGGTAATATGCGGGTGAATGGAGAGGTGATCGATATCTATCCTCCCTATTGGCAAGATCAAGCGATACGTGTAGAGTTCTACGGAGATGAAGTGGAGCGGATCATCTATTTTGAACCGCTTAGCAACGCGGTGACTGAGAAACATGATAGCGTTACCATCTATGCCACGAGTCAGTTTGCCGTGGGTCAAGAAAAACTTTCTCGTGCTATCAAGCGCATCGAAGATGAACTGGGTGAGCGACTTCAAGAGCTCGAAAAACAGGGAAAATAGTCGAAGCACAACGACTGCGCCAACGCTGTGAGTTTGATCTCGAAATGTTGCAAGCCACCGGAATGTGTAAGGGAATTGAAAACTATTCACGTCTCTTGACGGATAAACTTCCCGGAGAAGCCCCGTACACGTTACTCGATTATTTCACCTTGCACCATGACAAATTCCTCATTATCGTCGATGAATCACACGTGAGTCTGCCACAGTTTCGTGGGATGTATGCCGCAGACCGAAGCCGTAAAGAAGTTCTCGTAGACTATGGCTTTCGCCTCCCAAGCGCTCTGGACAATCGCCCGCTCATGATCGATGAATATCTCAATAAATCGCCTCACTATCTCTTCGTATCCGCAACCCCAGCCTTGCAAGAACTGGAGCTTAGTACTACTATAGCTAATCAGGTTATCCGTCCTACTGGACTGCTTGATCCACCCATCACTATAAAATCTTCTACCAATCAAGTAGAAGATATTCATGATGAGATAATTAAAACAGTCGCTCTTGGGGACCGTGTATTGCTCACCGTTTTGACCAAAAAAATGGCGGAAGCACTCACAAAATATCTCGCTGATCTGGGGATAAAAGTGCAGTACATGCACTCAGAGATTGATACGATAGAGCGTAATCAGATCATACGTGGATTGCGTGTGGGGGATTTTGATGTTCTAATCGGGATTAATCTCCTACGGGAAGGATTGGACTTGCCAGAGGTGAGCCTCGTCGCTATTTTGGATGCGGACAAAGAGGGATTCTTACGCTCAGAAACCTCGCTGGTTCAAACCATCGGACGTGCAGCTCGTAACTCACGAGGAAGAGTCATCCTTTATGCCAATAAAATAACAGGCTCCATGGAGCGTGCTATCAAAAAAACCAATGATCGTCGCGCCATCCAAGAAGCCCATAATGCAGCACATGGCATTACACCCATAACGACCACACGTACCCTCGATCAGAATCTTAAACTCGAAGATGTCGGTGATCTGTATAATCGCTCGAAAAAAGCAAAAACGCTCCCTGCGGCTGAACGTAAAAAGTTGGTCGATGAGCTAACAATCAAAATGAAAGACGCGTCTAAAAAACTCGAATTCGAAGAAGCCGCGCGCCTGCGTGATGAAATCGCAAAAATAAGGAAATTATAATTATGGATGATATGCTCAAAAATTTGGCCACTTATGGCTATTTGGTTCTTTTTCTGTACTCGCTGGGTGGCGGATTATTGGCTCTTATAGGAGCTGGAGTACTCAGCTTTATGGGAAAAATGGATTTAGGACTGTCTATGAGTATCGCATTTGTTGCCAATGTACTCGGTGACACCCTACTGTTTTACATGTCTCGTTATCATAAGGCTGAGATGATGGAATACCTCGCCAAACATAAGCGCAAGCTCGCCTTTTCCCATTTGCTCATGAAACGTCACGGCTCATGGATCATCATAATGAAAAAATTCATATACGGTCTTAAAACACTTGTTCCTCTTGCTATTGGGTTGAGTAAATACAATTTTTGGAAATTCACCACGTATAATGCTTTGGGCGCCCTTATTTGGACGATCGTTGTGGGTGGAGGAAGTTATCTATTTGGCGGTGCTTTGATTGAAGGTTATAAATTTATTGCAGATAAACCATTTCTAGCGCCAATTTCCCTTATCATAGTGGGTGGTAGTGTGTGGTTATATATCTCTCAAGCAACTAAAAAACGCTGATACCAAGTTGTTCTAAACAGAGGTTCTATAAAAAGAACCTCACTTCTTTTACCCATTTACGAGATAAGTCAATGTGAAAGCCAATCCAGACGCACCCATAAAAATAGACCCGAATAAAAATGATGAGACAAGTTTGATAACCGGTTGATATGTCCATTTGACAAGCAAGATGATACCTGAGCCAACAAGAGATGGTACAAACGTATACAATGTTATCTCAAGCAGACCGAAGCCATGGGGAAGATAGACAAAATTTGCGATAAGAACATCAAAAACGAACATGATCGCAAAATAAAAAGCCAGATAACGAATCGTTTTAAATTTTTCAAAACATTCCGATATATTAGCCTCTTCCGTGATCATACATTTCATATCTGAAAACTTTACATCCTTAAGCGACTTTTCTTCACAAAAGAAAAAAACCAAAAGAGCAAATACAAACCCTATGCCTATCAAAACCAGAACTGTTCCCATTTGAAATTCCTTGTAGAATAATTTTATAACAAATTATTATATCGTATTATTTAGAAATATGATTTATTATTATATTGTTATTTTCAACACTCTCAAGAAAGTAAAAAACGATAGTTCTAACTGCCCTTATGGTACAGAGGGCTTAGGAGCTTTTCGACTCCCAAAACGATACATCCGACTAGCAATCCGCTGGAAAGCTCAGCAACAAGGATCGGCAGAAAATCAAGGGCATGATGCAAGGACTCAATATTATGGACAAAAATACCGCCACCCACCAATAACATCGCAATCGTCCCGATGACGCCAAGCGCTTTAATCACTTTTGGCAATGCACTCACCAAAATTTCACCTATTGTTAAGTATATGGATTTTCTCCATCCGATAAAACGTTCGGATATTTGGATCATACCAACACCCATATCATCCATACGAACGATAAATGCCACAATCCCATACACACCAATCGTTGCCAATATTGCAACAATAGAAACGATAATAACTTGCATCATAATACTTTGATGAGCAACCGTACCTAATGCTATAACGATAATTTCGATGGAGAGAATAAAGTCTGTCAATATCGCCGATTTAATTTTAGTATCTTCAGCTGCTAGCAAATCATCTTCATTCTCTACCACTTCGGCCAGAGGTTTGGGGTGATGTTGTGAAGGGGAAAAATAGTCGGAAATTTTTTCAGCCCCCTCAAAACTAAGATAGACTCCACCAAGTAGCAAAATCGGAATGATCCAACTGGGGGCAAAAGCACTAAGTAAAAATGCTATTGGAAGTAAGATTATCTTGTTACGAAAGGAGCCTTTGGTAATTGCCCATAGGACCGGAAGTTCTCTGGAGGCATGAAAACCTGCCGCTTTTTCAGCATTTACTGCTAAATCATCCCCAAGAACACCTGCAGTTTTTTTAACTGCAATCTTGCTCATTGCGGCCGTATCATCAAGCAAAACTCCAATATCGTCGAGTATCGCGAAAAAACCGCCTGTCATTAAAAGACTAACTGCTCATCTGTTTTTGGTGCTTGTTCTTGCAATACATCCGGTGTTTTAGATACATCTGTAAAGTTTTCTGTTGTATTAGAATCACCTTGGCTCTCTGCATAAACCCCTGCAGGTCGGTCAAAATAACGCTTTGTATTAGGGTAAATACGCAATAAGTCTTGATAGTAATACCGAAAAATAGGGGCGGCTGCACGTCCTCCCGTTTCACTTCGGCGCATTGGGGTATTGTTATCATGCCCCATCCACACTACCGTTTCCACCGTAGGTGAGTATCCGATAAACCATGCATCCACATTTTTATTGGTTGTCCCTGTTTTACCTGCAATCTCAAGGCCTGGAACACTTGCTCCACTTCCTGTCCCATAACGAACTACATCTTGCAAGATGGATGTCATCAAATAGGTCTGTTCACGCGTATTGACTTGACGACGCTTGTTTTCATAGCGGAATGTCTCACCTTTTGGACTGATGACCTGACGAATCAAAATTGGATTGGTTAATACACCACCCGTTGCAAACATCGTATAATATTTAGCCAAGTCAAAAGGAGAAAGACCGATCGTTCCCAAAGCAATTGAGAGGTCAGGAGGCAAGTTTTCTACGATTCCATAACGATGCAAACCATCGACTACTTTTCCAAATCCCATGTCACTGACCATATTGATCGTTGCTAAGTTACGAGAATGTGTCAATGCATCGCGGATCGTAACCATCCCTTTGTACTCATTTTTATAGTTTTTTGGTTTCCATGTTTTTTCTTCACCATCATCCCCGGCATAGGTATACGTACGAGCAATATCCGGAACGAGAGATGCAGGAGACATTCCGCTGTCTAATGCCACTTGATATACAAAGGGTTTAAAAGCAGAACCTGGTTGCCTCTTTGCTTGAGTTACACGGTTATAAGGACTCGTCGAGTAATCATATCCTCCAACCATGGCCAATATTTCACCCGTATTTGGATCCAAACTCATCAAGGCACCATTTAACTGTGACTGTATATTTGCATCCAATTCTCCGGCTTCTTGCGCCCGCGCTATCATCTCATTACGTCCTGACTGCAGCGCCTTGTATCCTGCTTCTTGAAGCCTCATATCAATCGTGGTATAGATCTTGTATCCACCGCTTTTAATATCAGGAAAAGCATCTCCAAGTTGACGCATGACTTCATCAATGACATAAGGACCTGAGTTTTTACTCAAGGTATCATTGTAAACTTTTGGACGCTCCTGTGTGGCATGATCATACGTATCTTGATCGATCCAACCCAGGTCTAACATCCGCTCAATAATACGATTTGCACGCCCAAGGCTTAGCTCATAATTTTTAGTAGGTGCATAAAAATTGGGTCCTTTTGGCAAGGCCACAAGCATCGCCATCTCTTTGAGGGTCAATTCTTTGAGCCCTTTTCGAAAATAGCCATCCGCAGCCGTTTTGATACCATAATAACCATGACCTAAATAGATCTCATTAAAATAACGCTCTAAAATCTGTTCTTTTGTCAGTTCCTGCTCAATACGGATTGCATACAGAACCTCTTTAAACTTTCTCGAAAATTTCTTTTCTCTCGTCAAAAGGGCATTTTTAACTAACTGTTGCGTAATCGTACTCGCACCTTCTTTGAGTTTTCCGGCGCTTACGTCTTTAATGATCGCACGCATAATCGCATCCGGATTTACCCCACTATGCTCAAAAAAGTCGGTATCTTCAATCGCGAGTAATGCTTCGATAAGACGAGGGGGAATGTTGTCTATTGATACGTAATAACGGTGTTCATTACTAAATAGATTAGCAATTTTTTCACCGTTACGATCATAGACTTCTGTCGTAAGGCGTGGCTTATAATTAATGAGACGTTGGGTTTCGTACTCAAAGTTATAGATAATATAGCCTAGATACCCCAACGGTATCATAATAACAACTCCAAGTGCGATCCATAAATTTTTATTCATTTTCTGTATTCCCGGTTTTTAAAATCAGCTTCAATTAATTGCTTTGTATACGGCATCTTTGGATTTTCTAATACTATTTTCAAGTTCCCACTCTCAATAATTTTTCCCTTTTTAAGAACACATATATCTTCACATAAAGCCGCCGCAACGCTCATATCATGTGTCACAAAAAGGATTGAAAAACCTAATGTTTCTTGTAAAGAGAGTAGTTGTTCGATCATCACAACTCGAGAGTCACCGTCTAATGCTGTTGTCGGTTCATCCAAAAGTAGCAACTTAGGATTAGATCCAAGTGCCATTGCAACCACTACGCGTTGCAGTTGTCCTCCTGAGAGTTCACTAGGATACCGTTGCAACAACGAATGCTCAAGTCCTAACATCGTAAACAACTCTTGCGAACGCTCCCGTGACAAAAACATCTGATCCTTAATCCGCGTCAAAGGCGAGAGTGCTGTAAAAGGATTTTGAGGCACAAGGGCAACACTGTTTCCTCTACTCCATTCAAATGGCGAGCGCTTCTCTAAACGTACATCCAAAGCAATGTCACATAACCCCAAAAGAGCTTTTAGGATCAGAGACTTTCCGCTTCCACTCTCACCTACAAGTGCGAGTGAACGTCCGATCTGAAAACTGCAATCAACCAGTATCGTATCCCCATAGGTAACACTCACTCGATCTATGTGGATACTACTCATTCTATGATTTTACCCTATTGTGACTAAAACGTTCACACACACGCATCAAAGTCTCCTCAGGGATATCTAGCCGTGCGATAAGACGTATAATAGCGCGATTGACCGTCGGCTGACGGATAGCACCTACCAAAACTCCCAATTCTTCTTTTAAGGATTGTTGCAACTCCATCACGGTTATATTATCGCCAATTTCGATAGGGACAATCAACCCATCTATTTGGATTCCAAGCATCTCTTCTACGATACGCTGACGTACCAAAATCGCCTCTTTTAAACGGGCGAGATTATTTTGGATATAGTTAAGTGCATGATTAGCCAATGCCGTATCATACAGCGAAGGTGCTGTGGCATAGATAACATTTTTAGCACGATTTATGAGATACTCGCTGATATGCTGTGACGAGAGGACATAAGCACCAAAGCTTCCATATGCTTTACCAAGAGTCCCCATCTTTATCATATTAGGAGTTGGTGTGATAGTGTAATGATCGAGTATTCCCATCAGGTTTTCTCCGATAACTCCGCTACTGTGTGCTTCATCCAAGATGATGAGGATATCATACTCTTCACATATCTCTAAAATCTCTCGCGAGAGTTTATCCCCGCTCATAGAATAAATTCCCTCAACAGCCACAATAATGCGTTTTTCATTCGCTGCTTCCAGAGCATCACGAAGCGCCTGAGGATCATTATGCGCAAAAAACTCTACTCTTGCATCGCACATACGTGTTGCCATCACCCCACTGGCATGATAGGACTCATCCATCAAGATCAAATCCCCTTTGCGCCCAAGAGCCTCGATCAACCCTATATTGGCATTAAACCCACTCCCCATAACAATACCGGCTTCAAAACCGTTTGCTTCGCACAACGCCTGCTCAAACTCACGATGAATCGGATGGTAGCCATTGACTAGCATCGACGATTTAGGAGCATGAAAAGAAAATGAACTAAGTGTTTCACATGCTTTTATATGTAATTCATCGAGATGTGCCAAACCCAAATAATCATTGGATGCACCATCTAACAGTGACTCATCTGACAGATTTCGTTCTCGATACCGCCCTGCTCGTTTTAGAGCCTTCAGCTCATTTTCGTAAGGGTTATTCATGCTAAAAACGGCTTAAGCACTTCAACGCTAAGTCCCATCGCCGTACTCTCATACCCTCTGACCTCACGAATATACGGTTTACAAAATCCCTCGACCATACAGGCTCCCGCTTTTCCGCGCCAATCACCGCTTTGAATATAGTCATCCACGGCTCCAGAATCAAAAGAATCGAAAAAATAACGGGTTGAAGAGATGTCAACAAGTTCCAATCGGGGTGTTTTGTAAATCATACAGGTAATAATCGAGACTTCACTGCCGCTTTGCGTGGCTAAAATAGCGCGTGCATCCTTCTCATCTTTGGCTTTGCGCAAAATCTTGCCCTGTGCTGTTACGACCGTATCTGCTACGAGTAGAGGATATTCACGGCATCCAAATTTTTCAAAATTAATACGGAATTTTCCAAGTGTTGCTTGATACACAAAGTTTTTAGGGGAGGATGCGATAATAGAGTCTTCATCAAAATCAATGGACTCTTGAAAAAAGGGGATACCCGCTACGCTCAAAAGTTGCGCACGGGTAAATGAAGAAGAACAAAGTCGTAGCATTAGTACGCGTTACGTAGTACAACACCCATATAAATTGCGATCAGTCCCAATACAATATTGACAGGGACCATGTATTGAGCGATTGGAGTCAACATTGCTTTGGCACGGGCCAAATTATCAACCTTCAAGGCTTTTTCAGCCTGGCCGCGACGATACATCATAGCACCCAAGTTAATCACCATAACGATCCAAATCGCTTCTTTGATATGTACTGTTTGATACAAACTCATAGCGTAGGCATCGATAACATTACCGCTAGCATCTACCGCTGCTTCACGAAATGAAAGACCAACAGCCATCAAAATAGCCGCGATAATCAATATCGTAGCTGCAGGCCACGCTATGTTAAAAAGACGGTTAAGCGAATGGGCTGCACGCTGCATACGTAATTTTGGATCTTCAATCATACTGCATGATGCATG
>ERZ1284729.208-NODE-208-length-10568-cov-17.527157_pt1 | contig 10568 bp, 7 predicted proteins | sample MGYA00454602_ERZ1284729 | MGnify/ENA primary metagenome ERZ1284729 (study PRJEB36292, sample SAMEA5787381) | metagenome | biome: Arctic soil; feature: perennial spring outflow channel; material: sediment | place: Canada | collected 2017-07-08 | depth 0.05 m ... | reverse complement strand
AAGGAGTAGTAAAAATGGCAGAAGGTACAGTAAAATGGTTTAATGATTCTAAAGGTTTTGGTTTTATTGAGCAGGATGGCGGCAAAGATGTTTTCGTTCATCACTCCGCAATTCAAGGTGACGGTTTCAAGTCTCTTGATGAGGGTGCACGTGTTAAATTTGACGTTGTTGATGGTGCCAAAGGCCCAGCAGCTGAGAATGTTGTTAAGCTGTAAGACCATTTAGATCAAAAAGCCCCGCATACGTGCGGGGCTTTTTTTTTATTAACAGATCTCATACATTCATATTCCTTCACAGGAGATTAATTTTGGCTAAGCGTACAAATTACCAGGGTGAAAAAAGATCAAAGGAATTAAATCGCTTAAAGAAACAAAATGACAAGAAAGAGCGCAAAAAGAATAATGACAATGACGACGAAGTAAATATTGATCTACCCCTGCCAGAAGAGCAATTACCAACGGTTGATGACACAAAATAATTTATTCTGCATTATAAACTGACGAATAGACAACCATACCCCACCATAAGCATTCAACCAGGCTTGGCCAGGCTTTTTCCTTTTTCGAAATTTACGACCAATGGTACATCCAAGGCCAAAACATGTTCCATCGCCGGCCTGACAATCTTTTGCGTTATTTCTACTTCCGCTTCAGGTAGTTCAAAGACTAATTCATCATGAATCTGCAGGAGCAGTCGGGCCCTGAGTCCTTTTTGGGCCAGGACACTGTTCACCTTAATCATGGCCAATTTTACTATATCAGCTGCCGTACCCTGGATAGGTGTATTAATCGCAGTCCGTTCGGCAAATTCCCTTTCCACCTTCTTCTTTGAATTTATTTCAGGCAGGATTCGGCGACGATGCAAAAGAGTTGTCACAAAACCTTCCACTCTTGCCTGCGCCACGATATCCTCCATAAATTGCTTTACACCTTGATATAGCTCAAAGTAACGATCAATAAAGTTCTGGGCCTCTTTCCTGCTTATATTGAGCTCAGCGGCAAGGCCGAAACTGCTCATCCCATAAACAATGCCAAAGTTGATGGTCTTGGCCACCCGCCGCATTTCAGAGGTCAGCAACAATGGCGAGATGGCAAAGAGCTGCGCTGCTGTACGGGCATGGATATCTCCACCATTCCTGAAAGCCTGCAACAAGGCGGGATCCTGTGAATAATGAGCCAGAACCCGCAAATCAATCTGAGAATAATCAGCTGATAGAAAAACCAATCCTTCCGCCGGCACAAAGGCTTGGCGAATTCGATTACCTTCCTCTGAACGTATAGGGATATTTTGCAGATTGGGATTACTCGACGACAGCCTGCCAGTGGCAGTTACCGTCTGATTATAAGAAGTATGAACACGGCCTGTAGCCGGATCAATCAACTCACATAATCTATCGACGTAAGTTGACTGCAACTTGGCGAGATTGCGATAGCTGGTGATTTTAGCCGGTAGTTCGTGACTGGCGGCTAGTTTTTCCAAAACCTTCATGTCAGTGGAATAACCACTTTTAGTCTTGCGGCCACAAGGAAGATGCAGCTCATCAAATAATACCTCTGCCAACTGTTTAGGGGATTGTATATTAAATTCCCTACCAGCCAGGTGATAGATATCCAGTTCCAGCTGCAATAACTTTTCTTTGAATTCAGTTGATAATTCCTGAAGAACTTTTGTGGATACACATATCCCAGCCAGCTCCATTTCAGCGAGGATAGGGATCAGGGGACTCTCAATCTCAAAAAACAGAACTGTTAAGTCCTTTTTCTGCAATTCAAGCTCAAGTTTCTGCCACAAGCACAGAGTCCCATAGACGTCTCCGCAACAATAATCCCGGGCCGCTTTTATGCCCACCGTAGCAAAGCCTTCACCAGCAGCATAACCTTTAACTCTAACTGGAAACGAATTAAGCGAAAGGCCGATATCAAGACAGAGATCGGTCAAGTTATATGAGCTTCTGGTGGGTGCTACAAGATAGGCTGCAATCATTGTATCGATGAGCTGACCACCAAGGCGGATGCCGGTATTCTGCCGGACCACCTCATAAATATCTTTAATATTATGCCCGATTTTCGGCAGATCCAAGGCCTCGAGAAAAGGCTGCAGCCTTGCCATTACCAGCTCAGGAGCAAGTTGATCAGACAGCCTTATACCTGCTTGATCTTGATGATAGAGCGGAATATACCAGATCTTCTCCAGATTACTACAGATGGAGAAACCTACCAGCCTGGCAGTCCGGGCGCAGATCGAGGTGGTGTCGCTGTTGATTACGAGAAAGTCAGCCTCAGTTAGCTCATGCTCCAATTCCTGCAATTGTACTTCGCTCTGGACCAGATGAAAACCAGCTGTTGGTATCGCCTGACCTGTTTTTTTCTCGACAATGAGACTATTAAACTCCAAGAACTTATATAGTTCCTGAAGTTGGTCATCATCAGGCAACGGCAGCTTATAAGCATCCAACATGTCAGGCAATTTAATATCTTCCTTCAGACGAATTAATTCTCTGGATAAGAAGACTGCCTCCTGGTTTTCGGCAAGCCGTTCTTTCATCTTGGAGCTTTTCATCCCTGCCAAATGGGCATAGATCCCCTCTAGAGTCTTATACTTATTGATCAGGATTTCGGCTGTTTTAGGGCCAATTCCCGGTACTCCTGGGATATTGTCACTACTATCACCAATTAAAGCGAAACAATCCAACAGCTGTTGGGGCTCAATATTATACTTAGCATGCAGGGACTGGATATCCATAATCCTGTCTTTCATGGGCTCCCAAACAATCACCTGCTCATCTATCAGTTGCAGCAGATCCTTATCACCGGAGACCACAATTACCTTATGGCCCTGACGACTCAATTGTTTGGCGGCAGAGGCAATAATATCATCAGCTTCAACCCCGGGAATTTCAAACGAGCAGATATTAAAAGCCTGCACTAATTTTTTAATATAAGGAATCTGGACCTGCAGATCGTCTGGCATGACGGCCCTATTGGCCTTATACGGACTATACATTGCATGACGAAATACCGGCCCCTTACTATCATAGGCCACCGCCAGATAAAGAGGATTTTTCTCGCGCAGAATCCGCCGCAGAATGTTAAAAAATCCATACACGGCATGGGTTGATAAGCCATGACTGGTGGTCAGGGGGGTAATAGCATGGTAGGCCCGATATATATAGGCGCTACCATCAATTAAATATACTTCACTTTGCACAAAAAACTCCTAAAGCTGCTTCTGCACTTTTTATCCAAAAAAAAGACCTTGCACAGAACTATTCCATACAAGGCCCTGATTATTATTTTATATTGTTTTATCTATCTGGCAACTCTTACCCAGGAAGCCTGCGGACCTTTATCGCCTGTGGTTTCACCATACATGACCTCATCGCCTTCTATCAATTTGTCCAAGGCAATGTCTTTTAGGGCATTTTCGTGAAAATAAATCTCACGTTGATCAGGAGTAACGATAAAACCATATGATTCGAAAGGTGATACTTTCCGTACAACTCCTAAGGTACCAGTCTCAATACTCGCATCCAGGCCCTTCTGATCTTTCCGTTTTTTCCGCTGGATCTCTTTTAGCTGCAAAGCCAGGACATCAAAAGCCTCCACCAGAAGAGCACTCATTGTTTCACCTTTGCGAGAAACCACCACTGTATCATTAGGTACTGTGGCTAACAATTTCAGGGCAAAACCTCCTTCCTTGTGATGGGTCGTAGCCTCTATACTAACACGCAGATGCAATACAAAATTTGCATAATGACGAGTCATCTTTTCTCTTTCTTCATCTATTCTGTCCTGCCAACTCTTTCTTAACTCTACGTTCCTGGTTTCAACCTTCAGTTCCATACAGTTCCTCCTCTTTAAATTCTAGTGACAAAATGTCGCTAGTAATTTGCGCCGGAATGGCGCATCCATAGTAACTTTTTCTTTTAATAAGAAAATATTACTACTTTTAGTATATGACTCAAGAGTTGTTAATCAAGTAGCTGTGTAGCATTTTTCTTAAATGACTATTCGCCGGTCTTTAAATTCATACATCACAATCCTCAAGATTGGAGCCTGTCTGAAAACGGCGCATACGAACATTCATCAATATACCCACCCCAAGCAGAGTAGTTAACAGAGAAGATCCGCCATAACTGAACAACGGCAAAGGAATGCCTACGACAGGCAAAAAACCTAAAATCATTAACAGATTAATTACAGCCTGCCAGAAGATGAGCATCACGACACCAAAGGCCAGAAAAAGACCAAAACGGTCTCTTGCGGACATCGCGACATGGAGGCCCCAAAATAACAGAAAAAAATAGACAGCTAAGAAGAAGAGACTGCCGGCAAAGCCCCATTCTTCACACCAGACCGAAAAAGCAAAGTCTGTATGTCTCTCCGGTAAGAAATGAAGATGACCCTGAGTTCCTTCCATATAACCTTTTCCAAAAAGGCCGCCACTACCAACGGCAATCTTTGATTGCAGGATTTGATACCCTTCACCAAGAGAATCCTTGGCAGGATTCAATAAGGTTTCAACCCTTTGTTTTTGATATGGTTTCAGCACATAAAACCAGCCAACTACTGCCATTCCAAGACCAGACAGACCCAGAATAAGAAAACTGGACCAGCGCAATTTAGCAAAAACGGTCATGGAGATAAATATAATAACAAACATGAGAGCCGTCCCCAGATCAGGCTGAATCAAAATCAAGATAAAAGGAATAGCCATAAGGATAAGGGGGATTATCAAATCCTTGATAGAATAGCCGTTAACTACCTCTTTGCGAGAATAATAACTGGCCAGCGTTATCACCATCATCAATTTAGCAGGCTCTGAAGGTTGTAACTGAAAAAAGCCCAGGTTGATCCAGCGCTGCGCCCCTCCCGCACTGTTACCGATAAATATAACCAGAGCAAGCAGCACAATAACCAAAAGATAAATAGGATAATTCCAGAAATGTAGCTCTTTATAATCAAAACTGACTATAAAAATGATCCCGGCCATGCCCATTAATAACAGATAGGCTTGCTTTATGTAAGGTGGCATTCCTCCGGCTGGCGGATAAGAAGCGCTATACAGATTAAAAAACGCCATCCCGCATACAAGCAGCAACAAAGACAATAGAACCCAGTCAAAGGTCATGAAAAAACGTCGATCGACACGAAACATTTAATTACCTTTCCAAGTCAAAAACACTTCTGAGCCACAATTAATGACCACTCCAGAACTTAGCACACCACTTTCTCCAGTTATTTAACAAAAATTCTAATCATTGAGCAACGGCCTTTCTGATTTCCTCTACAGCTAGTCTGTCAGTAAAATATTTCTGCATAACAGCCTTGGCCACAGGCGCCGCTCCCGATCCGCCATGCAGGCCGTGCTCAACGAGTACTGTAACTGCAATTTCAGGATCTTCGGCCGGAGCAAAAGCAGTAAACCAGGCATGATCTCTATATTTATAAGGAATGTCCTCCTCTTTGAGATGCTTATATTGCTCCAGACGCACCACCTGCGCCGTCCCGGTCTTCCCCCCGACCGTAATACCAGCAAGACGAGCATTACGAGCTGTGCCCCTAGCCCCTTGCACCACCTCAGTCATTCCCTCTTTAATTAACTCCAGATATTTTTTTTCGCTCTCCGTGAGCTCGCCGGTCTGTTTGGCAATAAATGATTCTACTATATTCCCGTCTGCATCCGTAATTTTTTCAATAATTTGCGGCTGATATAGTTTTCCGCCATTAACCAGGGTAGCTGTCATCTGACAGAGCTGCAGCGGAGTGAGCAGATTAAACCCTTGGCCAATCGCCAGCGATAAGGTTTCACCATCCTGCCATTTTTCTCCATATTTTTTTTTCTTCCATTCTTTTGTCGGGATAAGACCACTCTTTTCATATTCAAGTGCTACCTCGGTTTTGGCCCCGAGTCCAAGCTTCCTGGCATATTCAGCCAGACCATCTACTCCTACCCTCATGCCGACCTGATAAAAATAGACATCACAAGATTCGCTTAGCGCTCGCTTCAGATCCACAGTACCATGGCCGCCACGTTTCCAGCAGTGATAACGTCGGTTGCCGAAGCTGATGTGACCAGGACAAAAGAATGTAGTATCTTTATTAATCAAACCCTTGGCCAATCCCGCCAGCGCAGTAACCATTTTATAGGTAGAACCAGGTGGATACATAGCTTGCAAGGCCTTGTTGATCAATGGATGTTTGGGATTTTCCAGAAGGGCTTGCCATTTTTTGATCGAAATTCCACCTTCAAAGTCCTCGAGATGCAAGCGTGGTGTTGAGACAAACACAAGAAGCCGACCGGTTTTCACCTCCATGGCCACCACTGCTCCGGCCTTGCCATCAGTATCCATGACCTCTTCCGCTATTTGCTGTAAATCAAGATCAAGGGTTAAGCGCATCTCGTTACCCGGAACCGGTTCGACACTGGTTAGTAATTGCTGTTCAAAACCTCGCGCATTCACTTCTGAGGAGCTACTACCCTTTTCTCCGCGCAATTCTTTTTCTCTGAGTTTCTCCAGCCCCATTTTCCCAACCAGATCTCCGCCCCGGTAATAGTCAGTACCCGCCTTCTCCAAATCTTTTTTACTGATATCACCGAGATAACCGATAACATGGGCAGCCATATCTCCATAATGATAAAATCGCCGGGGAAAAACCTCAATGCGAATCCCAGGGAAATCCATATTATGTGTTTCCAGATAGGCCAATGTATCCCAACTGAGATTCTCCTTTAACCTGACAGGGATATGTCTCTGTTTGCTCTCTGCCTTTCTGATTCTTTCCCAGAGAGCAGAGACATCATCCTTCAATACTACAGATAATCGTTTTAACAAATCATCAATATCATTGGAGTCTTCCCGCACTAGCACCACATTAAAGGAAGGTTGATTAGTAACAAGCTCTTTGCCGTGACGATCAAGGATATCCCCACGAGGAGCTGCTACTTCTCGAATTCGTACCCGATTATTCTCAGCCCTGTTTTTATATTCCTCTCCTTTGTGTATCTGCAGGAACCAGATGCGCAGAAGAATAACGGCGGCAAAAAAAATAATGATCAATCCCGCACCGAGGACCCTTTTGCGTAGGGCATCCAAAGCGGCTTGATCGTGCTCGGAAATCTCTCCAAGTTCTTTCAGCAAGATCCATTTAATCATTTATAATATACAAAAATAAGCTTTGAAGATTAGACTGTTGCATAATGATTCAAACCTTTTAACGAAAGTAATTTCCTGAACGCTTTCGTAAAATACGAGGCGGGACAAAGCGACGATGAGACATATGTTCAAACAAGCTATTATAAAGAAGAAAACACGGAATGGTCGCTACAATCAGAACAAACATTTCTTGCAGGATAGTGAGCCAAGACCATTCTGGTAAAATGCCCGGTACTGCCAGGGAATAATAGAAATACAGACCAGAATGAACGATAAAAAAAGCAATACCTACCATTGGGATCTGGTAGGCAGCTTCTTTAACAGGACTATTTTCTTTAAAAAACTTGAGAAAGACAAAAAGAAAGAGATAGACTGCAGGATACGTCCCCAGATAAATTCCTGAAATTACGTCCATTATCCAACTAAAAATAATAACCAGCAGTAACCCTTGCAACCAATTAAAACGATAAGCACAGAAAGCGACCAAGATAAAGATCAGATCCGGGCTTCCCAGCCATGATGGAAAAAATTGAAAGATGGAAGTCTGAATTATAATAAGAGCTATTCCGACCAGAATAAAACTAAGTATCCGCATAAGCAGTCATTTTTAAAAAATATGCTGGAACCGCTGGAAAGCCGGTTATTCTTATTCAATGTAGTGAGCTATTTTAATAACATTTTCAAATTAATCACCTGTAATCTATTCGACAACCGGTTTGTTTGTAATACCCATTTCTTCGGCTATTTTCTGTTTTTCGGACAGATCAATAAAGACCATCTCCAATTGGCCGAAATCAACAATAGGAGTAACTTCAATCTCCTGAAACATACCCCTCCGTTGTGACCGTACCGCCGACACGGTCCCCAATGGCAGACCAGACGGAAAAATACCGCCAATACCGGCCGTGACCACTCTATCACCGACGACAACATCGGCATTTTTAAGTATGTAATAGAGGACATAACCTTTATCAGCCGCCCCTTTTAAAATGCCACGCACCCTGTTCTTCTGGATCATGGCGTCAATAGCACTGCTCGGCGCATTGGTTAAAAGAATCTTGGCGTAATTATCAGAAACCTGAATAACTTGGCCGACGACACCCAGCGACGTGCGAGCCACCATTCCTTCAACCACTCCACCGCTTTTGCCCTGATCTACAATCAAGGTTTGAAACCAGAAGGAGGGATCCTTCCCTATTACCCTGGCAGTAAGAGAAGGGAAATTCTCTTCTTTTTTAAAGTTAAGTTCATTTTCCAGATAACGGTTCCGGGCATAAGATTCACGATACTGATCCAGTTGTTGCTGATAGTCAGCAATCACCAACCGGAGGCGCTTATTATCATCCCTAATGCTCCATAAAGCCAGATAATCATCAGTAACAACGTGGAAAGAAGCGACCATTTGGGATACACCGGCCTGTACTGGGCCAAGACCCTGGAGAATCATCTGCTGCACTATCCCAAATTGGCTGCCCACTGTGGAGCCAAACAAGAAAAGGGCAGTGAGCAAAAAGACTCCAAAAAGAGAAAGTAACCTGGCCGTTGCATAACGTGGCGGAGTTTTCTTAACGTTGGATGGTTTCTTCAAGACTGTTATTAAAGACGCTCACCAGCAACTGGTGGCCATTCAGATGGCAAAATTCTTAATATCAAACACAGCAAAGATCCTAAAAAATATCAGCAAAGATAACCTTTCCCATAATTTGGATGATTTTATTGGATGGTAACTTCTCGTAAAATATGCAAGTCATCAAGTGCTTTTCCTGAGCCCAGCACGACCGAAGACAGTGGATCATCCGCGACAATAATAGATAGCCCTGTTTCCTTTTTCAAACGTTTATCCAGGTTTTTCAACAGCGCGCCACCACCAGTCAAGACGATACCTTGATCAACAATATCTGCTGCCAGCTCCGGCGGCGTGACCTCGAGGGCATCTTTCACTGCCTCAACTATGACATCAACCTGCTCAGCGATAGCCAGTTGAATCTCATCAGCACCAATCGTAATGGTTTTAGGAATACCTTCCACCAGATCACGACCTTTTATCTCCATGGTTTCATAAGGCAGCTCGGGCATGACATTGCCAATGGTCATCTTGATCAGCTCAGCCGTACGTTCGCCGATGGCCAGATTATGTTTACGTTTAATATACTGCAGAATGGCATCATCCATCTTATCGCCCGCGACCCGGACGGACTTTGCATAAACGATACCGGACAAAGAGATCACCGCAACTTCCGTGGTGCCTCCTCCTATATCGATAATCATATTGGCAGTCGGTTCGGTAACCGGCAGGTTCGAACCAATCGCCGCCGCCATCGGTTCTTCTATCAGATATACTTCACGGGCCCCGGCTGACTCAGCAGATTCCCGTACCGCTCTCTTTTCAACCTGGGTGATACCCGAAGGCACGGAAATTATAATCCGGGGATGAACAAGGGTGCGGCGATTATGTACTTTATTGATAAAATAGCGCAGCATGGCCTCAGTGACCTCAAAATCGGCAATAACGCCATCCCGAATAGGTCGGATGGCCACGATATTGCCGGGTGTCCGCCCTAACATCTGTTTGGCCTCCTGGCCAACGGCCAGAACCTTACTCCCTCTGGAATCCTGTCTTACAGCCACTACCGACGGCTCACGCAAAACAATTCCTTTACCCTTTACATAAACCACGGTATTGGCTGTGCCCAAATCAATGGCCAGATCATTCGACAACCAGCCAAACAAAAAATTAAACGGTGAGTACATAATCATCCTTTTATATAAAAAAACTTACTGAGATTGATAAATAGCTAACAGCACAAACAATCATGGGGATTGTTATCAGAAGATTACATCTTGAACTAATTACTTTAGGATTATGAATGACTTACAATCATATTGTTACACCATGGACTAGAGCAACTGGTTCTGTAAATTTTAAGATAATCTTATCATAACGTACTTGTCCACCATTCTTTAAAAAAGAATAAATTTTTACCAAAATTCCCTATTATTAGCAAGAAATATACTTTAATCGTCTTATCAAAGAAGATGAAAAACTGAAGAAATCAGAAAAAAACAGTTGACACTGCCTGAAAACATTGGTAATTAATTTTTGTTTTATAAAATATAAAATTTTCATTGTGGGGCTGTAGCTCAGCTGGGAGAGCGCTTGCATGGCATGCAAGAGGTCCGCGGTTCGATCCCGCGTAGCTCCACCAAAAAAGACAAGGCAAGTTATAGGATTTATCCTGCAACTTGCCTTTTTTTTGCAATATTTTTTATAGCAAAAACAACACCCAAGCCTTAACCCCGAACGAACCATTATGCTGAAATTACGATGCATCCGAGCCAATCTGGAATTGTTCAAGGAAAAGACGGCCAAACGAGGTCTGAGACTGGACAAACTGAGCGTCTTTGCCACCGT
>ERZ1284729.204-NODE-204-length-10726-cov-15.646519_pt1 | contig 10726 bp, 9 predicted proteins | sample MGYA00454602_ERZ1284729 | MGnify/ENA primary metagenome ERZ1284729 (study PRJEB36292, sample SAMEA5787381) | metagenome | biome: Arctic soil; feature: perennial spring outflow channel; material: sediment | place: Canada | collected 2017-07-08 | depth 0.05 m ... | reverse complement strand
GATTTTTGTTTTCAGTCATTCTTTAAATTAAAGGCTCTGGCTAATTGTGTACAACATGTTTATATCAACCATGTCGTTTATATCCTGTTGTTGATATATCGCTTTTGTACGGCATGTCTTTTTATTTACTCTCAAATGTAGCTGATTCAAAAAAAACATCCAATGGGCTTTTTAACAATTTGCTAAATTTTCTCCTCTTACAATTCACAAAAAGCTTTGTGCAATCAATACCGGCCAATTAATCCCCGGTTACCCTAACATTGTCTACATCGTAGGTTGTGGTTTTTTCAGTGCCCGAACCAAGATACCTGAAAGCCACATGCAGATTCCCTTCTAAACATGAAATATCAATGTTGGATCTTTTAAAACTTGTCCCAGCCTGATTGGAAGGTCCCATCGGGATCTCCGCATCTGTAAGAGTCCAATTTGTGGTGAGGGGATTTCCCGTATAAGCAGTAGTTATATAAACCCTTAAAATAGTGGCGTTATCAAAAGAAGCTCTTAAATCAAATGACAACACCTCATCAGAATTCTTATTCAAATTTATTGCAGGGGTAATTAACCAGGCTTCCAACGGATTTTCCTGGGTATTGTAAGCCGAAATTCGCAGGTGACGATTTCCTCCCAAAGTTCCAGGTCTAAATACCTCACTGCCCCCACTCACATTTAAATTCGTCCAACCTCTGGTTTCAAGCGTTCTTATAGTAGTGATGGTTTCAAAACTTTCCTGGAACAAAACTTCCGGTCCGGGAATGATATTCCCCCCGCAATTCAGGAATACAGGATCACAGCGTTCTGTTTCCTCAAAATTTAATGCTTCCGGGGTGTTTATTACCAATATATAATAATCGTTATAAAAATTTCTTGTCAATACACCTTCTATGCTTCCTGTAAATTGCGGAAGCAACAGGGCTCTGAAATCGGAAAAAGTGCTTGTGCTTAAATTGACGGTTGCCCCGCTTTTGCAACTCTCCAGTTCCCGCTCCCCATCATACCGGTCGATAATTTCTGACGAAAAAGAAAATCGGTGATCGTCCCGAACCAGGTTTCGGTTAAACTGTACATTATCCAGCCGGATATATAAGTTTTTGTAATTTTCATTAAAATTTTCTATCTCAATTTTCAGGGGCTCAATATCGGCAGTTTTTGTGGTTCTTATTAAATGCTCATCTATCTGAGCCTGGGGAATTGCCACTACATCTCCCCTGTTTTGTTTTCCGAGCTGTAAAACCCCATTATTGAACCAAAGACTTAATCCATCCAGTTTCACATACACTTTTCTGCCAAAATCATAGGTATCAAATAAGGAAGCATCATCAATAAGTATTTGAATTCCGGCGGTGGGATTTGCCGGTCGGTCCTGCAAAACCAGTTTCTTGTAAAAATTGCCGCCTTCATCACTGGAAATAACATAGCCTTCCATTAAAATCTGAGTGTCACGGAAAGTATAGATCTCGTTAGTAGAATTAGGGTAATGTCCCTTAACCGCTGATATTGAAGTGACATTTTCTTCAAAAAAATCTTCAGGAAGATCAGATATCGGCAACTCAAAATCATCGGTTTTCACACAGGAACTTAAAACAAGAATCGCCGATATCATCAGAAGTGATTTGTTAAAAAAGTTAGTATTCATCAGTATAAAATTTTAGCGCCCGGATTTTGATCATTAATATAAAATTTCCTGCAGCCTTTTATTAATATTTGCCCTTTAAGAGTTTTGTTTTTTAAAATCTCACATAAACATTTGCATAATAAGTTGCCCCGGCGCCATACCAGTATTTGCTTCCAAAAATTGGCTGATCCCGCTCCCGGTCTTCCTTTAAAGTACGATAATTGGCATTTCGGGATTGTTCAAATCCGCCTGTTTTATATACCACATCAAGAATATTATTTAAGCTTACAAAAAATCCGAGGTAATAATCTTTTACTCTCCAGGATTTTCCTCCAATGGCGTTTACAAGAATATAATCTTCAAACTGTTCTTGTTTCAGGAGGCTTCTGGCAATAGTTTTATCATAATTTAGTAGCGGCAGGCCGTCGGTATCCTTTAAAAAATTACCGGTCCTGTTTAAGGGGCCCACATCTGCAAAGGCGTGGGAGAAGAAATTTACGGTTGCCCCAAACCACCAATAATTTGGATCTCTGTATTCAAAACCTATTTGGGCTGCACGTTGCGGCCCGCCGGCAATACGATAATTTTTTAAAGATGAGGTTCCGTAATCTACGGCTTCATCAAAACTGTCTGATGTGAGGTATAAATTGGGATTGTTATTGTAAATAAATTGTCCCAATGCAGCTGCAGCCTTAAATTTGATGGTAGAAGTTACCTGGGCTTCAATCCCCAATTCCATTCCCAGATGCTGCTTTTCTATCCCGCTTAATACTTCCTGAACAAAAGCTGTTGTACTGTTTCTTCCCAATCCTGAAAGTCCGTCGGCATAATAAAATGAAATTTCGGTAGCATCCTCAATCCGGGTGAAATAACCGGTAAGCCGGGTTTTTAATTTTGGCGTTCTGTAAATATAGCTCATATCTATAGAAGAAATTATCTCACTGCTCAAGCCTTTCACCACCTCATTATTCTGGCGCGAATTTGAAAAAGAATTTCTCAGGGTTGGAGGTTTTGTGAAATAACCCGCATTCAAATCGAATAAATGTCTGCCGGTAAATTTATAGGTCGCGCCTGCTTTGAGCCCGAAATTTGTGAAATTTAAAGTCTCGCTTTCTCCAAGAGAATTATCGGGAAAATTTCCGTTTTGATAAATTCCTATTCGCTGATACCGGTTTTGGGAAACATTTGCCGCAGTATAGAATTCGATTTTGCTGTATTTATACCTGGCTTGTAAATAGGCTTCAATTACTTCGGCCTGAAGTTCAAAATTGTATTTGAATCGATCGCCTTCAGCCACAATTCTGTTCCTTTTCAGCAAATTGCTTTGGGCCCTGTCCCCAACAGGATTATCGGCATCGCCTTCTGCAAAAAAATCTATATCCAGATATCCGGGACCGCCCAGGAGGTCCTTAACATTTGCAAAATTCTCACTTACCAGGCTGGAATAGTTCAGTTTGGCATTTATAAGAATCGATTGATTTAAAGTATATGATAAAATTGAATTCAGGCTAATTTGCTTATCGTCATTCCTGTCTTCGGCGATTATATAAATGGAATTTCCGCCATTTTCAGCTGAAGTTTGATTTGCCAGAAACAGGCTTGCCCAATCCAGCTGCCCATCACTTTTGAATTTTTGTTGCGCCAGATAAGCCGCTTCATAATTTTGATTATCCTCAAATCTCAAAAAATAACTTGGTAGTTTCTGGTAATATGAAGGATCCGGATTGGCACCTCCGCCAATAAAACTTTCCTGCCCGTCTTGCCCTATCACCAACCTTGTACCGCCAAAATCGATTCTGCTATTGCCTGTTTTCCCAAATTGATAAGCGAGATTTGTATTGAGTTCTATCTTGTTTGAAATTGCCCAAAAATGGTTCAGCATAAGAATTGGTTCATTCACTTGCTTAATCCTTGAATTTCGGAGCTCGTCATTTTGATCGCCCCAAAAGGAATTGTACCGCTGCCCTTTCAAATCAAAAACTTCCTGAGTATTTGCCGAGGATTTTCCGCGAAGATTTGGGGTGTAAAAACCGGTGAAATTTAAACTGTGGGATGGATTTAATTTCTTTTCAACAGAAACAAAAAAGGAATTCGCATCGTAAATGGTCCCGTCAACATAACCTTCATTGGCAAAACGTCTGGAAAGCAGCACCGAATATGCCCAACCTCCGGGCAATTCCCCAGAGCTGTAACTCGCCATTACCCGGCCGGAGTAACTCCTGTTGGCAGCCGCGTAGGAAATCCTACCGCCTTTTGCGTATTTAGAAGCCCGCATAATAATATTTGTACTTCCGGCAAGCCCTCCAAAACCAACCTCTCCCGGAACCAGTCCCATTGTAAAAACCTGATTTCGCTGCAAATCGTTCAATCCGCCCCAGTTACTCCACTGCGGCCTCCCCGAAAACAATTTATTCATCTCTACCCCATTAATATATACTTTTCCATACTCGCTGTCGATTCCCCTGGGTTTGAAAAAGGTTTGACTAAAATCGAAGGCGGCGGCATTTAAGAAGACATCTCTGGAAGCGTACAATAAACCCGACACATTGTCTATGCTGGTTTGATCTTCATTTAATTCGTTATCTGAGAGACTTATGATCCTTGTTTGCAATTGTTCCCTGAAAATATCCAACTGTAGCGGGACAAAATCAAGGTTCTTAGTTTCTCCAGTAATTAAAATAACCGGCAGACGCAGTATCGTGAAGCCGGGTTTCGAAAAAACCAGGATCTGATTTCCCTCAGGCAGATTATTCCCGGAAAAATTGAAAACTCCATCTGAATCGCTGCTGGTTTTAAAAGTAGTTCCTTCAATAATAATGTCGGCCCCGGATATTTTTTCAAATGAAGATGCATCTACCACAATTCCAGTTAGAGCTGGATTTTGTGCAGAAATATTTAAAACAGTAAGTAACCCTAAAAGTAAAATAAAATTAGCTCCATTCATTTATAAAATGCTTACATTCAACACCTAAGTTTAAAATTTTTTTTGATGTGTGCAATAATTTTGTAAATTCATGGCGAATTTTTCTGAAGCGATTAGTATAAAAATGAAGGATCCGGTTAAATATCGAAGTGAGTTAAAAGTCCATTTGATAAGTGTGATGATGATTTTTCTATGCATCAGTGCCGGTTTCTCTCAGGAAAAGAAAAATTACCGGATAAATACTATCGCATTTTATAATGTCGAAAATTTCTTTGATACCGAAAATGATCCCTTCACTTTTGATGATGACAGGACTCCCGAAGGAAAAGACATCTGGAATTTAGAGAAATATGAAGACAAACTGAAAAACATCTCTAGGGTGATCTCTGAAATTGGCGCCAAAACTTCCAAAAATTCCCCGGCAGTTATTGGTCTATGCGAAATTGAAAACCTGAAAGTCCTGGAAGATCTTATAGGCCAACCACAGCTCTTAGAACAAAATTACGGGATCGTCCATTATGATTCCCCGGACAGGCGCGGGATAGACGTAGCCCTGCTCTATCAAAAAGACATATTCATCCCATTAAATTCCCGGTCACACCGGTTATTGATCTATGAGTCGGACGAGCCTTTAAAACGGGTTTTTACCCGCGACCAGCTTGTAGTAAGCGGTTTATTTGAAGGTGAACCTATGTATTTTATCGTGAATCACTGGCCCTCACGCAGCGGTGGCGAAGCCAGGAGCAGCTTTAAACGGGAAATGGCTGCCCAATTGAACAGAAAGATAATTGATTCTCTGCATCAAATTGATCCATATCCAAAGATCATAACTCTGGGAGATTTTAATGATGATCCTACAAACAAGAGCATTAAAAAAGGCTTGAGCACTAATTCAGTTAAGGAAAAAACCGGTCCCAAAGAACTGTATAATCCTATGGAAAGAATGATAAAAGAAGGGCTGGGAACGCTTGCCTACCGGGATGGATGGAATTTGTTTGACCAGATAATCCTTTCACAGGCTTTTCTAAAAAACGATTATCGGACCTATCAATTTTATAAGGCGGGAATATTTAACCCTATTTATTTAATAACCCCAACCGGCCAGTTTCGCGGCTATCCATTCAGAAGTTATGATTACGGCGGCTATACCGGTGGTTACAGTGACCATTTTCCGGTTTATCTGTATTTGATAAAAGAAGAAAAGGGTGGCTCCCTGCTGATAGAACAGCCAATAAAAGAAAATCAATAGAATTAAAAGACTCAAGCTTGAAAATACTTCTCACGGGTGCAACCGGATATATTGCACAACGATTGTTACCGGTTCTTTTGGATCAAGGGCACCATGTAATATGCTGCGTAAGGGATAAAAAAAGGTTTAATGATCATAACTACCATTCGGAAAACCTGAGCCTTATTGAGGCTGATTTTTTGGATAAAGAGAGCCTGCAAAATATCCCCGATGATATAGATGTGGCTTACTACCTGATCCATTCTATGTCCAGCCAAAGTGGTGACTTTGAAAAAATGGAACAAGAATGCGCCGATAATTTTAAAGAGAGAATTCAGGAAACTAGTAGCAAACAGGTTGTTTATTTAAGTGGTATCATCAACGAAACTCAATTATCCAAACATTTATCGTCCCGTAAACAAGTGGAGGATATATTATCTGAATCCACTTTTGCGCTTACTACTTTGAGAGCCGGGATCATAGTGGGCTCAGGCAGCGCATCCTTTGAAATTATTCGTGACCTGGTAGAAAAATTACCTGTAATGATCACGCCAAAGTGGCTGAAAACAAAATGTCAGCCCATCGCAATCAGAAATGTTGTCGAATTCCTGAGCGGCGTTGCCGGGCGCAGTGATACTTATAATGAAAGTTACGATATAGGAGGTCCGGACATCTTAAGTTATAAAGAAATGTTGTTGTGTTTCGCAAAAATAAGAGGCCTAAAAAGACGAATCTTTGTAGTGCCTGTAATGACCCCAAAAATTTCTTCGTACTGGTTGTATTTCGTCACATCAACTTCCTATGCACTGGCCACAAATTTGGTGCATAGCATGAAGATTGAAGTGATCTGCAAACCGAATGATTTGGCTTCACGGCTTAACATTTCCCTAATTGATTATGATACCTCCATTAAGATGGCATTCGACAAGATCGAACAAAATATGGTATTGTCAAGCTGGAAAGATGCACAAACCAGCAACATTTTTCAGAAAGGTCTTTCACATTATATTGAAGTTCCTGTTAACGGATGTTATAAGGACGTTCGCAAAATAAAAATTGAAAACAGTGAACCTGTTCTCGATAAAATATGGGCAATTGGGGGAAAAACGGGTTGGTATTACGGAAACTGGCTTTGGGAGATCAGAGGGTTTATGGACCAGCTCCTGGGTGGCGTGGGTATGAGAAGAGGAAGGAAAAGCAGAACCGAAATCTCGGCAGGGGAATCCCTGGATTTTTGGAGGGTATTACTGGCCGAAAAAGAAGAAAAAAGATTGTTGTTATATGCAGAAATGAAGTTGCCGGGGGAAGCCTGGCTGGAGTTTAAAATTGATAAAAATAATATTCTGACACAAACAGCAACATTCCGTCCATTAGGTTTGTGGGGCAGAATATATTGGTACGCCGTTCTCCCGTTTCACGGACTTATTTTTAACGGGATGTTGAAAAATATTGCCGAGGATAAAAATTTAAAATAAAAATCTATAAGGCATGATCGGTTTTTTAAGTAGGGAATGAGAAAATTTCAAAATGGCCAATTATGAGGTTAATCCGGTTATTTAAAAAACTTACCGTCTTGTATTTCCCAAAAAAAGATGAGTCCTACTTTACTTTAGGCATATCGGGTGCTCAAAATTTTATAATTTGATTTAACTATATTTCAGATCTTATCTTTTAGGCTGTTTTTCCTTCATTTAAAATCGAAGGTTTAAAAACGTGTAGAATCTAAATGAACGAATTCAGTTTTAATAATTTTTTTGACAGGAAAATTGCTGCTAAGCTTTTGTATTCTTTCAACCAATAAAGCTACGGCAGTTTCTCCTATAAGTGTGGGATGTTGATCCACATAGCTCAAAGCCGGCCATAAAATTGGCGCAAAATCCTCATTTACATAGCCTAAAATTTTAATGTCCTCAGGAATTCTCAGATTGTTTTCCTGAACTACCCGTGAGCAAAGAAGAGTACCCAGATAATCCAATCCAATTAAGGCCTCCACCTTCTCTTCGGCAAGCAAAAAGTTTAATTTACTTCTCAAGATATCGCTATCCTGAGAAAAGATCAAAAAGTTTTCATTCACCGGCAAATTAAAGTCTTTACAGGCTGCTTCGTAACCTTCAATACGCTTCTTTCCCAATCCCATTTCCCCATTTGCACAAACCAAACCTATTTTTCTTAAATTTTTGGAATATAAATATTGCACAGCATCATAAATACTTCCCATGTCATTTACACCCACTTTATCCACTTCCATTTCTACATTTATCCGGTCGAATAAAACTACAGGGATCTCATATTCTTGCAAATGGTACAAATGCTCAAAATTATTAAGTTTCTGGGTTTCCTCCGAAACAGAGATCAATAATCCATCAACAATCCCGTTTGAAATAAGCTCTGAAATTTGCTGTTCCAGTTTTAAGGATTCGTTGGTGATGTACGTGATTACCTGAAAGCCGAGTTTACGAGCCTCAGTTTCGATCCCGCCCATAACTTTGGCAAAGAAATTATTGGAAATACTAGGAACTATTACGGCGATATTTCCGGTGCGGTTGCGTTTTAAATTTACGGCAGTAGGATTAGGCCTGTAATTATGAAGTTTTGCCAGTTCCTTAACCCGGTTGATGGTCTTTGGGCTAATTTCTGAACTGTCATTAAGGGCTTTTGAAACTGTAGAAATGGAAACGCTTAACAGTTTTGCCAATTCCTTTAAAGTGATTTTTGATCTCATAACACTAAGGATTAAAATAAGCTTTAGAAGTAAAAATAGGAGAAGCAGGGAACAACCTTTTTTATAAAATAGAACGCATAATTAATAGAGCGTCTTATCAAAATAAAAAAAGCCGATTCCTGAAAATCCGGAACCGGCAATTTAAGACAATTTCATTTAAAAATAAATTACTCTAAATTTTCGTAGTCAAATTTTTGTCCTCCTACAGAGATTTCAACCATAGCGCCCGCTTTTGGCATGGTAGCAATTGCTATTCCATTCCTAAATTCTATGCTCTTGGCCTTACCTTCTTCCATTATTACAGCAGAAGCGGTTCCTGATAATTCAAAATTTCCCTGCTTAAACCGATCCAGTTCTGTTTGGTTTTGAAAAAAGATGACTTGCCTGAAGGCTTGCCCACCTATTTGTAATCCAATGTCTAATTGCTTTAAATTTGCCATACCTATTAGTTCACCTTTTTCATAAACAGCACCATTCCCGGATGCCCCCCCAACTACATAAGCTCCTTTTCCAACATTGGGGAAAATAACGTACCCCTCCGCATTGGAGAAAAGCTCAACAATATTGGAATTATTTTTTATGAAGGCCGCTTTGGCTAATTCGGCATCGTTGATCACTTCCTGTTGTTCGGCTGTTTGCGCTACCAAACTGCCGGTAAACATAAGTAGCATCAAAGCTAAAATCGGTTTATAAAAATTCAATGTTTTCATAATTTACTTTTTTTGATTTTTGAAAGAATTAATTTATTCAATATTATAACAGCTAAATTTTACCAGATATTAATTTCAAGATTGAAATGTTTAGAGTTTATGGGTATATTTTAATCTTGAATAATAAAGTTTGAACAACAGTGAAATTCCCGTAATAAGACAATTTCAGCTCAAACTAATCTGAATTTTATATTGAATCTATTGAGCAGGGAAGAACTCAAACTTTTGTCCTCCTACTGAAATCCCGGCCATTGCACCAGCCTTAGATTTGGTTACAACTCCAACTCCATCCTGGAAATCAACACTTTTTGATACCCCTTCTTCCAAAAGGACTGCAGATGCATTTGCGGACAATTCGAAATTACCTTGCTTAAATTCATTTAGAGCAGCCTGGGTTTGAAAAAATATAACTTCTATAAAAGCCTTTCCTCCTATTTGAAGTCCAACATCCAATTGTTTTAGATTCGAATATCCTGTCAGATTTCCATTTTGATAAACTGTTCCATTTCCGGATGCTGCCCCAATAATATAAGCACCTTTTCCTACATTGGGAAAAATAGCATATCCCGCAGAGGAGGAAAAGAGTTCAGCAATTTTAGGATGGCTATTGGAAATAGTAGCTTTTGCTTGCAGAGAATCTGACATAAGTGAATCAGAAGTGTTTTGTGAAGATCCACAACCTGCAAATAAAATGAAAGTCAGTGCCAAAATGGGCATGTAAATTTTTTTTGTTATTGAATTCATTTCAGTTTTTTTTTGGTTTATCTTTTAAAATTATTCCTATTTCAAATCAAAAAATGTTAACCGAGGGTTAATTCACTCTATATTAACATGTCCTCGAAAATTTTGTTAATGTGAAGATCTTTAACATTATAACCGTTAACTAGTTGAAATCCGAGAAAGCAATGTAAAGACGCAATTACTTGGTATTCCTGCGATTGTACTTCTAGAATTGATTTACAAAAAGTTAAAATGCAACCCAACGATGAAGCTATTGCGCTCATTTCTTAAAGCCCCGATACTGATCAATGGTAAATTGCACAAACGGAAAAAGGGCGTTCCGCAAGGTTCGCCTTTAAGTCTATTGCTTTCCAATATCCTGCTCAACGAGCTGGATAAAGAACTGGAGCAACGAGGACAGATATGCAGATGATTTCAGCATCTAGGTTAAGTGTAAAATGTCAGCAAAACGAGTAAGTAATGGTATCTACAAGTTTCTGCGGGACAAACTTCAATTGCGGATAAACAGGGAGAAAAGTGGCATACGTAAACCTTTAAAATTTCAAGTACTAAGGTTTGGTGTTGTACCGACCTATAAGAAGTCCTCTTCTCATTGATGGGGAAAGCCGGCTACTCGATTAGCGTTTTATGTTTTCTCTCCGATTGCTAATTTATATATTTTTGAAAAAACACTACTATATCTTTTTTTACGTTTTCTGGCTGTTCATGTCCAATGTTTTTGTAGGTCTTAATAATTAAGTTCACACCTTCATTTATATAAATATTCTCACAATTCTCCCATCGAAGAGGA
>ERZ1284729.203-NODE-203-length-10759-cov-8.950299_pt1 | contig 10759 bp, 9 predicted proteins | sample MGYA00454602_ERZ1284729 | MGnify/ENA primary metagenome ERZ1284729 (study PRJEB36292, sample SAMEA5787381) | metagenome | biome: Arctic soil; feature: perennial spring outflow channel; material: sediment | place: Canada | collected 2017-07-08 | depth 0.05 m ... | reverse complement strand
GATGTATAACTCATCTGGAAAAAACTCCTTATTTATATGATTATACCCAGTCTTTTTTCCCGATAGTTCAGGGTAGTGTCTATAAAGATTTACGTCAACAATCTGCAGAATATATCGCATCAGTGGGCGCAGAAGGGAATGCCATTGGAGGACTTTCCGTAGGTGAACCTGCAGAGGAGATGTACGCAATGACAGAAGTTGTTACGGCAATACTTCCTAAGGACAAGCCGCGCTATTTGATGGGAGTGGGGACGCCGGCAAATATTCTGGAAAATATTGCTTTGGGAATTGATATGTTTGATTGCGTTATGCCAACCCGTAACGCCAGAAATGGAATGTTGTTTACAGCGCATGGCACGATAAATATCAAAAATAAGAAATGGCAAGATGATTTTTCAGCTATAGATGAAATGGCAATAACCTTTGTGGATACAGAATATAGCAAAGCCTATTTACGTCACTTGTTTACGGTAAATGAATTGCTTGGAAAGCAAATCGCAACTATCCACAATCTCGGTTTTTATCTCTGGTTGGTTCGTGAGGCAAGAAAACATATATTAGCGGGAGATTTTGCCTCCTGGAAAAACATGATGGTTCAGCAAATGGATAAACGCCTTTAAATTGAAAATACTTGACTGGTACATATTAAAAAGTTATTTGGGGACCTTTATCCTCATGTTAATTTTGTTTATTCCAATTGGAATTACGGTAAATCTTGCCGAAAAAATCGATAAGATCCTGGAAAATGAAGTTCCTTTAGTTGAAGTTGTTAAATACTACCTGGATTTCACTATTTATTTTGCCAACCTGTTATTTCCTTTATTCCTATTTCTTTCGGTAATCTGGTTTACCTCCAAATTGGCCAACAATACTGAAATCATTGCTTTTTTGAGTAGTGGAGTTTCATATATGCGTTTTTTAAGACCTTATTTGATTGGAGCAACCATTGTTAGTTTGGGTGCGCTTGTTTTAAGTATGTATCTTGCACCTCAAGCCAGTAAAGGCTTTAATGAATTTAAATACGAATACCTTAAAAAGGGAACTGAAGTTCAGGAAACCAGCGATGTTTATCGTCAAATAAACGGATCGGAGTATATCTATGCCAGTAATTTTCAGCCTAAATCTAAATCGGCTCGCAATTTTACACTTGAACATTTTGAAGGAAATGTGTTGAAGTACAAAATAAGCGCATCCCGCCTTCAGTTTAATGAGAAAGACACCACTTATACTTTAATCAATTTTGATAAACGGATTATTGGGGAAAATGAAGATATTATACTGCACGAAAGAACGATGGACACGATCTTGCCTTTTGAATTTGATGAACTTACCCCGGTTTCTTATATAGCAGAAACCTTGAATTACAATGAACTCAATGATTTTATAGAACAAGAACGCAGACGAGGTTCGGCGAATATGAACCGATACTTGGTGGTAGCCTACAAGCGGTGGAGTTTGCCGGTTTCCGCATTTATCCTTACAATTATTGCAGTTGCGGTATCATCTAAAAAACGTCGTGGTGGAATGGGGGTAAATTTGGCGTTAGGAATATCTCTTGCTTTTATTTTTATCTTTTTCGATAAGGTTTTTGGGACAATGGCAGAACAATCTTCGTTTTCACCTCTTATTGCGGTATGGTTTCCCAATATAACCTTCGGCATTTTAGCGATCTATCTTCTGTATAATGCCAGACGATAAACTAAAAAGTTACCTGCATTTTCATTTTATAGTATTTCTTTGGGGATTTACTGCTGTTCTTGGCTCACTTATAACATTAGATGCAATTCCCCTTGTTTGGTACAGAATGCTTTTGGCCAGCGGGTTTATTTTAGTTTGGATAAAATGGAAAAATGAAGATCTAAGAGTTTCGCCAAGAAAATTCCTGGTATTGGTAATAGCAGGTATTGTAATAGCACTTCACTGGCTCACCTTTTTTGGCGCGATCAAGGTTGCCAATGTCTCCATCACCCTGGCATTACTTTCAACCGGGGCATTTTTCACCTCTATATTGGAGCCCATTTTTTATAAACGAAAACTTGTTGGTTATGAAGTGGTTTTCGGTTTAATAGTGATAGTGGGACTGTATATTATTTTTAAGGTTGAAACCGATCATTATATGGGAATTATACTTGCATTGATTTCTGCTTTTTTATCTGCCGTTTTTACTTTGATAAACGGAAAACTGGTAAAACAGGCTGCACCATCGGTAATATCTTTTTATGAATTATTTACAGGAGTGGTAGCCATAAGTATTTATCTTTTAGTGATTACCATAATAAGTGATGGAGCCAGAGGGTTTGGTTCCGGATTTTTCGTTCTCAGTGCAACCGATTGGATATATCGTCTTAGTTTGGCTTCCATTTGAACTGCTTACGCCTTCATTATTTCAGTAGCAGTGATGAAGCATTTAAGTCCGTACACCGTTATGCTCACTGTTAATCTGGAACCTGTTTATGGTATTGTCCTTGCGTTTTTGGTTTTTGGAAATAAGGAACAAATGCATCCTCAGTTCTACTTCGGGGCAGCCATAATCCTAACTACAGTTATCTTAAACGGGTATCTGAAAACAAAACGAAAAATTAATAAGTTATCTGGGAAATCTTCCTTTTAAAGTTTGTTATATTTGTAGGCTAATAAAACCCCAACTTCACATGGAATATTTAGATTTTGAATTACCCATTAAAGAGTTAGAAGAACAGTATCAAAAGGCCTGTAATATTGGGTCTGAGAGCAATGTTGATGTTACCGCTACCTGTAAGCAGATAGAAAAAAAATTGGCGGGAACCAAAAAGGAGATCTATAAAAATCTTACTGCCTGGCAACGAGTTCAACTTTCCAGACATCCAAACCGTCCATATACGTTAGACTATATTAATGCCATTTGCGGAAATACATTTTTGGAACTCCATGGGGATCGAAATGTGAAAGATGATAAGGCAATGATTGGTGGACTGGGTAAAATTGGAGATCAAAGTTTTATGATAGTTGGACAGCAAAAAGGATATAATACCAAAACCAGACAATTACGAAACTTTGGGATGGCTAATCCAGAAGGTTACCGTAAAGCACTTAGGTTGATGAAATCTGCCGAGAAATTTGGGGTTCCTGTTGTAACCCTCATTGATACTCCGGGAGCTTATCCAGGATTGGAAGCAGAAGAACGTGGACAAGGAGAAGCCATAGCCCGTAATATTTTGGAAATGTCCCGGCTTAAGGTTCCTATTATAGTTGTAATTATTGGTGAAGGAGCCAGTGGTGGAGCTCTGGGAATTGGAGTGGGAGATACTGTTTTGATGCTGGAAAATACCTGGTATTCCGTAATTTCACCGGAATCCTGTTCCTCTATTTTATGGCGTAGCTGGGAGTATAAAGAAATAGCTGCAGAAGCATTGAAGCTTACTGCTAAGGATATGAAAAAGCAGAAATTAATTGACGAAATTGTGAAAGAACCTTTGGGCGGAGCACATAGTAATAGAGAAGAAGTTTTTGAAAGCGTGAAGAATGCAATTTTATCGGCTCATAACGAGTTGAAGAACTTATCACCAAAAGATTTGGTAGATAAGCGAATGGAAAAATATTCCAGTATGGGAGTCTTTAAAGATTAAATCTTTATACATAACCCTTTAAAAAATTCCGAGGTTCCTGCTTCGGAATTTTTTTGCCTTATTAACAAATAAATAAAGTTGTCAACAGTCAAATTGTTGATTACCTGTTAACTAAGTTAATTCAATTTCTTTAAGATTGTCTTAACAATTTTTTTACATTAGTCCTATGGAAAAAGTCACTGCCCCACAACCTAAAAAATATAGCTCGTCCAACGTTATAAATCTAGAAAAAGGAAAAATTCCGCCTCAGGCCGTGGATTTGGAAGAGGTAGTGTTAGGAGCAATGATGATCGATAAAAAAGGAGTCGATGAAATTATCGATATTCTTCATCCAGATGTTTTTTATAAAGCCGCACATAAGAATATTTTTGAAGCCATAATTAAACTCTTTGAAAATACCGAGGCAATTGACTTATTAACAGTTTCCAATCAACTGCGTAAAGATGGAAAATTAGAACAAAGTGGTGGTGAATTTTATCTCATTCAACTCACTCAAAAGGTATCCTCTTCAGCACATATTGAGTTTCACGCCCGCATAATTTTACAGAAGTTCATTCAGCGGAGTTTGATAAAAATTTCCAATGAAATCATAGAACAGTCGTACGACGAAGCTACTGATGTTTTTGACCTTTTAGACACTGCAGAATCTAAATTGTATGAAGTAGCACAAGGGAACATCAAACGATCTTCAGAAACTGCACATAGTTTGGTAATTCAGGCAAAAAACAGGATTCAGGAAATATCAAATAAAGAAGGTTTAAGTGGTGTGCCTTCAGGCTTTGACAAACTCGATAAATTGACATCGGGTTGGCAGCCAAGTGATTTAATTATTATTGCTGCACGTCCCGGGATGGGTAAAACGGCACTTACTTTATCTATGGCCAGGAATATTGCAGTACAACATAATATTCCCGTTGCCTTTTTCTCCCTGGAGATGTCTGCGGTGCAATTGATCACCCGATTAATATCTTCTGAAACCGGCTTGTCTTCCGAAAAGTTGCGAACCGGTAACCTGGAAACTCATGAATGGGAACAGCTTAACGTGAAAGTAAAGGATCTGGAGAAAGCTCCTTTATTTATAGATGATTCGCCCTCATTGTCAATTTTCGATTTACGTGCGAAAGCAAGGCGGTTATCTTCACAACATGGAATTAAATTACTTGTTGTAGATTATTTGCAGTTGATGACTGCCGGGAGTTCTGTTAAAGGAGGAAACAGGGAACAGGAAATTTCTACCATCTCCAGGAATTTAAAAGCCCTGGCAAAAGAACTCAATATTCCTGTAATCGCGCTTTCTCAATTGTCCCGTGCAGTTGAAACCCGGGGCGGAAGTAAACGTCCATTATTGAGTGACTTGAGGGAATCTGGTGCAATTGAGCAGGATGCAGATATCGTTTCTTTTATCTACAGACCTGAATATTACAAAATTGATGAATGGGACGACGAAGAACGTTCGCCTACTGCGGGCCAGGGGGAATTTATAGTAGCCAAGCATCGTAACGGTGGATTGGACAGCATTCGTTTGAAATTTGTTGGACATCTCGGAAAATTTGATAACTTAGATGACTTTGACTCTCCATTCGAGTATAACTCAAAAATGAATGAAGCCGCAAATGACGATACCTTTAAAAGATCCAAATTGCCAAATCCGAGTGCAGATGAGGCATTTGGTAGTTCTATGAATGGAGATTTTAACGATAATGAGGATAACGACGTACCTTTCTAACATCAAATATCCGGTAGGAAGATCTACTTCCTACCAACTTTGCAAGGATTTTTCAATATCTTCTTCGTTTAAGAAACAGTTTCATTTAAAATTTAATAAATTCGGGATAAATAGCTTGAAAAAATTAATGTTTTTTCTGTTTTTATTTTTGTCTTCTTCCTATTTATTTGCCTCCGGGATACTAATCCCTATGGATGCAAAGGGACAAACCAATCATTTAAAAGCTTACGGGATCACTTATTATGCCCTTGAAAATGGATTAAATGTCCAATGGCTTTTAAATTACCGAGGCGGATCTTTCTTAATTTCTGATACTGTAGCATTGCGCCGGGAATGCCAGATCCGCGGGGTTTCCTTTGAAATTTTAAGTGAAACTAAAGTTCAATCTATTCTAGAAGTCATTCAAAGTCCATCAAGTAATATGGAAGCTGTTATTCTGGAGAAAGCCCCTAAAATTGCTGTTTACTCTCCGCAGGGGAATAAGCCATGGGACGATGCTGTTACAATGGTGCTTACCTATGCCGAAATTCCCTATGAAACTATTTACGATGAGGAGGTATTAGGCGATGCTTTGCTATTATATGATTGGTTGCATTTGCACCATGAAGATTTTACTGGGCAATATGGAAAATTTTATAGGAATTACAGGACTACACCTTGGTACATTCAGGAAAAAGCCGAAGCCGAAGCTTTAGCTTTAAAATTGGGATATAAAAAAGTCTCTAAAGAAAAATTAGCTGTTGCCTTAAAAATAAAAAATTTTGTAATAGGAGGTGGTTTTATGTTTGCCATGTGCAGTGCAACAGATAGCTTTGATATAGCTTTGGCAGCTGAAGGAGTGGATATTGCAGAACCTATGTTCGATGGCGATCCAAGCGAGCCCGGGTATCAGGTAAAACTTGATTATAATAAAACTTTTGCCTTTTCCGATTTTGACCTGGAACGGAGCCCAATGGTTTATGAATTTTCTTCCATAGATATGACTGATCAACGTCAAATTTCAATGGAGAATGATTATTTTACACTGATGGAATTTTCTGCAAAATGGGATCCTGTTCCAACAATGCTCAATCAAAATCATACCGTTCTGGTCAAGGGATTTATGGGTCAAACAACGGCTTTTGCTCCTTCTACCCTAAAATCCACAGTTTTGGTATTGGGGGAGAATAAACTGAATGGCGAAGCGCGATACATTCATGGAATTAAAGGAAAAGGTTTTTTTACATTCTATGCGGGTCATGATCCCGAAGATTATCAGCATAGGGTAGGGGATCCAAAAACGGAATTGGAACTTCATCCCAATTCTCCGGGTTACCGTCTTATTTTAAATAATGTGCTTTTTCCCGCAGCGAAAAAGAAAAAGCAAAAAACTTAGATAGGTTTTATTTCCTAACACTAATTACTTATGGAAAAAGCAGATAATTTCTACAAGAAGATTACCAAGACGATTTTCATCGCATTACTGATGCTTTCAGCTTTTGCCCTTATTATTTTTCATGCCAACTTTTTTCTGTTAGTATTCGCAGGGATCTTTTTTTCGGTTTTATTGAACTTTTCTTCCAACTGGATCGTTCAGAAAACCAATATGAAATATGGTTTAGCCTTGTTTTTAATTCTCCTAATTTTAGTTGGGCTGCTGTATCTTATGATTATATTAATAGGACCCTCCATGGTGCAGCAGGCACAGGAAATGACAGATGCTCTGCCCAAATCCCTAGAAGATCTCAAGGAACGAATTACAGAAACCTCTGTTGGCCGCAACTTATTCGAAAAATTACCTAGCGATCTTGGAGCGTTAATAGAAGATAGAGGGCAGGTAATATCCCGTATCTTAGGTTCCTTCTCAACGACTATAGGGGCAATTGCAAATTTTTTTATTATTATTGTTACCGGAATTTTTTTAGCCTCCAATCCAGGTATCTACACAAAGGGTTTTATTAGATTGTTTCCACTGCAATTTCGTCCCCGCTTAAAAGAGGTTATGGATAAAACACAAAATACCCTAAGCCTATGGATGATGGCCAAATTAATTTCAATGCTTGTAGTTGGAGTTTTTACAGCCATTGGCCTGGCAAGTCTTGGGATGCCAATGCCTTATGCTCTTGCGTTGATGGCTGGCTTATTTTCTTTTATCCCGAACATAGGCCCGTATCTGGCTCTCGCTCCGGCTGTATTGATTGCTCTGTTGCAGGGAGGTAATATGTTTATATATGTACTTATTCTTTATTCTGGAATTCAAATAGTGGAAAGTTACCTAATTACTCCTATGATCGAAAAGAAAATAGTACATCTCCCGCCGGCCCTCACTCTTTTTTGGCTGGTACTTTTAGGAATACTTACCGGGATTCTTGGACTCATAATGGCTACTCCTATTCTTGCCGCTCTTATTGTGATTATTGGAGAATTATATGTTAAGGACAATCTGGAATCTTATTCACTTCAGGGGGAAACGGGTGATCCAAAACGTGAAACCAAGGAAGTAGATTATAATAAGAAAAATGGTTCTCCAGACAGTCAAGAAATAAAGAAATAACTACTACAGATGACTTGGTTAACATTAGGTAACTAGAACTTGTACTTACAGCTATTGGCAATCGAAGTTTAAAAAATAAAAGATCCGGTACTTTTTGAGAACCGGATCTTTCTAAGAACGTTAATTGGGTATATAATTTATTTTACTTTGTCAACAATAGCTTTAAACGCTTCCGGGTGGTTCATAGCTAAATCGGCTAATACCTTTCGGTTTAAGTCAATATTGTTAGCTTTTATACCTCCCATGAATTGAGAATAAGACATTCCATGTAATCTGGCTCCGGCATTAATACGGATGATCCAAAGTGAACGAAAATTTCTTTTCTTGGTTTTGCGGTCTCTGTAAGCGTATAACATCGCTTTGTCAACCGCGTTTTTAGCTACTGTCCAAACGTTTTTACGACGTCCAAAGTAACCTTTTGCTAGCTTTAGAACCTTTTTTCTTCGGGCTCTCTTCGCAACTGAATTTACTGATCTTGGCATAATTTTACATTTTTTTGAAGTAGGCGGTCTTTATGACTCTTTTTAAATTGAAGTTCTCAATTCTTTTTTGCCTCACTCCAGGGTTATTAAATTGTTAAAACCATCAAAACGGTTCAAATTACTTTAAACGTAATTGAAGTTTGATACTTTTTTTGTCGGCATCATGTACCAAAGTACTATGCGTTAAAGCAAGCTTACGTTTTTTAGACTTCTTTGTTAGAATGTGGCTTTTAAACGCGTGCTTCCTTTTTATTTTACCTGTACCGGTAAGCTTGAACCGCTTTTTGGCACTGGATTTTGTTTTCATTTTAGGCATGCTCTTCTGTATTTATAATTAACGTTCTTACTTTCTTATTTGGTTTTTTTAGGAGACATAAACATAGTCATACGTTTACCTTCCAATTTTGGCATCTGTTCTACTTTGCCAACTTCTTCTAAATCCTGCGCAAGCCTGAGGAGTAAAATCTGCCCCTGATCTTTAAAAACAATGGAACGACCTTTAAAAAAAACGAAAGCTTTCAGCTTTGCGCCATCTTTTAAAAATTTTTCTGCATTCTTCTTTTTAAATTCATAATCATGATCATCGGTTTGAGGACCAAATCGAATTTCTTTCACAACCACTTTGGTAGCTTTAGACTTTAATACCTTTTCTCTCTTCTTTTGCTCATAGAGAAACTTCTTGTAGTCCATAACTTTGGCTACAGGTGGACTGGCATTTGGTGAAATTTCCACTAAATCTAGTTCTTGTTCTTCCGCTATTTCCAAGGCTCTTTTTATTGGATAAACACCAATTTCAACATTGTCACCAACAAGGCGAACCTCATCCGAACGGATTTTTGTATTAATCCGATGTTGGTCTTCTTTAATCTCTCTAAGCGGTCGCTTGGATCTTTTTCTACGTATTGCTATGGCTATCTATTTTTTGATTAAACTTCAAACGTTTTAAGCGTCTTTTTTATTTCTTTATTTATCATTTCGGTAAATTCTTTAATAGACATAACGCCTATATCCCCCTCACCGTGTTTGCGTACGGAAACTGTACCATCATTTTCCTCCTGTTCCCCAACGATCAACATATAGGGGATTTTGCTCATTTCCGCCTCGCGAATCTTCTTGCCAATGGTTTCATTTCGATTATTTGCCGAAGCGCGAATTTCGTCATTTTCTAGCGAAGTCAAAACTTTTTGTGAGTATTTTTCGAATTTCTCACTAAGAGTGAGTATAATAGCCTGTTCAGGTATTAACCATAGCGGGAAATTACCCCCTGTATTTTCTAATAATACAGCAATAAATCGTTCCATACTGCCAAATGGGGCCCGATGTATCATTACTGGACGATGTAATTCATTGTCGCTGCCCTTATAAGTAAGATCAAAACGCTCGGGCAAATTGTAGTCAACCTGAATAGTTCCAAGTTGCCAGCTTCTTCCTAAAGCATCCTTTACCATAAAATCCAGTTTTGGACCATAAAAAGCAGCTTCCCCTTTTTCAATCACATAATTTAGCCCTTTTTCGTCCGCAGCAGAAATAATCGCATTTTCTGCTTTTTCCCAAACTTCATCACTTCCGATGTACTTTTCTTTGTTCTCAGGATCTCTTAAAGAAACCTGTGCGGTAAAATCATCAAAACCTAAAGAATCAAACACATATAAGGTGAGGTCAATTACTTTTTTAAACTCCTCATCTAATTGGTCTGGGGTACAAAATATATGAGCATCGTCCTGGGTGAATCCGCGAACTCTTGTTAATCCGTGAAGTTCTCCGCTTTGTTCATATCTGTAAACAGTTCCAAATTCTGCAAAACGTTTCGGTAAATCCCGGTAACTCCAGGGAGATGAATTGTAAATTTCGCAGTGATGCGGGCAGTTCATCGGTTTTAGCATAAATTCTTCACCCTCATTTGGGGTTTTAATTGGCTGAAAACTGTCTGCGCCATATTTTTCGTAATGTCCCGAGGTAACATAAAGTTCTTTTTGGCCGATATGTGGGGTAACCACCATTTCATAACCTGCCTTTTTTTGTGCTTTTTTCAAAAAGTCTTCAAGGCGCTCCCTTAATGCAGCTCCTTTTGGCAACCAAAGCGGTAAACCTAATCCAACTCTTTTTGAAAAAGTAAAAAGTTCCAGTTCTTTACCCAATTTGCGGTGATCCCGTTTCTTGGCCTCTTCCAGCAATTCAAGATATTCCTTGAGATCCTTTTGTTTCGGGAAAGAAACCCCGTAAACCCTTGTGAGTTGCGGCTTCTTTTCATCCCCCCGCCAGTAGGAACCGGAAGCGCTGGTCAATTTTATGGCTTTTATAATCCCCGTATTTGGAATGTGGCCTCCGCGACATAAATCGGTAAAAGTATCGTGATCACAAAAAGTGATCGTTCCATCTTCCAGGTTTTCTATCAACTCTACCTTAAAAGGAT
>ERZ1284729.202-NODE-202-length-10773-cov-9.876003_pt1 | contig 10773 bp, 10 predicted proteins | sample MGYA00454602_ERZ1284729 | MGnify/ENA primary metagenome ERZ1284729 (study PRJEB36292, sample SAMEA5787381) | metagenome | biome: Arctic soil; feature: perennial spring outflow channel; material: sediment | place: Canada | collected 2017-07-08 | depth 0.05 m ... | reverse complement strand
AGTAATGCAACAGCAAACAATATATATATTATACTTTTCATTATGAGTTATTTAGAATTTCGTTAATTGGTTAAAACAGGATAATCTTTAGGAACAGATGCACTCCACTTATTTGAAGTCCAGGAAGGGTTATTATTATATAAACCATTCATTCCAAATTTTAAACTGTAAGCATCATATCCTAAAACTCTTAGGCAAGCTGTAACGATAGCCGAAGTTTGACCAGTATAACAATATGTAACAACATTGGCATTAGGGTCAATACCTAAATAACTATCATCAGCCAGTGTTAATGGAAGTATGCGATTAGCGCCTTTAATATGGCCAAAAGCCAGATAATCAGATTCGCTAAAATAATTGTTGATAAAGTATCCGCTAGGGGTTGCTAAAACATCAGAACCATTAACGCCTTGGAAGCCTAATGCAACCATTTCTTCAACTCTTTTTTTAAGAATTTCTTCACCATTTGAAGATTGACTGGTAATTGAAGGCTCATTATATGTTATGTTTGCCGGCGCAGCCGCATAACTCCAGTTTGCATTGCCATTTGCTATATTACCTGTAACTGAATTATTCCAAGACCCTGCGGTAGAAGAGTTCCAGCCAGACATTCCCCATTTTAACGCTTGAGTATGCGAAAATCCATACATACGTAATAAAGCAGTTGCATAACAAGCTGTTTGACCGGTATAGCAAATTACCAATATTGGTTTAGAACCTGCTTTTGTTGCTTCTGTTAAAATATTTGGGAAAGCAACATTATTAGCTCCGGCAACATGAGCAGTTAAAAAATCGGAATTACTTCTTATATCCATAATATAATATGAACTTAAAAAATCATCAACTTCGGCTAAAGTGGCTGGTGGACCAGTAACAAATTTTTCTCCGGATGTGTTTGTTATAATCTTGTCTATGTCTAGATTATTTTGAACCATATAATCCTTCATCAAAGTAAATTTTGCAGTGGTTACTGCATCCACAGAAGGATCGTCACCTCTATCACAAGATGTAAGAAATAATGTAGGAATCAATAATAATCCAAAAACTAAAAATGATATTCTTTTCATGACTTTATATTTTAATATTGTTTGATTTTTTTTATTCTACTACTGGGTACATGTTAATTTCTTTATTGGTAAAAGCATCCCGATCTTGGTCTATTAATACCTCATTCATAAAGCTATTTTCACCATATGCTACATTACCAATTTCATATCCTAACAAGTTTAAATACGCTACAACAAAAGCTGCTTTTTGACCGGTAGTTTCGTAAACAGCTACTTTTTTATCAACAGGGATTGTGTATAAATCTGAGGATGTTGTTAAAGATGTATTCGGTGCATAGCGTACTGCTGATGGAATGTGTCCGAAATCGTAGTTTTCTGAACTGTTATAATTAATGACGAAGTAGTTTGCTGGACTTTCAAAAACATCAGCAGCTTTAACAATTAAATCACTATAAGGTTGTTTAAATAAGGTTGTTAATCTCGCCTTTAAAATTTCCTTAGCTTCAGCTTTACCAGTATTTAAAGTAGGATGACTTCCTTTTGATGGTTGAGCATTTGGGGTAGTTTCTAATTTTGATGCAAATTCATTAGAAATATTTTTATTCCATGCACCATTTGCGAAATCTTCTCTCCAAGAACTCATTCCCCATTTCATACTATATACATTATCATATCCTGCTAATCGTAACAAGCTTGTGTAATAAGCGGCAGATTGACCAGAATAACACATAATTACTATTTTGTCAAAATTTGTAGGATTAATTTTAGTTTCAAAATAAGTAAGTAAGTTTTCAGCTTTTACGTTTGCTGCACCCTTAATATGAGCATATTCAAACCAAGAATCTGTTCTAATATCAATAAGATGAAATTTAGGGTCTTTCATATTTTTCTTTACCTCATCTGCACTTATTATAGGTAATTCGCCATTAATAAAATTATTGTTGGCTTCCAGGTAATTTACTAGCGTTTCAAATTCATCTGGAGGATTTGGGATTGGATCGGATATTTTTATAAAACTGCTAAATAAAATTGTTGTAATAAAAAGTATTACGATTCCAAATAATGATAGTTTTTTCATAACATAATGTTTAATTACTAATTGTTTTATTGGGATTATTAAGAGCAAAATTACACCATACTACTTGATTTTTTTAGGGCTTATACTAATACATAACCGATTAATTGTGTAACATTTGTTACACAAGTAAATCTCTGTATAGCAGTGTTTTATCTAAATAATTTTGCATTTTTTTTAAATGAATTTTCGAAGAGAAATTTTTTTTAAATGAGATGGTGTTTACAAAGCGCTTGTTTGTATAGAAAAGTGAAGTTTTATGAAATTTGACGTGATGGACAAAAGGGCATTAAAATTATCTAAACCCTTTGTAATCATTTGCTTCGAAGTAAATACTTGCCATTGAATAAAAAAATGTTTTTCATTATAGAAGTTCAATCCTCTAGAAAAAAGCTGTCAGAAATGGTAAGCAAAAGGGTATATGTTTAGACTGTGTTGCTCACACTTGATGGCAGGCAAGAGGCTTAATCCTCTTACCATTTAGAATGAATATGTTTACGGAAATAAACCTACGAACCCTTGGCATAGAAATACAGTTATTATATTTACATTCAAAGAAAAATACAGCTTTATACAATGTCCTTCCCTAAAAGAAGATTGCCAAGAAAAGTTGTGCTCCTTAAGGTCATTAACTGCCGGGGGAAAATTTCACCTTGATACCGTTTAAGGGTGCAAAAATAAAGGTGAACTTATTGAAATACTACGTGAGAACATAATCTAATTCGCTTTACTACAAAGGGAAAAATAACTATAAGAACAAAGTCTTTAAATTCTTGTCTTAGCTTACCAGGGAAGAAAGGGATAGATAAATTCTATAGGGGACATCCCTGTCCAAATGTACCAGTTGCATCAAGTGACGATTATAAGGATGACTATCACGAAAAACGAAAGTTCCTGTTTCCATTGAGCTCAGGGAACTTGTGACGATGATGAAGTTGACAGATAGAGAATCTTTCCAGAATGGTCCAGCTCCCTGGTTTTCGGGATGGGAACCATTCTTCAAGGAAAGGACAACAGGTCTGGAAACCCGAAAAAGCTACTTTATATAGGAGCCTTAACACACCTAGATAAAATAGCTATTTACTTGGTATAATTTCTACAAATGGGATATTCCCAACACTATAAATGTCACTGATAGATATTACTCCAACTTCAAGAACAAACTCAGAAACCAAAAAGGATTGTGCTGATAGAGCAGGGTCAAGTTCATTGATGAGTTTTTAGAGGCCTTGAAATATATTCCTTGGCCGATTGTTTTCCAGTAGAGCTCACCTCTGTCGTTTTAGTCAAAACAAAAGTAACAATCATAATGGAAAATAAAATTTGGGAATAACATAAGTCATCCTTTTTGGCTACTCCAAAAAAAGGAATCAAAACTCAGTCTCCATTTTAGCTTTATATCTTAATTTATAAAGAGGCTAACAACCGCCTTCAGGCGCTTTTTTCTTCTTTTGCCTAACAATTATCTTTTTAGGAGGTATTATAACCTCTTCCTCAATTAATTTTTCAGAAGTATATTTATGAGAATCTTTTATAAAAGCACTTATATCTGCTTCAGATTTTTCTATTTCACTGTTTTTCGTGATTAATTTATTCTGTAAATAGCTGTTTTCAATGGCTAATATTTTAATATTTTCGTAACCCAATTGGTATAAAAAAAGAAAGGGCCCATTAACTTCTTCAGGATTATTTCCGTACAAAACAGCCGTTTTATTTTTTTCTTTGATTTCATCTAATAATCCTGAATTTTTATCATTTAAAATTTCAGGAGTATAGATATTTATAGCATTTTCTAAATGACCTTTTTCGAATTCAAATTGATTTCTGACGTCAATTAATACATAATCCGAGTTGTTAATTTCATTAAGTGTTACTATATAGTCGTCATTTGTTATTTTTTCAAGCGCATTTTCAGTGTTATTGTCATATAAAAATTTTGGCCTTTCATAGGCTAAAAGTCCTATAATCACTACTAGGATAAAAAGTATTGAAGCTATAGATATTCGTTTTGTTTTTTCTGTTTCTTTCATGAGGATCGTTTTTCTAAATTTAAAAATTAACAGCCACCTTCAGGAGCTTTCTTCTTCTTTTTGCGAACAGTGATAACTTTCTTTGGAGCTTCTATTTTTACTTCAGAATCTTTACTTGCTACTTGATCAGGATAAATAACTCCAAAATACATACTTGCTGCTTTTCTTGTTGTAAAGAGTTCAAATTCTTCAGCAGTCTTGTTTTCAGAAGGTACCTGGGGATTAATAATTGTTGAAAACCATCTGTTTGTACCGCCTTTTAGAACGCGTAGGTTTTTATATCCTAAACGACTGCATAATATCCATGCTTGATCGGCATAAAAATTATCATTTGAATAAAACACAACATCAAATTGGTTTTGATTTAAATATACCTTGGAATCTTCATCTAATAATTTCTTAAGAGGAATATTAATTGCATTTGGAAGGGAATAGTTAGCATAACTTTCTTCATCCCTTACATCAATTAAGATAAAAGAGGGGTCTCTACTAATTAATTTATCAGCTATCAGATCTGTTGATATATACCTTTCCTGACTAATTACTTTGCTTAATAATACTTGAGGCTTAATACCCTCATGTTTCTGATATTTTGGCAATAAAACCAATCCGCCAGCAAGTAAAATTAAAATTGCTGCCAGAAATGCATATCTGAAATTTAAAACTTTTGCTGTCTTTTTTTCAACCATGGTTTTTTTTTAATAAAATACATTTTTAATTCTCTTACGCACCATATCAGCTATTACAAATGCTACTATTGCAATTATGGAAAATATAAATACTAACCAGTATGGATTTATGCCTAATGAATCCTGTAGCGTTAAATTACCATAAAAATAGCCGTCGTAAATTGGTTCTATAATCGGGAATAATTCAGAAAAAATGAAAACTCCAATCATAATACCAACCACATAAACAATGGCATCTATTTTACCGATGGCCACTGCGCATAAACTTGTTCCAGGGCAAAATCCACCTGCAACAAATCCCGCACCCATAATAATTCCACCAATGATTGCTCCCCATAAATAAAGAGGGTGAACATATAGTTGAGTAATATCTAAGTATCCAAGGTAGTCCATATAATAAACACCGATTAAAGAGACTACTGCAGCCGTAAAAAATACTTTTAAAACGGCAAAATCATAGCCGTAAAAAACTCCAGCAAGTTTTCTGGATGATGAAAACCCGGAGGATTCCAAAACAAATCCGAAAACAATACCGATTAATATGGCGATTATACTGTCCCATTCTATAGGGATTATGCCGTTAGGAATTAAAGGTCCCATAATTTTTTTATTTTTTTAATAATTAAATCCAGTTTTTTCTAAAGAAGTAAGCAAATCCATATGCCGAACCAAAAATGGCCAACATAGTTACAAAGCCACCTGTTGAAAGTACGGCCATACCACTAAGTGCAGCTCCACTTGTACAACCACGGGCAATTTGAGCGCCCAATCCAAATAAAAGACCACCACCTAATGCAAAAACGAGTCTTCGTGTACTAGTGATTTTTGGTGAATGCTGTATTCTCCAACTAATCCTCCCGCTTAATCCGCCAGAAATAAATGCACCTATTAGAACACCTAATGCTTCAAATACTAACCAGGTATTCATTGGAGATTCATCCTCACTAATAAATTTACTGTAATATGTATTGTTCTCTGCATGTGTTGGCGCAACAGATCCCACGATTGAAACAACACTGCTTTTCATAGCGCCACTAGCTCCCAGGCCTCTACCTGTTAAAAAGAATGTGAATAAAATTAAAATTCCTAATAGAAAACCTCCAAAGTAAGGATTCCAATAAACGTGTTTGTTTTCTTGTTTGTCTTGTGTCATGATTTACAGTTTTAATAAAGGAAGCGGGTTAATTGTCCGGCTTCTACCATTACAAATCTAAATATTAATCCACCTAGAAGAACTAGCATTGCCGCCACAATTACAGGAACTTTATAGCCAATAAGTTCAATAAATTCAAGTGCTGCGGGTATAATTAATCCAAGAATTACTACAAAGCCAAAGAACATCAGAGTAAAATCACCTCCAACTAATAATTGCATGGCTTCTAGCTGTACTTGTGAACCGGCATAGTATCCCATAATCATATGAGCAATCAAAGCCAATTCAACAATAATTAATGCTAAATCTATTTTCCCAAATAGATGTTTTTCTTTTGTGCTTCTGGAAAGTAAAATAATGGCAGCAGCACCTGTTGAAAGTCCGGATGTTAAAAATAAAGGGCCTAAAATAGCATTGTTCCATAAAGGTCTTGCATTAAAAGCAGACAACAGAATACCTGTATAAACTCCCAAAACCAATGTTAAAGGAATTAAGGCATATGCTATATATTTTCTATTGTCTTTTAAGAATTGTTCGAAAGTTGTTAAAAATTTAAATTTTTTAAATAATTTTAGTTTTTCTTCCGTTTTTGGATAATTTTCAGAATAAAAGCTAAAGAACCACAAAAATGAAAGTGGTGTGACAATCAATAATACCCAAGCTCCCCAAGACATTGGTGATTCAATTCTAAAAGTTGTGTATAACTGCCAAGTATATAATTTATGAGTTAAATCATATACCAATGCTAATAACCCCATTGATAAAGCTATTGGAGGAATAATTGCGGTATATCTTACGGCTCCAGGATACTCTTTTTCTTTTCCCATTAAATAAAATAAGGCGGCAAAAAACAGAATACCTGCGGCAAGCCCACCTAAAAACAGATAGAGAGATATTGGCCAGTGCCATATTTCTAAATTAGGATCTATCTTTGGAATATTTCTTCCGCTTGTAAATAATTCTTCTTGCATGATTTTAATTTTAAATTAAGTAGAAAACATGTGGATTAGTTCCTGCCTCAGGAGCTAATGTTTTATATTTTCTATTTTTTAATAATTGGGATACTTCACTATTTGGATTGTCTAAATCTCCAAAATACATACATTTTGTAGGGCAAACCGATACACAAGCGGGAAGTTGTCCTTTTTCTAATCTATGATGACAAAAAGTACATTTATCTACATAACCATCCGGATGTTGATAACGTGCATCATAAGGGCAAGATTCAATACAGGCACCACAACCAATGCATTCATCTGCTGTAACCAAAACTATCCCGCTGGGAAGTGAATGGCTAGCTCCGGTAGGACAACATCTGACGCAGGGAGCATTATCACAATGATTGCATCTTTCAGATTTTAATTCTAAATCAAGATTTGGATAAGTACCGCTAACAGTTTCAACAATCCAATCTCTACAATACCCGATTGGCACGTCGTTTTCTGTTTGACAAGCAACCACGCAATCACTACATCCAACACATTTTAAGGTGTCAATTACCATTGCATATCTCATATCTCAGTATTTTTATATGGGTTTTCGGTTAAAATTGAAACAAAATTTCCACGAAGTCCAGTTCCCCCCATAAGTGGATCTATAGCAACTTTAGAAATTAGTTCAGAATCACTTGCACCTTTACCAAATGCTCTTGTTAATTTTTTATTGTTGTGTCCAAATCCGTGATACATATAAACTGAATCCCATCGTACTCTTTCGGTAACTCTCACTTTTATTGAGAAAGTAGAGAGGATATCATCTTGATTTTTTAACCAAACTTCCTGATCCTTTTTCAATCCTAAAATTCTGGCAACTTTCGGGTTTACCCAAAGCATATTTTCATCTTTTAAATCACTTAAATTTGGATTGTTTATTGTTCTGCTAAAAGTGTGCATTGGAGATCTGCCATAATTAAGTCTGTAAAAACCCTGTTCAGGTTCTGGGTGAGCAGTATAAACAGGCATAGGGTCAAATCCTTTTTCGGCTAATTGATGCGAATAGAACTCAATTTTTCCGCTTGGAGTTGGAAATATATAATTTTCACCTTCTCTTAAGAAAAGTGGTCCGGATTTTCGATCAAATACTTTAACTCCTATTTTCTTCATTTCTTCTAAAGAAGTTCCAAGTTCCTTTAATTGCCACTCTATTACTTCTTCAAAATCGTTGTAATTAAAATAATCTTGCAAACCTAGGCGCTCTCCAATTTCTTTACTTATCCACCACGCCGGTTTTGAATCATATTTTGGTTTCACAACAGGAATTCTAACGGCAATAGAGGGGGTTCTGTTTGTTGCTGATCTAATCTCGTCGTAACGCTCCAGATAAGTACATTCCGGAAGAACAACATCAGCATAACCTGTAATTTCCATTGGCATTGTATCTACAACTACCATGAATTCTACAGCGTCAATAGCTTTAAGGGTCTTTTCACGTTGAGGCAAAGTACTCACTAAATTAGTACCTGCAACCAGCCAAGCTTTAATAGGATATTCATTGTCTTCACTTGGAATTGTGGCCTGAACTAATTCCGTAGTTATGCCCATTTCTGCATAAGGATATTTTTCACCAATTTCTCTCCATCCCCATTTTGGTTCCGGGTACTCTGGATGAGGGAATTTTGGCACCTTAAGGCTTTCTTTAAAGTAAAAACCACCTCTGTTACCCCAAGAACCTAATAAACCGTTAAGCATGGCCACCGCTCTTCCTCTTTGAGCATCATCACCATACCAAGTAACATGTCGGCCTGGGTGAATAATCACAGAGGGAGCAGCAGCAGCCATGATACGAGCTGTTTTTCTTATTTCTTCGGGTTTTATGGTTGTAATTCCATAAGCCCACTCAGGTGTAAATTGTTTTACATGTTCTTTTAGAGCATCAAAGCCTGAGGCGTATTGTTCAACATATTTTTTATTGTAGATGCCTTCTTCAATTAATACATTCATCCAGGAAAGCAATAAAGCTAAATCTGTTGCCGGTTTAATTGCCAACCAATGCTCTGATTTACTGGCGGCTGTGGAAAGTCTTGGATCTACAGTAATAATAGTAGCGCCATTATCTATTGCATCAGACATTTCCTGCACTTGGGAGTTGTGCATATTTTCTCCAATATGTGATCCAATTAAAACAAGGCATTTGGTGTCTCTTATATCTGTTGGTTCAGGAGAGCCAACCCAGGATCCAAAGGTTAACCCAAATCCGGTTTCTCTTGGACCTCTGCATTGTGCATAAGCAGGTTCAGCAATGGTATCAGAACCAAATGCTTTGAACAAATGCTCTAAATGACTTCCGGGTGACCCATGTTTAAAAAGGGCAATGGATTCAGCTCCATGTGTTTCTTTAATACCTTTAAATTTTGTGGCAATTAAATCAAGAGCTTCCTCCCAGCTGGCCTTTCTGAAAGTTTCTTCACCATTAACGGTAGTTCTGATTAGAGGAGTTTTAAGTCTGTCTTCATCATTATACATTCCTACACCACCGGTACCTCTTGGGCATAAACGGCCGTAGCAATGCGGGTCATTTTCATTACCGATAATTTTTTTAATTTCTCCATCTTCATTTGTATGCGCCCAACCGGCACATTTCCAAAAGCAAACTTCGCAATAGGTAGCTGTTCTATTAAATTTTTTAGAAACGCTTTGTTTTACTAACTCATCTAAATATGAATTGCCTCCAAACATGCTTAAAGCACTGGTTGAAGCAGCTAAACCTCCAAAACCTAATGCAGAAATTTTAATAAATTTTCTTCTAGAAGTAGTCATAAGTTTTATTGTTTTTCGAAGGTAAAAATATCTATTAACAAAGTGTTAATATGTAACATTTGTTACAGAGAGAACCAAACTATTCCAAAATATGATAAGTATCATATTTTGGAATAGTTTAACTCAAGGATTTGATTTATTCTGTTTTAATTGAGCTATAAAATTTCTAAAATCGTAATTTTTGATACTTTACAAATGATGAAAAACAAGAACTATTTAATAGTTTTTATTTTATTGGTGCTTTTTCTGTTAACCTTATTATTTGTTTTCAGAAATAATAACTTTTTACAGAAAAATAGAGTAGAAGAAATTGAATACGTTAAGATTGAAAATGTAGGCAAAGAATCTTGCCTAGATTGTCATGCTGACACAAAAGGATATTCTGTATATCATAATCCGGAGCTTATAGGTTGTATAAGTTGTCATTTGGGAAATCCCAATTCTTCAGATAAAAAAGAATCTCATAAAGGAATGGTATTAATACCGGGAAACTTAGTAGATGCTAAGGAAACCTGCGGGAAATGCCATCCAAACGAATTGGCTAAAATCGAAACTTCTTTAATGACCACAAATAGCGGTTTGGTCGCTGTAGATAAATATATTTTTGGTGAGGCCAACACTCCAGACAATCATTATCACATTAAGGATATTAAAAACTCAGCAGCAGATAAACATATTAGGGATCTTTGTGCGAATTGTCATTTGGGCGCAGAAAAAAAAAGAATTTGGAGAAATCACTCAATTAAGCAGGGGGGGAGGTTGTAATGCCTGTCATTTAAATTATTCTGAAGAAGCGAAAAATGATTTACAAAAGTATTTAGCTACAGAAAAGAAGGATTTGCCAAAATTTCACCCGGCAACAAATATCTTTGTACAAGACGTAAGTTGTTTTGGTTGTCACAGTAGGTCAAGCAGAATATCAACAAATTATGAAGGCTGGCAGGAAACTTTGTTAACTGAAAAGGATATTACCAATCAAGAAGGTTATAAAGTTTTTGAAGATGAACGTGTTTATAAATATATAGGAGAAGATTTGCATCACAATAAAGGTTTGTTGTGTGTGG
>ERZ1284729.201-NODE-201-length-10790-cov-10.879180_pt1 | contig 10790 bp, 7 predicted proteins | sample MGYA00454602_ERZ1284729 | MGnify/ENA primary metagenome ERZ1284729 (study PRJEB36292, sample SAMEA5787381) | metagenome | biome: Arctic soil; feature: perennial spring outflow channel; material: sediment | place: Canada | collected 2017-07-08 | depth 0.05 m ... | reverse complement strand
TTGGAGGAGTATCAAAGAGCAATGTCCGCTGTGAATTACCAGAAATTGTTCTAAAAGAATTTAATGTTCTTGATACATATAATGAAGTAAGAACAGGATAACACTTAATGAACAATCCCACTCCTGTTCCCGCACGCAGAAAATTGACGTATTCTTGAGCAATGAAAAATTTTTGACTTTCCGAAACTGATTTAGAAACTTTTTTTGAATCGGAACTAGTTCTTGGCACGGTAAAAGCAACTTTGCGTGAAATAGTTAAGCATTTAGAAACTATTTATTGCGAATCTATTGGGGTTGAGTATATGTATATTCGAAACCCCGAAGAAGTTAAATGGATTCAAAAACAACTCAACAAAAATTCGAATCATCCCAACTATACGCCAGAAACTAAAAAATATGTGCTGCAAAAGTTGAATCAGGCGGTGACTTTTGAGAACTTTTTACAAACCAAATATGTAGGCCAAAAGCGTTTTTCACTAGAAGGCGGCGAAACTTTAATTCCTGCAATTGGCGCTGTGATAAGGCTTGCCGCAGAAAATTTTGGCGTGAAGGAATTTGTTTTGGGAATGGCCCACAGAGGGCGTTTAAACACGCTGATAAATATTTTCAGAAAACCGATTCGCGATTTATTCAGTGAATTTGAAGGCAAAGATTTTGAAGATGAAGACATAGATGGCGACGTAAAATATCATTTAGGTTTAACCATGCGAAAAACCTTAAAAACCGGCAAGGAACTTATTATGAATCTGGTTCCGAATCCTTCACATTTGGAAACGGTTGGGCCGGTGGTACAAGGAATTTCCCGTGCAAAAATAGACAGTGATTACTACGGTGATAATTCAAAATTACTTCCGATTATTGTCCATGGTGATGCCGCGATTGCCGCTCAAGGCGTTGTTTATGAAGTGATACAAATGAGCCAGTTACCGGGTTATTCAACCGGCGGAACCATTCATATTGTGGTGAACAACCAAATAGGTTTCACCACAAATCATCTGGATGGCCGCTCAAGCACCTATTGTACCGATGTCGCAAAAGTAACCTTGTCGCCCGTATTGCACGTAAACGCCGATGATGTGGAAGCGGTGACCCACGCCATAGAAATGGCCATGAATTTTAGAATGCAATTCAAAAGAGATATTTTTATTGATTTACTCGGTTACAGAAAATATGGACATAATGAAGGCGATGAACCTCGTTTTACGCAGCCAAAATTATATAAAGCCATTGCAAAACATCCTAACCCGAGAGATATTTACGCCCAAAAACTGATTGAAGAGGGTGTTATTGATAATGATTATTTAAATAATTTAATTGCTGAATTTAAAGACCGGCTGGAAAAAGAATACCTGCTTTCGAAAGAAGTTGAAACTTCAAAAGTTAGGGAATTTATGCAAGAAACCTGGGAAGATTTTACTCGAAGAGGTTTGGAAGCGATGTTAGTTTCAGAAAAAACCGCTTACCCAAAATCGAAACTGAAAGAGATTGCCAAAATTGTATCAACCGTTCCAAAAGGCATTAAATTTTTACGCAAAGCCGAAAAGATTTTATTGGACAGACATCAGATGGTTTTTGAAAATGACAGAATCGATTGGGGAATGGGAGAAACATTGGCTTACGGAACTTTGCTTCAGGAAGGATTCGATATCCGAATTTCCGGACAGGATGTGGAACGCGGAACATTTAGCCATCGCCACGCCATTTTACGTGATGAAATTTCAGAAGAACGCATCAATTTGCTGAACATGATTGGCGACAATCAGGGAAAAATGAACATTTACAACTCCTTATTGTCGGAATACGGCGTACTTGGTTTTGATTATGGCTACGCCATGGCACATCCAAATACATTAACTATTTGGGAAGCTCAGTTTGGTGATTTCAGCAACGGCGCCCAAATTATTTTCGACCAATATATGTCGGCCGCAGAAGATAAATGGAAATTACAAAACGGAATCGTAATTTTATTGCCGCATGGTTATGAAGGGCAAGGTTCTGAGCATTCTTCGGCACGTATAGAACGTTTTCTTCAATTGTGCGCCAGAGACAATATGATTTTGGCCGATTGTACAACGCCGGCAAATTTTTTCCATCTGTTGCGTCGTCAAATGAAACGCGATTACAGAAAACCGCTTATCGTGTTTACGCCAAAAAGTTTGCTCCGCCACCCGGCCGCAACTTCTTCATTGGATGATTTTTCCAAAGGAAGTTTTCAAGAGGTGATTGACGATACTATCGACAAAAAAAATGTGACCAAATTGGTATTTTGCACCGGTAAATTTTATTACGATTTAATGGCTGAGCGTACCACCTTGGAAAGAAATGATGTGGCTTTAGTGAGAATTGAACAATTATTTCCGTTGCATTTGGAAAAATTACAACAGGTAATCGACAGCTATCCGAACGTTAAAAAATACGTTTGGGCACAGGAAGAACCTGAAAACATGGGCGCTTGGAGTTTTATGCTGCAACGCTTCAGGCTGGTAAATCTTGAAGTGGCTTCACAAGCTTTTCACGCAGTTCCTGCAGCAGGTTCTTCAGCACGATTTAAACGAAGACACCAACGTGTTATTGATAAAGTATTTGAAACGGATAAAACAACAATTGACGCATAAAAAATTCTTTTCTTCGGAAGAAATTTAAGTCAGAAAAAAGATAAAAAAATTAAAGAGATGATTTTAGAAATGAAAGTTCCCTCACCGGGAGAGTCTATCACAGAAGTAGAAATTGCAGCTTGGCTTGTTAAAGATGGCGATTATGTAGAAAAAGACCAGCCAATTGCCGAAGTGGATTCCGACAAAGCGACCCTTGAATTGCCTGCGGAAGAAAGTGGCATTATAACTTTGAAGGCCGAAGAAGGCGACACTGTTACAGTTGGCTCAGTTGTTTGTTTAATCGATTTAGAAGGTAAAAAACCAGTTGGCAGTGAGAAACCGGCAGGAAGTGAAAAATCAACAGAAAAACCTGCTGAAAAAATAGCGAAAAAACCTATCGCTTCAAGCGTTGTTGAAAAAACGTATGCAAGCGGTGCAGCTTCACCTACAGCGAAGAAAATATTGACAGAAAAAGGAATTGCGGCTTCTGAAGTTACAGGAACCGGCAAAGACGGCAGAATCACAAAAGATGACGCCATAAACGCAGTGCCAAGTATGGGAACACCGGCAGGTGGTTTGCGCAGCAGCGAGCGCGCAAAACTTTCTATGCTTCGCAGAAAAGTGGCAGAACGTTTGGTTGCCGTAAAAAATGAAACTGCGATGCTTACCACTTTTAATGAAGTGGATATGAAACCAATTTTCGACTTGAGAAACGACTATAAAGAAGCCTTTAAAGAGAAACACAATGTTGGCTTAGGATTTATGAGTTTCTTCACTTTAGCCATTGTCAGGGCTTTAAAATTGTTTCCTGACGTAAATTCTATGCTGGATGGCGATTATAAAATTTTGCACGACTTCATGGATATTTCCATTGCAGTTTCGGGTCCGAAAGGATTGATGGTTCCTGTAATCAGAAATGCGGAAAATCTTTCTTTCAGGGGTGTGGAAAATGAAGTGAAGCGTTTGGCTTTAAGGGCAAGGGACGGACAAATAACCATTGATGAAATGACTGGAGGTACTTTTACCATTACCAACGGCGGCGTTTTTGGTTCTATGTTGTCGACGCCAATTCTTAACCCACCCCAAAGCGGTATTTTAGGTATGCACAATATTGTTGAAAGACCGATTGCTGTTAAAGGAGAAGTGGTAATCAGGCCAATTATGTTTGTAGCATTGTCTTACGACCACAGAGTTATTGACGGAAGAGAATCGGTTGGTTTCTTGGTTGCCGTTAAACAAGCCTTGGAAAATCCGGTGGAAATTTTGATGGACAACAATCCGAAAAAAGCATTGGAACTGTAGACTTAATCCTACACCTAAAAATAAAAAAACCCAGACAAAATTGTTTGGGTTTTTTTATGGTTAATGATAAAAGTCATTCTTATTTAGACTAATTAAAAATAATTTTGTAGGCAAATTATAAATTATGCAAAAAGTTATCTGTTTGTTTTTTACAGTGTTTGTGTGTAAATGTGCTTTAAATGCTCAAACTATAGAACCATCAAAGGGTGTAGATAAAAATACCCTTCAAACAGAAATAGAATCAATTTATTCAATTGAAAAAGAGAATGAAAACACAATAAAATCATGGAGCACGCCTAGTTTATTATTTAGGTATGGTTTTTTAAAAAATGTTGAATTACAATTTAATTTTCCAATTAAACAGGAAAAATATTTTAAAAAAAACGAATTGGTCTATTCCTCAAATACTTTTGACGATTTGCAACTTGGTATTTCAATTAATTTATGGAAACAAAAAAAACTACTTCCTGAAACAGCCTTAATGTATCGTTCACTAATTCATTATAAATCTGATTTTAAATTGCTACATGCCGGACAAGTTATTTCACTAAATTTGTCTAACAGGCTAAACCCTAAATTAGTATTAACAAACAATATTGGTTATGCAAGTGAAAAAGAAAATTCTTATAGTACTTTTTTTGTTTCCAATCTAAGCCATTCCACATCTGAGAAACTTTCTTTATTTATTGAGTATTCATGCTACAATACCCCACAACAAAATAAATTTCAAAATGCGCTTATTGGTTTTGGTTATGCTTTTACAAATAATATATCTTTTGAGGGTGCTGTTTCAAAAGGTTTAAATTATAATCAGTATTATACAGGAGGCAGATTAACTTTTGTTTTTAATAATCTCTAAACTAAAATTTAAACACCAACTTTTTTAAATACAGACATTTCTTTTCGTAGTTAATGATGGCGTTCCCTTTTTCAAGAATGTCGGCACCAATAATGCCGTCAACAGCTTCCGCGTGATGTTCCGTCAATGCAGTGTTCACATGGGTTAAATCGAGCAATACAATAGAGAAATTTTTGTATTTCCACTGGTTAATCTCAATGTTGTTTTTAGAAGAAATTTTTGTCTCCATGCCAATGGCTCCGGCTCCGGCGGCTTTTGTTTCGGAATCTTTGACTTCCAATTTAAATTTCTCTGCCAAATTGATGTCGATACAGGAATTTGAAGCGCCGGTATCCAAAATAAAGCGGCCTTTTACATTGTTTAATATTACTTTAAGTTCAAAATGATTGGTGTTAATCTTTTTGAGTTTTATTTTGGCGTATCCTTTTCGAAAAAGAATGTTATTTAATTCCATCAATTGTTTATTTAGCACAAATTTACCGTTTTTTTATCAGACCTTTTTCTGATTTTGATTTCATCAAACATCAAAAATGAAGCAAAAAAAATACTGTCTCTAAAAAAAGACAGTATTTATTATACAATTTAACTAATTTGTTATTCTACTTTAAATGCGATTGGCAAACTGTATTTTACACCAACTGCACGTCCGCGTTGTTTTCCCGGAATCATTTTAGGCAATGATGATACAACTCTAATCGCTTCTGCTTCCAATCTTTTATGTGGCGCTCTTGCCTGAATATCGGTAATCTCACCGGTTTTATCAATTTTAAACATCACAAATATTTTCTTGATACCTGGTGTTAATCCCAATTCCGATGCCAAATCAGCATTAAATTTAGTGTTCACATGTTTTGAAATTTTTTCCTGCAAACATTCTTTTAATTCTGCTTTTGAGCCTTTACATCCAGGATACACTGGTACATCTTCAATAATTGCAAAAGGAACATCCTCCATGATATCTTCATCCAAACTTACCTCAACAATTTTCTTAATTTCAATTGCCTCCTTTTCATTTGATTCTGTTGATTTAATCACTGTTTCTTCAATCTCTTTTTCATCCTCAACAATTTCAATCTTATCCGGTGCCGGTGGTGGTGGTGCTTGTTGCTCAGGCGGTTTTACTTGCTCTATTTCTATAGTTTGCTCTTCATCTTCGGCATTGTAACTTGCAGGGCCAAGTTCTGCGATAACTCTATCATACGTCTTCTTTTCAATGGCTAAATACACCACTAAAAGTGCTAATACCAAACCCAATTGCATAAACAATTTGGTGTAGGTCTCTAAATTCGCTTTTGGATTCTTTTTGACTTGCATCTGTAAAATTTTTATAGGTTGCTAATTTAATAATTTAAATATATTATACAAGTATATTTTTTAATTGATATTAATTTTTTTTCAAAACAAGGACAAAAAATATAGTTGCTACGGCAATACCCGCAAAATTGGCAACAACATCATATAAATCTGCTTGCCGGGAATCGGTTAATGCTCCCTGTAAAATCTCAATAATTATGCCATAAATAAAAACAGCTGTGGTAACCAATATGGTTGATTTCAATGGTCCGGACTTTAAGCCATAGGTCAATAACCAGCTTATTGTCAACAAAAAATAGCCGGTCGCGTGCAATAATTTATCTGAAACCTGCACGCCAATTTCCAATTCGCTTTTAAGAGAAATTAGACTACCAACCCCTATTGCAATAGTCAAAAATAAGGCAATGTAAAAAAAATAATTACGCCCCAATCAGTTCTCCGTATTCAGCTGCCGATAATAATTCTTCTATTTCAGCGGCATTTGAAATGGCAATTTTAATCATCCATCCTTCTCCGTAGGGATCTTTATTTACTTTTTCAGGTTCGTCACCCAACGCTTCGTTAAATTCAATTATTTCACCTGAAATTGGCATAAATAAATCTGAAACTGTTTTTACGGCTTCCACCGATCCAAAGACTTCTTCTTTCTCAATTGTGTCATTTAAAGTATCGACATCAACATAAACGATGTCACCCAATTCGCTCTGCGCAAAATGCGTAATGCCAACTGTGGCTGTATTGCCTTCAACTTTAACCCATTCGTGGTCTTTTGTGTATTTTAAATCTGCTGGAATTTTCATTATTTTTTATTATTAATTTTATTATTTAATTTACTGTTTATTTTATCGTTTAATTACCAAATAGATACCTCACACTTAATCCCGAACTCACCGATTGACGTGGGAAAGTTGTTGAAATTGCATATTGGGAAGAGCTTTGGTCAAAGTAAAAAGAGGTTGTCAGGTTTTTGCTTACCGCATAATCCGCAAAGAATTTTATGGACAGTAAACGCTGGCCTCCAGTCACTTGATTGTTGTCTCTATCAATGGTTCTGATAATAGTTTCATTGTCCCTTAATGCGATATCTGCTCTTAAATCGAGATCTCCTTTCAATTTTGTCACCTCGTCGCCAAACTTAAAACTCATCGCCAAATCTTTAAGTCTATACCCCAATCCAACCACGTATTCAGTTCCTTTTATTTGGGTAATTGTGTTGTTGTTAAAGTTTAAAGTAAGTCCCCTGTCTTTATTGATTCGACCGCTGAAAGATACGGAATTTTTCATTTTCACATCAATTTTTATCAGCGGAGAAAATTCTTCCAGTAAATTAACATTTGAAAAAATAGTTTTGTTGATGTAATTGCCTGCTATGTCGGTTTCCGCATAAGGATTGTCCTGGTTATAGGCCAAATTATTGCTGAAACTTGTGATGGAATATAAAGAATTATAGCTGTGCGTAATCAAAAAACTTCTGAAATGCTCCTTAAACCAAGCCATTTGCATCAATCCTTTGTAGGTTAATTTCCAACTTGGAATAGGCACTTCCCTAAATGCGTTTAATTTTACTTTAGCGGCATCTTTCCCCGAATAGGCTGCCACAAATGCCGGAAGCAATACCTGTTCGCTTGTTTCACCAAAACCGCTTATCGGTTGTCCGGTACTTTCGGCAAGTCGTTGCGCAATAATCGCCCTGTTGTTTTTAAATTCCTCAAAAGTAACATCACTATTGTTGAATGATGTTTTAATCATATTGTGGCTAATGCTAAAGTTTCCGTATTGGGTAATAGGTGAATTTGTGTTTAAAACATTGTTCACCACATCCAATTGTTGCGAGGTGTTTTTGGTGTATGTTTTATTTCCCCTAAACTCTATGTCCAAATTCTTGGATGGCTCAACGGTGATGGTTGCATCCAATTTATTAAAATGCGTTTGGCTAAAAGTCCGGTTAAAATAAGGATCTTTTTGGTCTCTAGACAGCAGCCAGCCATTCTCAACAGCTCTTTGTCTGATGTCAATCTGGCTTCCAAATACAAATCCAAATGTTGGCGAAAGCCCGCCACCGTAATTATCGCGTCCCAAAAATCCGATTTGAGGCACATAACCCGGCAAAAAAGTTCCGTTATTTTCAGCATAATTAATCCGTGCTTTTTTAATGGCGGTTAACACATTGTAAAAAGTTTGTCCAATTTCAGACCCAACAGATTTGGTCTTTTTGGCCGCTTCACTTTGAGCAGTTTCCGGTGTTTTTGAATCAGAAGCAACTTTCGGTTTCTTATTCAGCAGCTTGTCAATGCCAATGGTTTTGTAAAAAGTGTTAAAATCCAAATCAAAACCTAAAGTATGGGTATTTGCATTTTGAATAACATTTCCAATTTTAGCCACATAGGATTGTGAAGCTGCCTGCCAGTCAAAATCGGCTGTATAGGCGTAATCTGCATTCACAAATTCCAAAAACGGAATTTTATTTAACGGTATTTTATAGGTTCCGTTTAATGATTGGTGGTAATGATCGGGTCTTCCAATGGTGAAGAAATTGTCAAATAATTTGATGTCATCCGTAGCGAAAAAATCATCATAAATATTGTTATTGGTCGCCCTAAAATTAAACTGCAGCGATTTTGTTAAATTATATCCAATCGCATAATCCCAATCGAACATAAAATGACGTTGTCGCAATACCGGCAATTCCGGCAAACCTTCAATTAAACTTCTTGACAGTTGCTCATTGTACCGTCTGATAATATTTGAATTTACGGAGATTGTTGAAGGCAATAAACTCAGGTTAAAATCTTTAATGAATTGAAAGTACTTGCTGTTTAGAGAATCGGCATTTTTAAACGGTTCAATGGAAAGTTCCTTGAAACTATAATTATAATTTGCCGATGCCCGAACATTTTGGTCGCTGAATTTTTGAACATTGTAGTCTTTGTGATAAGTTTCATTATAGGCATAGGAAACCGACAAATTTTCTACACTGTAGAATCGCTGCTTATTCTCAGAATTCGGATTGAATTCTTTTCTGACATTGATTAAACTGATGCTTCTTCGCTTGGTATAATCTTGGGCGTTTGCGCTGTTCGGATTGATATCTTTTGCATCTTCGAACAACACATCCTGATATTGCGGATCATATTTCGGATCCCTAAACTCTTCTGAAATGCTGTAATTAAAAGGCAATCTTATGCCCCAATCTTTCGGCAACAGTTTCCCGAGATTCACATTGGTGACCACATCATACAATTTAGTGTCTTGTTGACTACGTTCATTTACACGTTGTTCAATACCTCCAAAACCCTGTGTTTCCATTCTTCCTGTTACGGAAACATCCGCAAAATCGGCAAAATTTGCGTCAGCGCTTACCACGGCTGCCCAGCCTCCTTTATTGTCAAACTCTGAAACCCGCATTTCATTAAACCAAATTTCAGCGCTTTGGTTGGTGGTGGTCGCATTTTTAACCCCAAGCATAATGGTTTTGATATTCGCCAAATTCGGATTTCCTTTTACCCTGATTTCGTAACCGTCCAATCCTTCGATAGGTGAAGGCATATTCACTGCCGGAAACAATACATTTGGGGCAACTCCCGCTTCAAATCGCAACAATTTTAGTTTTCCCAGATATTCCAGAAAGGCGTTTAAATTATTTTCTTCGGGCCAAATTTCGAGCGGTGTTGTTACGCCGTAATCAGATACCGTCAATAATTTCTCCAACTGATAATAGTTGTCGTTTAAATCACTTCCTATTCTGATAATGGCTTTTAATTCATTGTCCTGAACCTGTGGTTTTGTCTGAATTCCTTCGGCATGCAAAAACAATTTCAGGTTTTTGTACATCCTTAAATCTACCCTTACATTTTTGAAGATGGCTCTCGTTTCCTCAGGCTCCAAATCGGTAACTTTTAAGGACAATGATTGTTCATTTTGTTTTTGCAAGGTGGTGGTTCCCCTTAAAATTTCACGCTCAATTCCCGGAGGCAATACATAAGGAATTGGACTTCGACTTTCGTTTTCCTGAATATTGACAACGCCCACCTGAAAATTTTGAAGTTGTGTATTTGTTAGATCTTGTGGCGGCACAATAGCGTCATCCAAAGTTTTGGTGAAACGTCTCCAGTCTCCGCGCACCAACTGTAACTCTCCAAAACGCAACACAACCGGCATTTTAAATTTGGTTAAAAATATTCGCATAAAACGAATGGTATTGAACCCGGTAATATCGTTGACCACCTCATCCGGACTGCTTACCTGAATCCTGAATTGCAGCCATCTAAATTCTTTTTTGCTGCCGTCCTCAAGCTCAACGGTCACTTTTTTCTCATCAACAATATTATTTTGCCCTATCACCAAATCGTTTTTGTTTAAAGACACTTTATACTGATAATAGCTTTCAACCGTGTTCATTGTTTGATCTCTGTTGATGTCTTCAACATCAGGAAATGTTGTTGCTGATGTTGGGTAACTTTCTGTTGATAAATTGTTTGTTGGTGAATTTCCCTGTGTATTGTTAAACTTTTTATAGCGTGTTAAAACAGAAGCGTTATTGGAATCGTATTCTGAGCTTCTGAAATAAGAGTAATTGTCATTCGCAGGATCGGGACCAAAAGCAGTTCCAAATTTTTGGATCTCTTCGGTATCATTCAATCCGTCAAAACCAATATCCTGGCTCAAACGTTCATCATCTTTGTCGCTGAAAGCATATAATAAAGACTGGTTGGTTGGAATTT
>ERZ1284729.200-NODE-200-length-10791-cov-4.662537_pt1 | contig 10791 bp, 7 predicted proteins | sample MGYA00454602_ERZ1284729 | MGnify/ENA primary metagenome ERZ1284729 (study PRJEB36292, sample SAMEA5787381) | metagenome | biome: Arctic soil; feature: perennial spring outflow channel; material: sediment | place: Canada | collected 2017-07-08 | depth 0.05 m ... | reverse complement strand
GAAAATAGATTCCATTAAGATTTGCCCTCTAATAGACCAGGGCGTAGCGCCAAGGGCACGCCTTACGCCAATTTCATTAGTTCTTTCCTTTACCACGATTAGCATAATGTTACTGATACCGATTATACCAGAGAGCAACACCAAAATCCCCACGAAATAGGCCACTGCTTTTAGCGCTACGAACAAACCATTTATCTTGTTGAATTCTTCATATAAATCGAAATTTCCAACTGCCCGGTCATCCTCCGGATGTATGGAATGCCTGCTTTTTATAAGATCCAGAATTCTTGATTTTAAACTGGTGATAGAATTTTCATCATGGGCAGTTATCGCCATCCAACCTACGTTATCTCCTCTATTAAAAGCCTGGGAGAATGCGGTTAAAATAAAACCGGTAGATGCACTTAGAACCGAATAACGAGAAAAAGTAAAGAAGATAAATACAATCAAAAAATGAAAAAAACAGTAACCATCTCAATTTTAGTATTGATCGCCGTTGTTTTTGTAGGCGCATTATACTATTTGTTTCAGAAAAATCAGGAGGATCCTACGGTTTATGAAACCGAGCAGGCTTCAATAGAAACCATCGTTAAGAAAACCGTGGCGACGGGAAATATTGTTCCGAGGGAAGAAGTTCTCATAAAACCTAATATTTCAGGAATTATAGATGAAATATATATCGAAGCGGGAGAGAAAGTTAAGGCAGGGGATCTTATCGCTAAAATTCGGGTAATCCCAAATGTGAATTCATTGCAAAGCGCTAAAGATGCTGTGGCTACCGCGAAGATCAATTTAGATAATGAGCAAAAAACTTTTGAAAGGCAAAAAGCTTTGTTTGAAAAAGGGGTGATCTCTCAAAACGACTTTGATAATGCCGAAGCCAACTACAAAAGAATGCAGCAGAATTACCGTTCTGCACAGCAAAACTTTGAAATAGTAAAAACAGGCACCACCAGCGGAATTGGAAGCGCAGCCAACACGCTTATTCGATCAACAGTAGATGGGATGGTTCTGGACGTACCGGTGCGGGTTGGAAACCAGGTGATAGAAAGTAACAATTTTAACGATGGTACAACTTTGGCCACTCTTGCTGATGTTAATGAAATGATCTTTGAAGGAAAAGTTGATGAAAGCGAAGTCGGTAAAATTAAAGAAGATTTGCCGTTGGAAGTAACGGTTGGCGCTATAGAGAATAAAACTTTTGATGCGATTTTAGATTATATCGCTCCAAAAGGTGTAGATGAAAACGGGGCAATCCAGTTTGAAATAAAAGGAACTTTAGATAAGGCCGATACTACTTTTATTCGCGCCGGCTTAAGCGCAAATGCGTCTATTATTTTAGATAGGGCAGATGAGGTTTTGGCAATTAAGGAAGCGCTGGTACAATTTGATCCAAAAACACAGGAGCCTTTCGTGGAAGTAGAAACCGGAGATCAGCAATTTGAAAGAAGAGATTTGGAATTAGGAATTAGTGATGGGATTCAGGTGGAAGTGAAAAATGGTATTTCTAAAGACGATAAAATCAAGGTTTGGAACAAAGTACAACCAAGTCCTGAATTTGCAGGAAATTAGATTTTTGCTTCAAAATGTAACAAGTTTAGAATTTTACAGACTCATCAACTACAATTCCGATTATGAAAAAATACAGCTTACTAACCATATTTTTATTTTCTGTTTTATTTGCAACAGCCCAGGAAGACGATAAATGGACACTTCAGGAATGTGTTAATTATGCCCTGGAGAATAATATTTCCATAAAACAATCTGAGCTTAACATGGAAATTTCTGAAATTGAAGAGCTCGATGCCATAGGAAATTTCCTGCCTAATGTTAACGCATCTGCCACCAATTCCTGGAATACAGGCTTAACGCAGAATGTTACTACCGGAATTCTCCAAACGCAAACTACCAGGAACTTCTCAGCTGGAGTCACAGCCAGTATGAATCTTTTTGATGGTTTGCGCAATTTCAAACAACTGCAGCGCTCAAAAATCTCTCAGCTTTCTGCCCAGTATTCATTGGAAAAAATGAAGGATGATATCACCCTTTTTGTTGCTGATTCTTACCTTCAGGTGCTTTTCAGTAAACAAAATCTGGAAGTGCTTAGACTGCAAAACGAGGTAACCCTGGAGCAACTGGAACGTACACAAGAGCTCGTTGATGCCGGTTCCTTACCCCGTGGCGATTTATTGGAAATAAGGGCTACTGATGCCGATGAGAAACAGCGAATGATTGTTGCTGAAAATAATATTAAAATATCCCTGATCAATCTGGCACAGCTTTTACGAATAAGTGATTATGAAAATTTTGATATCGTAGATCGCGATTACGATATCTTCGGAAGCGATATCCTTGAAAATTCGGTTTATGACATTATTGACCGGGCCAGGGAGGAACGGTCTGAACTAAAAATAGCTGAAGCGAACCATGACCTTGCCGTGAAAGATGTTGAAATTGCCAAAGGTGCTTATATGCCTAGCTTAGGTGCTTTCTTTAATTACAATACCCGGGAATCTGGGATGGGAAGGATAACCGGAGTAACCATAGACCCCCAGGATCCTACAAGGGAGATAGGCGTGGTGGAAAGCACAGGAGAGATTGTTGTCGCACCAAATACGATGAGCACCATAGGTAATCCGTTGCCTTTCTTCGAGCAACTTCAAAGAAATGATGGTATCAGCTATGGGGTGCAATTAAGTGTTCCGATTTTTAACGGTTTTGCCACGCGTAACCAGGTAAAAAGAGCTCAGGTCAATGCGCAACGTGCTGAATATGAAATGGAGCAGGCAGAGCTTGATCTCGAGGCTAATGTTTATCAAGCCTACGTGGATGCACAAGGAGCTTTTGAAGCCTACGAAGCCGCTCTTGTATCTGCCGATGCCCAAGAACAGGCTTATGAATATGCTACCCAACGCTACGATGTTGGTCTTACGAATGCTTTTGATTACAGCCAATCTAAATTGAGGTATGAAAATGCCCAACGCGAAGTGGTTCGAACTAAATACGATTATATTTTTAAACTTAAAGTCATAGAGCTTTATTTCGGGGTACCGGTAACAGAGCTTAAATTTTAAATTATGAAGAAAAAGACGCTTTATATCATTATTGGGGTTTCCCTGGTTTTAATAGTTTTACTGGTAGTTGGAAAAAGAGCAGGCTGGTTTGGAGACTCAGGCAACGTAAAAGAAGTGGAGATCACTAAAACAGAACCTCTGGATATAACAGAAACGGTTGCAGCCACTGGAAAAATTCAACCGGAAGTGGAAGTTAAACTCTCTTCGGAGGTTTCCGGAGAAATCATTGAACTTCCTATCAAGGAAGGACAAAGTGTGGAGAAAGGCGATCTTCTGGTCAAAATAAATCCCGATATCTATCAGTCCAACCTTCAGCGAATGCAAGCAGGCCTTCAGAATATGAGGGCAAACTACAACCAGGCGCAGGCCAATTTAAAGCAGGCAGAAGCCGATTATAACAGGAATAAAACCCTTTTTGAAAAAGGTGTTATTTCCCAGGCTGAATGGGATGCGGTAGTTTCAAATTACGAAGTGGCCCAGGCCGCCAAGGAATCGGCTTACTATAATATGCAAAGTGGAGCAGCCAGCGTTACAGAAGCAAGGGACAACCTTGCTCGTACAACTATTTATGCACCTATGAGCGGCACGATCTCTCGTTTGGATGCAGAACTGGGTGAAAGAGTGGTAGGAACCCAGCAAATGGCCGGTACAGAGATTTTAAGAGTCGCCAACCTGGCAAATATGGAGGTTGAGGTAGATGTAAATGAAAATGATATTGTAAAGGTTGAGGTAGGAGATTCTACCATTGTTGAAGTTGATGCATACCTACGCAGAGAATTTAAAGGCCTGGTTACGGAAATTTCTAATTCTGCGGACAGCCAGCTTACTACTGACCAGGTTACCAACTTTAAAGTTAAGGTGAGGATTCTTGAAGAATCTTACGATGACCTTTTAGAAGGAAGACCTGAAAATTACTCTCCTTTTCGTCCGGGAATGACCGCCACGGTGGATATAATCACCAATAAACGCGAAAATATTATTGGGGTGCCTATTAGTGCGATTGTGGTAAAAAGCGATACTACGTCTAACGGAAATTCAAGGGTAAAACCCGGAGGAGAAATGATTGAAGCTGTTTTTGTGAAAGAAAATGACGAGGCAAAACATCGGGTGGTGGAAACCGGCATCCAGGATGGTTCTCATATCGAGATCACTACAGGCCTTGAGGAAGGGGAAGAAGTGATTACTGGGCCGTATACCCTTGTTACCAAATCATTAAAAGCCGGTGATCAAGTAAAAGTAGCTTCAAAAGAAAATTAGTAATTTTGCGGCCGCACGTAAGAAATAATTTTCCTGCCTACTAAAATTACTATTTTGCCAAATATCCTCTGTTTAGAAACTTCAAGCACGAATTGTTCTGTGGCTATCGCTACAGATGAGGGGATGCTTGCTATTAAGGAAGATAAGAATAATAATTATTCCCACGCTGAGAAGCTCCACGTTTTTATCGATGAGATCCTTAAGGAAAATCAGCTTAAGATTACAGATCTGGATGCGATAGCCGTTAGTAAAGGTCCCGGGTCTTATACAGGTTTGAGAATTGGGGTTTCGGCAGCTAAAGGTTTATGTTTTTCACTTGAAATTCCGCTTATTTCGATTTCTACATTAAAGTCACTTGCCCGACAGGTAAAAGATAAGGAAGCTTTAATCATTCCTTTGCTTGACGCCCGTAGAATGGAAGTGTATTCCGCGGTTTTTAATGCTGAATTTGATCGGATCAGGGAAACCCAGGCTGAAATTCTTGAAGCAGACTTTTATTCAGAATATCTGAAAAAAGATAAAGTGGTATTTATTGGATCGGGAGTGGCAAAATTTCAAACTATCTGCGAACATCCTAATGCGATTTTTGTACCAGATACATTGCCATCAGCAAAAGAGATGTGTAAACCTGCAATAGAGAAATTCAAAATAAACGACACCGAGGATGTCGCTTATTTTGAACCTTATTACTTAAAAGATTTTAAAGCCGGTTAATTAGCCGAATTTGAATTGTTGTTATTCTTCAGATTCTTTTCTTGTGTACCGTTCATTTTTGTTTGGTCGTACAGGTAAACATCACGCTGAGGATAAGGAATAGTCATACCGGCTTCTTCCAGTCTTATTTTTCCTTCTTCGATCATATACCAGTGGAGGTCCCAGAATTTACTGTTTTCAGCAAAATATCTTACCGAAAAGTTCACCGAATCAGCCCCGAGTTCAGCAACAATAATTTGTGGGGCAGGGTCTTTAAGAACATCTTCATGTTCTTCAACAAGATCCCTGAGCACTTGTTTTGCTTTTTTTAAATCGTCATCATATGATATCCCAAAGCTTAAAGTTTCCCTTCTTGTACCGTTGTGACTATAGTTAATAATATTATCGTTACTCAAATCACCATTAGGAATTATCGCTCTCTGATTTACAAAAGTGTCTATTTTGGTATAAAACAAGGTGATTTCTACCACAGAACCAGAAACCCCTTGAACTTCTATCCAGTCACCAACTTTAAAAGGTTTAAGAATAATTAGTAGTACACCACCTGCGAGGTTGGAAAGTGACCCCTGCATTGCAAGACCAATCGCTAAACCCGCGGCACCAATAGCAGCCACCAGGGAAGCACTTTCTACACCCAATTGAGTGATCACGAGCACAAAAAGAATTATTCGAAGTCCCCACCGAATGGAATTTAAGGTAAAAATCTCCAATGTTCTATCGTAATCTTTTCTCTGAAATAGTTTGTCTACATATTTAACAATTAGACTAATTACCCAAAGTCCGATAATTAGTAAAGCAAGTGCACCCAATAGAGTTGGGAGGTAATCAATAAATTTGTTTGCATATTCCCTGGCGATAAGGCCCCAATCGTTTATTTTATCCATAACTGTATTTTTTTTAAAGAGAGTACATTAAATAAAATTTCAGGAACAATCCCTGTTTAAATTTTGTTAAAAGTGTTTAATTAAATTTACAGTTTTTTCAACAGATGTTTGTGGCAGGTCACATTTTCCTTCACTACAAACATAGATATAGTCTTTAGTGTCCTGGAAGCGCTGTTGCAAAAGGGGTAATTCGCTTTCGGTCGTTGAGCCTGTGATAATGGTGTTGGGTAGGAATTTCTCCTGAAGTTCAAAATTTAGGTTTTTCGCGTTTTCACCCGTGAGCGCAACTTCAAAGAATGGATGGGTGAAATTTAGCATCAGGTCCAGCCAATTAGAATAGGATCCCGGGTGGGTTTTAATTTGTGGTTGCACACTATTCAGCATTTTCTCCGCACGGTTTTTATATTCAGCCTTCTCCAGGAGGGCTGCGAGTTTAAAAAGGTTTTTAGCCATTACCGAATTGGAAGCCGGGATCACATTATCCATGATTTCCATGGTACGGGTAATGAGTTTTTTGTCCTTATTTGAAGTAAAATAGAACATTGGCGAGTCCTCGCTAAAATCTTCAATACATATCTCACACAAATTATCGGCTAGCCTTAACCAGGATTCTTCAAACGTAATCTCGTGAAGTTTTATAAAGGCTTCAATGGTAAAAGCGTAATCCTCCAGATAGCCATTAATTGAGCTTTTGCCCTTTTTATAAGAGTGGAAGAGTCTGCCGTTGCCGGATATTTGTTTTGTCTTTATGAAATCTGCATTTTTCAGGGCCGTGTCCAGATACTGTGGATCTTTAAGAGCTGTATAAGCCTCTAAATAGCCGGAAAGCATTAAAGCATTCCAGGAGGTAAGGGTCTTATCATCCAGGCCGGGTTTATTGCGGCTTTCTCTATATTTTTTGAGTCTTTCCATCCAGGACGTTACTTTCTCCAGAAGTTTTTCTTCGGAAATTTTAAATTCTGAAGCAATATCGGCCGATGCTTTTGTTCTGATGAGCACATACCTGTCTTTTTCCCATTTTCCGTAATTATTGATGTTGAAATATGCAGAAAACAGTTTAAAATCATCCTGTAGCAGGTCTTCTAATTCTGCTTTTGTCCAGGTGTAGAAAGCACCTTCTTCCGATATGCCTTTTTTATTCAAGCTGTCGGCATCCAGGGCTGAGTAAAACGCATAATCGGATGCGGTTAATTCTTCCTTTATGAATTTGAGGGTTTTTGCAATTACGTTTTTGAAGAGTTCATTTTTATGGTTCTTATAGGCCTGGCTGTAAAGCCTAACCAGCTGAGCATTGTCGTAAAGCATTTTTTCAAAATGAGGGACATGCCAGCGGTCATCCACAGAATACCGGGAAAAACCACCGCCTACCTGATCGTAAATGCCACCCCAGGCCATTTTTGTGAGGGTTTTCTCGGTGAATTTCTGTATTTCCTCGTCTTGCTGCTGAAGTCCATACCTCAGAAGAAACTCATAATTATTGGGCATCATAAATTTTGGAGCTCCCTTGTAACCTCCATTTTCAAGATCAAATTGAGCTTTCCATTTCTGGATAATTTCAGGATAAAAACTCCTGCTAAAAGGCTGTCCCTCCTCCGGTAGTTCAATTAGCTGTAATCTTTGCAATCCTTCCTCCAGTTTTCCGGCGTATTCCAGTAGTTGTTCAGGTTTTTGTTTGTATAATAATGAAAGCTGGTTGAGAGCATTCATCCATTGTTCTTTTCTAAAATAGGTGCCGCCCCATACCGGGCGACCATCGGGAAGTGCTACGATATTCATAGGCCATCCGCCGGTGCCAGTCATCACCTGGACGGCATTCATATACACCTGATCGATATCGGGACGTTCTTCGCGGTCTACCTTGATGTTTACAAAATCTGCATTCATCACTCTGGCTACCTCTGGATCTTCAAAACTTTCGTGTTCCATAACGTGACACCAATGACAGGCAGAATAACCTACACTAATTATTAAAAGTTTATTTTCTTTCCTGGCCTTCCCCAGGCTATGGTCATTCCAGGCTTTCCAGTCGACCGGATTGTGCGCATGCTGAAGCAGGTAAGGGCTGGTTTCATTTATAAGATCGTTGGTATATTTTGGTTTTTCGTTTTTCATCGTTTATGTTTTTTCCAGAGAAGTCGCAGCCAACAAACTGAATTTTATTGATCAATTCTCAGGAAGATACAAAATTAAAAAGGCAGCAAGAAGTATTTCAAATTCTAAGCTTTATTAATTGAAGTTTTAATAACATTAAAGAATTAAAGTTTCCTGAGAAAAATTCCAATTTTGTAGATTGTGTATATTTAAGGCTTATGGAAGACGTATATATTGTAATGTTGGTCGCATTATTTGCACTTGCGATCACAGACCTTGTGGTTGGAGTTAGTAACGATGCTATTAACTTTTTAAACTCCGCGATAGGTTCAAAAGCGGTTTCCATGCGCACTATTCTAATCGTGGCGAGCCTTGGAGTCGCGGTAGGTGCTGTTTTTTCCAGTGGTCTCATGGAAGTAGCACGAAAAGGAATTTTTGTGCCCGACCAGTTTTATTTTGAAGAGATCATGATCATTTTCATGGCGGTAATGATCGCCGATGTTCTGCTTCTGGATTTTTTCAACTCTCTTGGACTGCCTACTTCTACAACCGTTTCTATAGTGTTTGAGCTTTTGGGTGCGGCTGTTAGCATGGCTTTAATAAAGATCTACATGGATACCGGGGATTACAGCCAGCTCACTTCTTATATAAATACCTCAAAAGCTACCGAAATTATCATAGGAATACTTCTGGCGGTTATCATTGCTTTTATTCTGGGTGCGATAATTCAATATATATCCAGGCTTATTTTTTCTTTTCAGTTTGAAAGAAAAATAAAATATGTGGGCGCGCTCTTTGGTGGAGGTTCTCTTACGGCTATACTTCATTTCATTCTGATGAAAGGTTTAAAGGGTGTTTCCTTTATTCCCCAGTATGTTTTAGACTATCTGAACGATAATACCCTGACAATTATTGGGATAAGTTTTGTGATTTTCACCTTGCTTTCCCAGTTTATAATGAGTGTTCTGAAAATGGATATTTTAAGAGTTGTCATTGTGGTAGGAACCTTTGCACTCGCACTCGCGTTTGCAGGAAATGACCTGGTAAATTTTATTGGGGTTCCTATTGCTGCCTGGCAATCATTTGAGATCTGGCAATCTGCCTATCAGGCTACCGGAGTAATGCCTTCAGACCTATTAATGACCGAACTCTCTGGTAGTGTTCCCACCCCACAACTTCTGCTTGTACTGGCGGGAGGAGTTATGGTAGGTACTATCTGGTTTTCCGGGAAGGCCCGCTCGGTGGTAGATACCGGGGTGAATCTCTCAAGGCAGGGAGATGGATCTGAGCGATTTGAACCTAATTTCCTTTCCCGTAATATCGTACGTTATTCAGTGGTTTTTGGAAATGCCATTTCAGTAGTCCTTCCTTTAAGGCTAAAGAAAAAAATTGAATCCAAATTTGAAAAGTCCACAACCCATGTTAGAAGTAAAAGAGCTAATGCTCCGGCCTTTGATATGGTTCGGGCGTCGGTAAACCTGGTTGTGGCCAGTATTCTCATCTCTATTGGTACCAGCATGAAGCTTCCGCTCTCTACCACTTATGTGACCTTTATGGTGGCTATGGGTACTTCTTTGGCAGATAGGGCCTGGGATCGGGAAAGTGCGGTTTACAGAGTTGCAGGCGTTCTTAATGTAGTGGGAGGTTGGTTTATTACGGCCCTGGCCGCTTTTAGTGCTGCAGCTCTTTTTGTTGCAATTATTTATTTCGGCGGAATGATAGCTCTCGCTTTACTTATCATTCTAGCTGTGGTGCTTGTGGTAAGAAGTACAATGATCCATTCTAAAAAAATAAAGGAGCAAAAAAATATAAAACGCTATAACAGAACTGATATTATCACAATCAATGAGATCACTGCTGAAAGTTCAGAAAACATTTCCAGTGTAATTGGGGGAGTAAATAAAATGTACACCAAAACAGTAGATAATCTGGGCTATCACGATCTTGGGAAGCTAAAGAAGAATAGCAAAGCGATTAAAAGGCTGGAATCTGAAGTTGATGAGCTAAAGGGCAATATTTTCTACTTTATCAAATCGCTGGATGAAGATTCAGTGGAAGCGAGTAAATTCTATATTCTAATTCTGGATTACCTGCAGGATATGGTACAGTCTATTGGTTTTATTACCCGTAATTCCTATAACCACGTAAACAACAATCACAAAAACCTGAAGTTTAATCAGATTAGGGACCTCAAAAAGGTAGATGAAAAAATGCAGGTGTTGTTTGACGATATTAAAGACACCTTCGATAATCACGAATTCAGTAATATCGAGGAGATTTTAGCCGAAAAACAACAATTACTGGATTATGTTTCAGAGCTAATTCAGAAACAGATTAACCGTATCCGAACCTCAGAAACCAGTCCCAAGAATACAAAGCTTTACTTCGGGTTGTTGCTTGAAACAAAAGACCTGATAAGCTCTACGATGAGTTTGCTACAGTTATTCCAGGAGTTCAACAATGAAGCAAAGAGAACGCTGTAAATCGATTTTAGCCATTTACTGCTTCCACATAATCCACCTTGCCACGAAGCATATCCCGTAACATTGTTTCAATACCACTTTTAAGGGTCATAGTAGAAGACGGACAACCGCTACAGGCTCCCTGAAGGATCACTTTTACAGTTTTGCTCTCGGCGTTGTAGGAATCAAAAAGAATATTTCCTCCGTCACTGGCTACTGCCGGTTTAATGTATTCGTCAAGTATAGCAACCACCTGCTGGGAAGTGTCGTCCAGGTTGTCTAGGTCAAGCTGAGGTTTTGCTTTCTCAG